>Ga0307995_1000985_pt1 | contig 18425 bp, 13 predicted proteins | sample EllFjometagen262_FD_203132 | JGI IMG/M metagenome (GOLD analysis project Ga0307995, IMG submission 203132) | Marine microbial communities from Ellis Fjord, Antarctic Ocean - #262 | ecosystem: Environmental > Aquatic > Marine > Unclassified | place: Southern Ocean | collected 2014-11-02
TTGTATTTCTCTAGCTGATTTGATTATTTCAACACAAGAAATCACTTCTTCAAAAGATAATTTAGATTCTCTTGCTTGCATAATTCTAGGATGTTCTGATTGAATAACATCATTCCCAATCAGTAGTTCTTCAAATAATTTTTCTCCAGGGCGCAAACCTGTAAACTCAATACTTATATCTCCATCAGGATTTTCATTATCAATTGGTGTTAATCCACTTAAATGTATCATTTTATAAGCCAAATCAATAATCTTAATGGGCTCACCCATATCCAAAACAAAAACATCTCCTCCTTTTGCCATTGCTCCAGTTTGCAAAACTAATTGTACAGCCTCAGGGATTGTCATAAAATAACGCGAAATATTTCGGTGAGTTACAGTTACTGGACCTCCTTTCTTAATTTGTTTTCGGAATAGTGGCACAACTGAACCTGCAGAATCCAACACATTTCCAAACCTTACCATTGAGAAACAAGTGCTACTTTTAACAGAAAAAGCCTGTAAAATAAGTTCAGAAAAACGCTTTGAAGCCCCCATTACATTAGTTGGGCGAACAGCCTTATCAGTAGAAACTAGTACCATACTATCTACCTTTAACTCATCAGCAACTCTAGCCACATTATAAGTCCCAATAATATTATTGTATACTCCTGAAATAATATTCATTTCAACCATAGGAACATGCTTGTAAGCCGCAGCATGAAAAATTGTATTGATATTATGTTCACTAATTATTTTTTTAAGCTGATGATAATTAGTTACAGTACATAAAGATGGTACAATTTTAACACTTTTTAACATTGATGATAATTCCTGATGAATCGTATATAAATTAAATTCAGAGTTATCTAGTAAAATAATTTTATCAGGAGAAAGATTAATAATTTGTCTTGACAATTCAGAACCAATACTACCACCAGCCCCTGTAATTAAAATATTTTTTCCTGTTATATTTCTTTCAAGTAATTTTTGTTTAGGAGCAACAGGGATTCTTCCTAAAATATCAGCCACCCCAACATGCTTAATAGTATCAATACTAACCACACCATTAACAATATCATCTACTGAAGGCAATACCTTAACCTCTATAGGATACTTAGTTAATTTTTTAAGAATTTGTGTTCTTTTCTTTTGAGTAACAGATGGAATTGCGAAAAGCAAAACCTTAGCTCCTTTCTCTTTGATTAATGAATCAATCTTACTAAAAGGAAAGACTTCTAAGAAATTCAATATAGTTCCCTGCTTACTTTTATTATCATCAATAAAGGCTATCGGAGCATAATCGACACTTTTCCTTAAACTTTCAGATAGTTGTACGCCTGCATTCCCAGCTCCATATACTATTGTTTGTTTACGCTGATTAACATAGTTATCCCAGGAATATAAAATCCCTTTAAACAAGAACCTAGAAGCAATAATTAATACATTAGAAATAAACCAAAAAATAGGCAATACTGACCTAGGTAAATTTGATTCTCTAAAAAACATCATGAAAAAACCCACCACTAAGCAACTAATTGTTGTTGCTTGAAAAGTGGTTGCAACAATCTTAAAACCAACATATTGCAATACAGACCGGTATAACCCCAATCTAACAAATAAAGGAATCATAACTATTGGAAAGGCTAAAAATAACCACCAAGCTGGAGCCATAGCTTCTGGCCAAGGCTCACCCAAACGCAAAACAAATGAAAACCACAAAGAAAAAAGTATTGTCAATAAATCAAAGAAAAGCATGATTATTTGCTTATAAATACGTTCCAGATTAAGTAATCTAACTCTCATATAATTCTATAATTTTAGACACCACACGTTGTAAATCTTGTTTACTCATATTTGTTCCTGAAGGCAAGCACAGGCCTCTATCAAACAAATCATCAGAAACACCGTTCTGAAAAGATTTATATTCTTTAAATACTGGCTGCTGATGCATAGGCTTCCAAAGTGGTCGGGTTTCAATATTATCTTTTTCCAAATACAAACGTAAGGATTCTCTAGATATTTTTGATGCTTTATCGATCAATATAGTTGTCAGCCATAAATTAGAACAACTGTCTTTTGGCTCTTCTAAAAAAGTTATCTCTTGAATAGAAGACAAAGCATTTCTATAGAAATCATATATCTTTCTTTTTTGAAAAACCCTTTCAGGAAGAACAGCTAATTGCCCTAAACCAATAGCAGCACAAACATTGCTCATTCTATAATTATAACCTATTTCAGAATGTTCATAATGAGGTTTATCATCTCTGGACTGAGTTGCTAAAAATTTCGCTTTGGCAATTAATTTTTCATCTTTAGATACTAAAGCCCCTCCTCCTGAAGTAGTAATGATTTTATTTCCATTAAATGAATAAATTCCAAAAATTCCAAATGTACCCATAGCCCTCCCTTTATAAGTAGAACCTAAAGCCTCAGCAGCATCTTCAACTACTGGAATTTTATATTTATTTGCGACACTCATTATCTCATCCATTCTTGCTGGCATACCATACAAATGTACTAAAATAATTGCTTTTGGAGGTTTTCCTTTCTCAATCCCATCAACAATTGCTTTTTCAAGTAACCTAGGACACATATTCCAACTTTCAGCCTCACAATCAATAAAAACAGGAATTGCCCCTTGGTAAATAATAGGATTAGCTGAAGCAGAAAAGGTAAAGCTTGAACAGATAACCTCATCATCCTTTTGAATTCCTAATAGGATTAAAGCAAGGTGGATTGAAGAAGTACCGCTACTTAAAGCAGCAACATTAAATCCCTTAGATATAGCAGACAAATTACTTTCAAAATTACTGATATGAGGACCATAAGAAGCGATCCAATTAATATCAAAATTTTTTTTAATAAAACGTAACTCTTCAGCACTTATACTCGGTGGTGAAAGCAATATTCTATTCTCTAGCTTTACTGTATAAGTCATCCTAAAAATAGTTGATAAGATTATTTTTAAATCAATCCATAAATTATTGTTATTATAATACTCCAGATTAATTTTAACCTTATCCTTAAAAATAATCTCATAATGGTATTTTTCCGGATCATCTTGTAGTTTTAAAATCTGTTCTTCATTAGCATATTTCAAACTGGCCGGACCAGTAATACCTGGTTTTAAATCAAGAATTTTTCTATCATTACCTTTTAAAAGACTGTAGTAATAGGGTAGGTCTGGCCTAGGCCCTACAAAACTCATTTCTCCCTTAAGCACATTCCATAATCCAGGAAGTTCATCAATTTTAGACTTTCTAATAAATGCCCCAAATTTAGTTATCCTCTGATCGCCACTTACAGTTACGGTATTCTGATCGCCATGATTTTCTATCATGCTTCTAAATTTAATTATTGTAAATATTTTAGCATATCTTCCTGCTCTTTCTTGTTTATACAAAATAGCTCCCCTTGAAGTTAGCTTAATTATTATAGCAACTACCAATAACACTGGTGCTAAAAATATTAAACCCAAAAAAGCAAAAAATATATCAAAAATTCTTTTTTTCACAGTCGTTTTCTTATTGCATTAAATGCATAATTAATAAAACACCAAGTACTATAGATAATACTTAAATCCTCTACTTCTCTGTATACTTTCCATACATGAGCAGCTGATTTCCTTTTATTTGATGATAAAGAACTACCGACTACTCTATAGTTAGCTAAGACTACATTTAAACCAAAGGCAGGGAAACCTCTTTTCATAATATCAAGCCACAATACCATATCTTCAGAAACGTTAAGATCCCTCATTTCAAAAGGACCAATCTGCTCAAAATCAACAATCACTGTTAAACACCCTATAGTTGTATTCTTTAAATAATCTTGATACATCATTACCTTTGGTGCTTTAATCACCTTACCTAAGGAAATACCATCCTGCGACATTAAACCATAAGCCGTAAAAGAAAATGCAATATTTCCTTTATACATAAAAGAGATTTGTTCCTCTAATTTATTTGGCAACCATATATCGTCCGAATCTAAAAATGCAATATACTTTCCTTTTGCCTTTTTAATTGCCACATTTCTAGCTGCTGCAACTCCTTTATTTACTGATAAAAATACTGAAGAAATACGATCATCACTATTCTCAAGCTTTCTTATTACATCTGTTGAAGAATCTGTTGAAGCATCATCAATAATTATTAACTCCCAGTTATCATAAGTTTGAGCCATCACAGAACTAACTGACTCTTCAATAAATTCTGAAGAATTATAACAAGGGGTAATAATAGTTACTAAATCACTCATTAATTTTGATTTCATAAAAGTTACACAAAACTCCTTCTCATTTCTTCTTGATTCATGAGTATCAAAAAGCTCCTTAAAGGCTTTAAATTAAAAGTTTTAACAAATTTCCTGAAAGGGAATAAACAAGCAACCACAAAACCTAAAAATGGAGAATACACAATATGTAAAGTGCAGTATGCTTTTCTAAATTGGAACTTCCTTATTAAAAAATGTTGCACATTAGTATCATGAGCAATACTCCTAGTTCCATTATTGACATAAGCAAAATTTCTTTCATTTAAATATTGCTTATTCATGGTGTAAATTAATACTTCTGAAGGCCTTAGTTTCAAATAATCCGGATGAAGTCGAAACTCATCATAATTACAATAATCATCTATAATTTGGTTCTGAGCATAGCCTATCATCTGCCCATCCAAACTATATACGCCCCAGAACTCTCTTTCTCCAGATAAAATATTTGTAGCTTTAATAAAGTCATTTTCAGACAAAAATTTTGGTCTATTTTTATACCCTAAATGCGCAGCAATATATACAGGGTAAGCATTTTTCAAAAACTCCTTTTTATCAATTTTTCTTACAAGACAATTATTCAACCCTTTTTTAATTTTATTTCTTGTTTTTGAATCATAATCAATTAGTTCCATAGCCTTATCTTGAATAACATACCAAAAAGCTGTTTTCTGCTCAGAATCAAAGTTAGCTGTCCATCTCGCAAAATAGGCATTAAATGATTTCAGATATTTTCTAATAACCTCTTCACTTTCAGTCACTTCAACATCAGGAGGAGTTAAGGGTAAAATAGCTCCATTGTATTTCCTCCAATTTAAAATATTATTTAAATAATGAGTATACGACTTATTCACATCAACGATATAAGCATGAGAAGCATATTTATTACGCACCTCTAATGAAGGGATTTCCATATAATCTTTTCCAAAACTCACTTCCAACAAGGATTCCACATCATCAAAAACAGGAAGACTAAGGTTCTCAAATTTTTGATAACGCTTAGCACCAATATATTCACGTTTAAAATAAACTGTCGAAAAAGGACCTCTGCTAAAAAAATGAGCAAGCATAGACTTTTCCTTATCTTGATACCAGTTAACAATCTTAAATAAAAATGATTTTACTGGAGCAAACACCACAAAAGGAGCTGAAAGCATAGCCAACCTTTTACCCTTTGATAATGTAACATATCCTTTTAAACTTAGTGCTTTAGCATTTAAAACCCTAGCAGCTAAATATTGGACATATCTAATCAATTTGTACTCAGAAGTCCCATACAGACACATAACATCTAAATAAATACCATGATGAATATTTTTATCCCTCACATCTTTTTCAATAAAGGTGGTGTTATTCATTCTTATTTTACTAAAATGTAAGGGCCATTCTTCAGTATTTTCTTCTTGAAAATAAAAATCTTTAACATTTAGATCTTCTCTAGCTAATTGGCAGAATCTTAAATATTGATCCCTTTCCATAAACACATCAAAATCATCATCCCATGGTATAAAACCCTCATGACGCACTGCACCAAGGGCAGTTCCTCCCATCAGATAATAACTAATATTATGTGTTTTACAAAAAGCATCAAAATAGGCTACTAATTCTAGAATTTTATTGTGTAAAGCTTTTAACTCTTTGTCATTCATTTTGATAAATTACTGCTTAAAAAGCATTTTACTCTCTTTAGAAAATCAATCTGAGCAGTACAAAAATACTAATTTATCCTATATCAATAGTCTTAATTCTTATTTTTAAAAAAGAAAGTCAAGAGAACTCCTGAAGACAAAGACAGGAACTCCAAATAGTAGCAATAGCAGAATCCTAAAGGCAACCCGAGTTAGCTTATTTACCAATAAGGAAGAATAAGCATACAAATCATAAATCAAAAATATAATAAACAACATCCCCACTCTTTCAGTAATCATTTCCTGCTTAAAAAGAATAAAACCCATCATTAACACTACAGAAGGCAATAAAGAAGGCATAAGACCAAGAATATGTAGTATATTATCTTTAAATTTATACAAAAACAACCCTAAGAAACAAGAAAACAAAAGGAAATAAAGTATACTTAAATTTAATCCTGTTGAGCCAGTACTCTTAAAATGCAACAATAAAGGAATTGAAAAGACAATAAAAATAGACAGCACAAGAGAGATTATAACTCTATCTTTAATTCCAAAACTCATATTCTTTTTAAGAATAAATATTGGCAAAAGAAATAAAGATAAATTATGAATGAAGATAGAGACAATAAAAAGCCTCCATGATTTTAGTTCATTTTCCTTTAAATGAGCATAAGCATACAATAAAACTATGCCAGCAAAAAACTGCCTATAAATATTTTCATACCCAAAAAAGAAAGGAAAACTAGTCATTAGCACAACAACAAAACCAGAAGCTAATTGCTTATCATCATTTAAATTAGCAGTCTTTAAGAGTATTCTTATCCAGCAATAATCTAATAATATAAAGGTAACTAATTCCGACTGGACTAGGGCATATACCAATTGTATCCCATTCCAAAATATAAATTCCCTAACATAATAAAAAGAAAAAGAAAGATTCTTCATTTCAATAGCATAAGTTAAGATATCTTTTTCATTACCACCAAGTACAAAAGCGTTAAGACGCACAATAAGCATGAAAACAAAAACAAAGGGGATATACAGGTATTTTAAAATCGATTTATTTTCAGTTAATAAGGTTATAAACCCCAAAGAGAATAAAAAAATATAAGCTATATATTCAATCATCTTTTAGTAATATTAAAGTAACTATAAGATGAAAATAAAGCAAGAAACATACTTATAATTGATAAAGTATAAATCATTATAAGTGAATTTTCTCGAGCTGTATAACCCGAAAAATGAAAGAATATCGCCAAGAAAATTATGGAAATGACTAAAATAGAAGCCATAATACTACTATCTCTTTTAATCACTTTATTAGCTAAGCTAAAATAAGGTTGAAACAGAGAAGATGCAATAAAAATAAACACAAAACTTATACTCAAATCCTTAGCATAAGATGTTGTCTTTATTGTATCTTCCAAAGTAAAAGCTCCTCTCTGGAAAATAAACTGAACAATATCAAAACCAAAAACATCTACAATAAACACTAGTCCCAAACCAAGTGATAAAGCTATTCCTACTGAAAAAAATATTAATCTCACATCTTTTTTTATTGCTAATTTCCTTAAAACAATAGTATTTAAATTAATAATTATAGCCGTAAGAAAAGTATTAAGTAAGATAACTGAATAATTAAAAAAGGTAATATTATTATCATCCCCCATGCCCGCAACAAAACGAGAAATTAACATAATAATATTAGCAAAATTACCTAGTATCATTAATGAAATATTAAAGTCTTTCACTCCAAAAACAACAGGATTTCCTGAATTTTCTTTGAGCATAGGTTTAATATACTTATACAATATACTCAACATCCCTAAAGATCTACTGATTATTATACCAACTATACCAAACAATAAAGATAACGGATAAAGAAATAGTGCAGAAATGAATATATCAACAGTACTTACAAATGCTTGTTTCTTAAACTCTCCCCTTGCTTGCATAATAAGCATAAATACAGATGCGAAAAAGTTAAGTGAAAGAATAAACCCTAAGGCAAAGGAAAGTAATATATATAAAAATAAATGATCGGTTTGCAAATACCATACTATAGGCAATTGAACCAATTGACTTAATAAAAATAATTTCCAAGACAATTCAAAAGAAGAACTAGAAACAGCACTCAAAGAAACTTTTTCTTTAGTGCTTGCATATATTTTTGAAAATTTACCCAGCAGACTCGCCTGTAAGGCGCTACCTAAAGTTACTTGAGAAAATAGATCGGTTACCGTTTTAAGTAAAATAAAATTAGCATAAACAATTGAAGAACCGAATACATATGCTAAAATAATTTCACGAAAAAAACCAATAATTTTTTTAATTATATTAGACAAAAACATTACTAAGAAGTCAACAACAGATTTATTTTTGAGAATCCCTTTAACTAGCACAACAAGTTAATTTGCTCCAATTTGCAGGTATTTAAAACCTAATTCAGTAATAAATTTCTTTTTAAATTGATTTCTTCCATCAATAAACAACTTTCCTTTCATCTTAGACTTAATCAAATCAAAATCAGGACTTCTAAATTCTTTCCATTCAGTAACAAGTATTAATACATCAGCAGCATCTAAGGCTGTATATTTATCATTACAGTAATTAACATCAAATCCTTTTAAGTAAAATTGAGCTTCATCAATAGCTTTTGGATCATAAGCATTTACCTTTGCCCCTGCCTTTACAATTGATTTTATTAAAGGAATGGAAGCAGCCTCCCTCATATCATCAGTCTCAGGTTTAAATGATAATCCCCATATAGCAATTATCTTACCCTTTAAATCTTCCCCTAACTCACTAGTAAGTTTAGAAAATAAGACCTGTTTTTGGGCTTTATTAACTTTTTCAACAGAAGAAATTAATTCAGGATTATACCCATAGTCTCTAGCAATACTAATAAGTGCCTGCACGTCTTTAGGAAAACAACTTCCACCATAACCACAACCAGGATAAATAAATTTATACCCAATTCTTTTATCACTCCCAATTCCAATCCTCACCTGATTTACATCAGCACCAACTTTTTCACAAATATTTGCCATCTCATTAATGAATGATATTTTTGTTGCTAACATTGCATTAGCAGCATACTTTGTCATCTCAGCAGAACGAATATCCATACTAATGAACCTATCACTGCTTAATGTAAAGGGAGCATACAGATTACGCATCATTTGTATAGCTAATTCATTATCAGCTCCAACAACAACCCTATCAGGATGCATAAAATCTTTTATTGCCGCCCCTTCCTTTAAAAACTCAGGGTTAGAAACAACACTAAAAGTTAAGCTTGATTTCCTATCATCTAAAGCAGACTGAATGGTTTGCTTTACCTTATCTGCCGTCCCAATAGGAACTGTTGATTTATTAACCACAATTATATCATGCTGCATATTATCTCCTATTGACCGAGAAACCTGCAATACATGCCTTAAATCTGCTGAACCATCTTCACCCATTGGTGTTCCCACAGCAATAAATATTATCTTAGATACTGCTAAAGCATCAGAAATATTTGTTGTAAATTCTAGGCTATTTCTTGTGTAATTTTCCTCAACCAAAGTTTTAAGACCTGGTTCATAAATTGGAATCTTACCATTTTTTAAATTTACAATTTTAGAAATATCAATATCAACACAAATAACATTATTTCCCATTTCAGCAAAACAAGCTGCCGCAACTAAACCCACATAACCTGAACCAATTACTCCAATTTTCATTTTTATGCTTCCTTATTATTGTAAACATTAATAAATACTGAAGCAATAGTTGCTAATATAAAGGACACTAAACCAGCAAAAGAACCTAACAAAAGAACTCCCCTTTCAGCAACTTGAGTAAGTGAGAAACTATTAACAAATACTAATGGCTTTATCAATTTTTGATGAGTTTCGTTTACAGACCTCATTCTAACCAATTCGATAATCTGATTTCTAACATCATTCTCTCCGTTTCTTGCAAGAACATTTAACGAACTCATATCGATAGTTGAATTTGTTGCTTCCCTTAACTCCTTAAGTGCCGAAATTTCCTTATCTATTTCACTAATCTCCAATAAATTAGCAGACTTGAAATTAGTGTAATAATTAGAAATATATTGATTTTCATTGAAATAATTCAACAAACCTGATTCTATCACAGAAATCACCTCACTCTGTTTAACTTTTAATACAATACTAAACTTTGGAGTATTATACTTCTTCCCATCTTGATCCTCTCTAAATATTTGTTCAGCAGCAATATTTTTTATCATACTTGCTTGTTCGGGTGTAATAGCCAACTTTAGAGATAAAGTATTATAATCTCCCTTTTTAACTTCAAGCTGCAGGTCATTAATTAAATTTATTGCTAAGCCCTGATCTGTTGTTAAACGTTCGTCCTTATGATATTCATACTTACTAATACCAGAAGTAGCAATAGCACTAGTACTGTAAAAACTGGGCTTTGTTTTTTGATAAACAACTACACTTAAAACACCAAAAATCGTTATTGCAATAATTAATTTACTAAACTTGATAAAGAATAGGATTACCTCATTAATTATTTCTCGCAAACTTAATTCATCATTCATCTTTTATTTCATATTAAAATTTCCATGAGGATTCAGTATAAATCCCTTTAATGTCCAAAAGTAGCATTTTTCCTTTGGATAATCCTTCAAAATCACAAGTAGAATAATGAATAAATTCTTGATGTGAAACAGCAACAATAATTACATCATACTTCATATCTCCATCAAAAGGGTTCTTAATAAAGTTAGAATGGGACATAACCTCTACATAAGGATCATATACACTTACATTTAAAGAAAATGCTTCTAGACCTTGAATAATATCCTCTACCTTAGTGTTTCGTGTATCAGAACAATCTTCTTTAAAAGTATAACCCAAAATCAATACTTTTCCTGCCTTAACAATCTTATCAGCAGCAATCATTAATTTAATTGTTTTATCTACAATAAATCCGGCTACACTATTATTTATATTTCTTGAGGAATGCAGTAATGTTGGTTTATATCCCATTTCCTCAGATTTATGCAACAAATAATAAGGGTCAACACCAATGCAATGCCCTCCTACTAAACCTGGTCTGAAATCCAAGAAATTCCATTTTGATTTAGCCGCACTTAATACCTGCTCTGTATCAATTCCCATTTTATCAAACATCATTGCCAACTCATTCATTAAAGCAATATTAACATCCCTTTGAGTGTTTTCAATTACTTTAGCAGCTTCAGCAACTTTAATGGATGGCGCTTTATAAGTGCCAGCCTTTATAATTTTATTATACAATTCATCTACAAGAGTTGCAGTATTTTCAGTAGAACCACTCGTCACTTTAATTACATTTTGCAAATTATATTTTTTATCACCTGGACTAATTCTTTCAGGACTATAGCCACAAAAAAATTCATAATTATAGGAAAGCCCTGAAATACTACTAAGAATTGGTACGCAAACATCTTCAGTAACTCCTGGATAAACAGTCGATTCATAAATAACAAGATCTCCCTTTTCTAAATACTTAGCTACAAGCTTAGATGCTGATTTTAAAAAAGATAAATCAGGAGTATTTTTACTATCAACTGGAGTTGGAACAGTAATTATATAAATAGAAGAATCTTCTAAATCACTTTCATCATTAGAAAATATCAGATTTGAATTAGTGCTAACAGAAATATCCAAATTCCTGTCAATTTCTTCATTTAACTCAGCAACCCGATCTACACCAATATCATAGCCCACAACTTTATAATATTTCGAAAAGGCAATAGCCAAAGGCAATCCTACATAACCTAAGCCAATAATTGCTATTTTATATTCTTTTTCCAAATTAAAAAAGCCCCAGAGGGGCTTTTAATTTTACATTAAACATTGAGATTAGTATTCCCAAAGATCATGTTCAATATTAAATATTTCTGTTTTAATTCTTTCTGACTCCAATAAAGCATCTAGCCCAATCATATATTCATTAATTTTTCTATCCATAACACTTGATTCCTTCACAATTACTGAAGAAAACATTCTTTTCCAGAAAATATCGTCATAGGTTCTTCTTTCAGCATTATTTTTCACTAAATTAAACACCTCTGCATTAATCAAAATTTCTCTAGCCTCTGGAAAATACACCCAGAATAATGGAGAAAAACCACCGGTCAACTGTCCTGACACTTCATCTCTATCTTCTTTTAATGGAGCCATTCCAATAATACGCACATCCATTACAGACCTTTGCTTGTCAAAAAACCACTCTTCTTTTAATCGCCATTTCTTTACTTGATTACGATCAAACTCCTTTTTAGAAAGCTTCATTATAGTAGATTCTTCTTCTGAAAAACCTTCTGCTACCTTATCCCAATTTGTGCTTTCTACCATTTTCTCTTCTGCTCCACCAATTTTCTTAATATTTTCTTGGGTCATTGGCTCTCTAAACTCATCATCCATAATTGCATTACCATAAGCTGTAATACTCCCTTCCTTTATTGCTGAATAAATTACATCAATCAAGCTTTTTCTATCTTGAATGGTTTGAGCGACACCATCATTTTCAGGATAATAGAATGGGTGATTGATTTTTTGTCTTAAATCAATTTCTCTCCAAATTTTTCTTGACCACATTACATCTGCTTCTCTTAAAGAAGGATACTCTTGCACTATCTTGTTATGATACTTCTCTTTCTTATAAACAGAATTCATTTCCTCTGTAGTTAATATATCTTGTGCGTTTATCCCAACTAAACAAAGGACAGTCGCTACTAGTAATAAAGTTATTTTTTTCATAATATTTATTTAATTGTTAATACTAAAGGATCTAAGTTTTTAACTGCTGTATTCTTAGTATCTATTCTTCTTGCTTTAATATTTGATATAGTTATACTATTACCCGATCTAGTGTTCTTAACAATACCCTCCATTTTTTTTGAGAATTTAGGTCCTTTTACTATATCAGACTGTTGTTCTCCCTTATACATCCCAGTAAGTTTATAAGAAGTGATTATGTACCTAACTCCTTTAAAATCGAAATCCTTCAATTTTGCAGACAACCCTCCTGCAGTTACCATCTTCATTTTATCAATAAACAATTCACCTTTCACATTTGCAGCAAATTTAACTTCTGCTTTCGGAGGAGGAACTTCTTTCACTCTAAACTCCATTTCACCCATTTTAGTACGCTTACCATTCACTTCAGCAAAAAGAGATACCATTGCCTTTCCTTTTTTAGAAGGACGAGCAGAATATTCTCCTAATGATTTTTTAACTATTGAAACTTTACCATTATTAATTACTGCTGAAATCACTCCTGCAGTATATCCAGGAACAGAAATTTTAAGTGGATTATCAACCTCTAAATATAAAATATTCATATTTGTCGGTGAAACAACAGCTGTTTTAGCAGCTACCAAATATTGACCTCTAAAAGGATACATTTTAATACCGTTATCAGTTTTCATAGAAATCAAACCTCCCCATTTTTGATTACCCTCTGATGAAGCACGTCTTGCAAAGATTCCCTTACCGTTTACAACTTTAACCGTTTCATAATCATTACCAATCATCTCATATATCCCCCCTCCTAATGAATCAAATTCTCCAACATAAATAATTGGTGCTTGTGTAGTATCCTTTGCTGCAATAAATATTTGAGCTCTAAAAGAATCTCCTTTTAATACAAAATTAGAATTTGGAATTTGAATACCTTCAGCAGAAGTAAATTTCAATGATCCTGCATCAATATTTTTCCTTAACATATTAATAATATCTGCTTCAGTGTTTCTAACATCAGATTGCATTTTAGAAAGTAGTGTTAATGCACCAACAGAAGGCATATCATAAAAATTATATTCTTCCCATAACTGTTTTTTTCCTTTTACTTTTTTATCATCATAATTGGAAGTCTCATTTATTGATATTAATAAAGATTCATTCCCATCCGCAATAGAAAGAAGCAGGTTTTTATAGGAAATTAAATCAGTCTTTAAATCTGTTGCAATATTCTTTTTTCTTTTTGAACTATAAAATAAATCCCCAGCAGCATGTCTGTCATCCTTATTGGTTAAAGCGCCAATATTCATTAATTTTTGTTGATCACTTAATAAATCCCAACTTAATTCAATTGCTTTTTCCTCAATCAAATCGCCTTCTTCATCTTTAATTTCACTATCATATCCTAAGTAAACTATCTTATCTGCAGCTAAAACAAGATTATATTTCATTTCTTGCAAAGAAGCTATCAATTTATCCGCTTCATCTTTAATTTGGTAAGCTTGCTCTCTATATGGACCTGCCTTAACAGGATTCACCTCTGCAGCAGCATCAAAAGCAGCATAAGTATCTCCATTTTTTGCATTAAAATTAGTAGTTGTTCTAGTAATACCTTTATTCACTTCAAAAAATGAATTCAGCACTTCCTTGGATACATTTAATGCAAGTAGTGCTGTAAGCACTAAATACATCATGTTAATCATCTTCTGTCTTGGCGACAAATTACCTCCAGCCATATTTTTTTATGTTTTTTAAGTAATTAATGATGATTATTTATTTGGATTCATTGCAGTTAGCATGTTTCCATATACTTTATTTAATTGCTCTAAGTTATCAGCTAAACTACTTACTTGTTCTTGGAATCTTTTAGAATCATCTACTGAAGACTGTAAATTCTGTAAAAATAATGTTGTTGCTTCCATCTGATGATTAGAAGTTTGTAATTGCAATTCATATAAAGAATTCAAAGCATTCATATTTTTTACTCCTTCCTGAATCTGAGAATTATATTCTGAAATACCAGAAGCAGCAGTAACCGTTTCATTTAATTGTCTTGCTGAATCCCCAAACGATCTTAATCCCTCATTCAAGCTTTCTATCAATTCATTATCAATTTTTGCTTTCGCTAAAGCATCATCTAACTGTTGAGCTGGACGTTTAGCACTATTAGGATCTTCCATATGAGCAAGCTCAGGGTAAACTAACGACCAATCAACTTCTGTAGCAGGTTTTTCAAAAGCAGAGAAAAAGAAAATAATAGCCTCAGTACTTAAACCAAGGATCAACATAAGAGAGGCTCCCGGTAAATGCTCAATTTTAAATAATGCCCCAATAATTACTAAAGCTGCTCCCCACCCGTATAATTTTGGCATCATTGCTTTATACCATTTTGCTTCTGTAATATTCCCTATTGATTCTATAATATTTCCTAAACTCATTCTTTTATTTTTTTTGTTATTTAATATTTATTTCTAAATTCTATTCAAAATCTTTTTTATCCCGTCCAAGGAAATCAACTGCACATCTAAAACCAATATAACTTTTAGCAGTATCTTGATACTCAAAAGACCTAGTACTTGTTTGTATAAAATAAGCTATATCTTTCCAAGAACCTCCTCTTATTGATTTTCTTTTTAAAACTGCATGATCCTCCTCATTTGCATTGTAATGATAATCCATATTCAGATCATGGGAATAAGAAAGAGCAGATTCATCATAAGCATTAGAGGTCCACTCAGCAACATTACCAGCCATATCATAAAGTCCAAATCCATTTGGATTGTAAGAAGCTGCTTTAATAGCCTTTATACCGCCATCAGCAGTATAATTACCTCTTAAAGGCTTAAAGTTTGCTAAAAAACAACCTTTCGCATTACGAGTATACGGTCCTCCCCAAGGATAAGGAGAGAAATCTAATCCACCTCTAGAGGCATATTCCCATTCTGACTCAGTAGGCAGTCTAAATTCCGGTAAAGTTGGCTGTTTTATTTTCCTTAAAAATGAATTCATCATTTTAGTTCTCCACTTTGCAAATGCAGAAGCTTGTTTCCAATTCACACCCACAACAGGGTAATCATCAAATGCAGCATGCCAAAAATAATTTCCAGCATAAGGATCGTTAAATGAATACGCAAAATCATGAATCCATGTTAGTGTATCAGGGAAAATAGACACTTCAACTTCATAAATAAACTCACTCCTATCTCTTTTACCAGAAGCATCACCCTCTCTTTTTGACTTAACAGAAGCTGCTTGTATATCTAAAACTTGATATTTATAAATAAATTTTCTAGTATCAAACTCTCTTTTCCCATCCACTCTTTCATGCTCAGGCAAATACATTTCTTCCTCCAAAATCTCTCTCACTTCTTGATCATTCCATCTGATTTTAGTATCCCAATTAATTTTAGCTGGATCTAAGAAATTCCCATATCTATCTTCTTCAATTAGATGTCCTTCAATTCCCGCTTCACCCAAAATAGTGTGTGCTAATGAATCTCTTACCCAAAGCGTAAATTGACGGTATTCATTATTAGTTATTTCTGTTTCATCCATATAAAAAGCACCTACGGACATAGTTTTTGAAGCCGTAACATTTGAAAATGGAACATCCTGATCAGAAGGCCCCATTACAAAGCTTCCTTGAGGAATAAATACCATTCCATAGGGATCTGTTGGATTCCAAATTTGTCTTTTTTGTGCGCCTACTAACTCTCCATTACCAGAACTACCACACGAACTTAGCAATGCTAATACTGACCCTAATATTATTATTTTTTTCATATTTATAATTTATTCTGTTTGCGAATTAAATTTAATTTTATAAAAATCTTGGATTTTTATATTTTGAAATTGCTTTATTTCTACTAATTTTAAAGCTATACCCTAACATAATTTCTAAAGAATTACCTAAAGGATTGACTAAAGTAACATCATAACTAAGCCCAAATTTTAAGTCTTCATTTACATTCATACCTGCTAATAAAATCAAGCCTTCATCAATTCTATAACTAACGCCTCCCCACATCTTATTATTGTATATTAAATTTGTATTAATATCCAATTGTGAAGTTGCTCCATCTGACTTTAAATATATTGACGGGTTTAATGAAAGAACAGAATTAACTTCATGATAATAACCCGCAATTAAAAAATAATGCCTACTTAAATCAAAATCCTGTCCATCACTCCATTCTATTGTTGGCTTAGTCATATGTGCAGAAGATAGTCCAATATAAACATCTTGAGTATTATAATAAATACCTGCCCCAATATCTAAACTAGACCCAGAAACAATTCCCATAGGAACTGAAGGGTCTGTTTTATCAGCAGGATTAAAACCTCCATCTGTTCCGCTTTGATACATACCAACTGACATCCCCATGCCAATTTGCCCAACACCTAATTCAGTGCGATAAGCATATGAAGCTTGCAAGCCTAAATTACTAAATTGAGCTATGTTATCTTTAACAATATTCAATCCTACCCCACCATACAAAAATGGCAGTTCAGCATCAATACTAAAGTTTTGAGTAGAAGCAGCCGCTCCACCGTCTTCGCCAAAACCCATCCATTGTGACCTATGTAAAACAGAAGTAGCAATGTCACCTCTACTTCCAGCAAAACCAGGGTTATTAGCCAATTTATTAAACATGTTTTGACTAAACTGCGGATCTTGCTGTGCAGAAACAGTAATTACTGAAACAACACCTAAGATTAGTATAAATATTTTCTTCATATTCGTTTACCTATTGAAAATTTTGGCGCTAAAATAAACAAATTTTAATTAAGGCTACTAATTACTATCGACTATCTTATGTAATAAATATAAAATGAAATAAGATTTGGAACCTAGCAATCTAACTATCAAGGCGTTTAATTAAATAAACTTATTGTAAATTTTTAGCCACCGATAAGGCACTTCACCCTGATTTGCCACTTCATAGTCCCGATAAGAACAAGCTACAAAGTAATTTTGGAGTTGTTTTTCTCCTTCTTTCTTAAAAGGCACTCCCATCCACCACCTACCACTGCTTTGGCTTTTGTAAAATACAATTTCATTTTTACCATCTTCAAAAGCAACTGTGTACTTTATGCAGTTTTTTAAATTAGGATTTAGTTCTTGCTTTCTCATTTTGTACCCATCAATAAAATACCAAAGCATTTGAGCCATTAACTGAGCAGTCTGATTGCTTTCATCTAATTGCTGATTATACTCAAATAAACCGACAGCTGTTAGCTTGTCACTCACACCAGCATAACGCATGATTTTGCAGGCTTCCTCTCCATTTAATCCATTAGGGGAGCTATAAACATTAGCATGAGCATATGCATTTTGAATTACCGAAATATCAAAACTTAAAAAGTCAGTATTTCTCATTACTGGCTCTACTTCCTGAAAATTTGCTTTCAAATCACCCAATCTAACAATATCAAAATTCATGCTTTGCAGCATTTCTGCAGCCACAGGAGAAACAAAATAAGATTGATATCCTAAATTAACATAATGAAAAAGATGACTCGGCTTATGACTTATCATCTTTCCTAAATGAGAATAGGAAGCTAAATTATCTTTTTCCATACCAATATCAAAACTTTTATCGACTGAGGTAAGGGTAATATATTTTTCTAAAGAAGCATAGGCTTTATAAACAGCATAACTAACATCATGTCCACCCCCAACAATAATAGGAATAATTCCATCATGCAGTAGGGTCCTACAAACATCCTCAATTAATTTAAATGATTCCTTACGAGTTGGCATTAATTT
>Ga0307995_1000986_pt1 | contig 18408 bp, 14 predicted proteins | sample EllFjometagen262_FD_203132 | JGI IMG/M metagenome (GOLD analysis project Ga0307995, IMG submission 203132) | Marine microbial communities from Ellis Fjord, Antarctic Ocean - #262 | ecosystem: Environmental > Aquatic > Marine > Unclassified | place: Southern Ocean | collected 2014-11-02
AAAGGGATGCTTGTAGAACGTGTAGAATCAAATAATGTAGAATTAAAATTTACGCATGAAGAAAATGAACTGTGGGTCTATTTTGATAAACCCTCAGAAAAAGATGAAAGAATAAAGTTTAGTGTCCAGTATAAAGGAGTCCCAGTCAATGGCCTTCAAATTGGAAATAATAAATATGGTGATAGAACATTTTTTAGTGATAATTGGCCTAATAAAGCACGTCACTGGCTGGCAACAATAGATCATCCCTATGACAAGGCAACGTGTGAATTTATTGTTACTGCACCTGATCACTATCAAATAGTCTCAAATGGTCTAAAAATAGAAGAAACTAACTTACATGGAAATTTAAAACTTACGCATTGGAAACAATCGATTCCCATTGCATCTTGGCTATATGTATTGGGTGTTGCAGATTTTGCTGTTCAATATCACGATGAATTTGAAGGAAAGTCCCTTCAGACATGGGTATTTAAACAAGACCGAGATGATGGTTTTTATGATTTTAAAGAGCCTACAAAAAAAGCGCTAGAATTTTACAGTAGCTACATCGGTCCTTATTCTTATGAAAAATTAGCAAATATTCAGTCCAACAGTGTTAGTGGTGGTATGGAAGCGGCCTCAGCAATTCTTTACAGTGCAAACTCGGTGAAAGGAGATCGCAATATACGATGGAGAAATGTTGTGATACATGAAATAGCTCATCAATGGTTTGGTAATGCAGTAACTGAATATGACTGGGATGATATTTGGTTGAGCGAGGGTTTTGCAACTTATTTTACCCTTTTGTTTATTGAACATCAATATGGTCGAGATGCTTTTGTTGAAGGTCTTAAATCAAGTCAAAGAAGAGTTGATTCGTTTCATAAAAAAAACCCTGAATACACTATCATCCACAACAACCTGAAAGATATGAATGAGGTTACGAGCTCACAAACGTATCAAAAAGGAAGTTGGGTTTTACATATGTTAAGAGGGGTTTTGGGAACAGAAATTTTTTGGAAAGGAATTAGTGCTTATTATTTAAAATTTAAAGATTTAAATGCATCAACAGAAGACTTTAAAATGGTCATGGAAGAGGTTTCGGGTCTAAGTCTCACTTATTTTTTCAAACAATGGTTATACAGTCCAGGGAATCTAAAATTAAATGGCTTTTGGCAATATGACAAAATTAATAGCGAAATCATAATTGAATTAAATCAAGTACAGAATGGAAATCAACTAATTGAATTACCACTTGAGATTGAAATCACATTTGAAAACGATAATATTAAAATGGAAAAAGTTCAATTGAATGGAAAGTCAAATACTTATAGAATAAAATCTGATAAAGAGCCAATAGGTATAATTTTAGATCCTAATTTATGGATCTTAATGAATTCAGAATTTCAGAAAAAAGAAGCTAGACAAATTGCATATAGGTAAAGATGTGGACAATAATATAGTATTTAAAAGCTAAAAGTTTTCCAACATTATTTGATTTCTAAATAAGGTGTGGGGTTTTTAGAATCGTTTTTTATATAGATACGGCTTCTTGTATCTAGTATATAACCCAAAACCTCAGCATTTAAGACACTACATACATTGCACCTTAAATATTCCATCTAATGTAATGATAATCAGCATATTAGTTATTTATTAATGCGTGGTTTTACTTAAAATACTTTTAATGTGAAGGGATACAATGCATATCCCTTGCAATCCTTTGTCATCATTGACCTAACCTAACTTTTAGCGTTGGGGATACTATTAATTTTGTTGTGAATGATGCAGGGCATCCTTTTTATCTTAAAACTATAGCTGGAACAGGAAATACCATAAGTGGTGTAACTAACAATGGTGCAGAATCTGCAACAGTAACTTGGACACCAACCTCAGCAGGAACTTATTATTATCAGTGTTCACTTCACGGAGGAATGGTAGGGACAATCACTGTTCAATAGCCTTTAGTGTCACTTATTATCTGTCAATATTAGAGGTTAAATCGATATTTTAGATAAACACGTAAAACCTTAAAAAATCTGACCCAAGAGTTTAAGTAACTACCCCCACTAGGTCTAAATAAATCCACTTTTCTTTTAGTTAGAGGATCGTAATCCCAATGAATGAAGCCCTCTTTTTCTTCTCCGGGTCGTTGCGGAAAATTCAAGTTTACACGATCAATTGTTACCCATAATTTTTGGCACCCCATACATCCACAAAGGCCCCTCTCCTAGACTAGCATAAGACTTATACCAAAGAGATGCGTTTTTTTAATGAATTTTTTGGTCATATAAAGAAAAATAACTTATGTAGATTTACATCTAAATATCTTTTGTTCAATTAATTATCAAGTTTTAAATTAATCTTCTGTCCCTGAACAGTTGATATATGTATAACATCATCTTCAATTATAAATTCTGAATTTAATTTGAATTTATAATTGCCAAAAGGATTTTTCAACTTTAACAACCCTCCTTTTTCCGAAATTATTTCTACAGTATTTACTACACCATTTTTCATATTTGTAGAAACTAAAAATGCGCCTTCTGTTCTTAAACTACGATAGGAAACATCTTTCCACTTTTTTGGAATAGCTGGAAATAAAACAATAGTATTGGTATGGCTTTGAATTAACATTTCTTGAATACCAGATGCAAAAGCAAAATTTCCTTCTAAAGTAAAAGGGCGGTAAGTAAATTTCGATTTCCCTGTTCCAGATTGATCTCCATTGAGATGAAACGAATTTGGTGAACAAAAAGCGGTAGCAAAACTTGTTAAAGCTTCAGCTGCACCTTCACCATCCAAAGCGCGAGCCTTAATATTACCTAGCCAACTAAAGGAATAACCTACCCAAGCATTGGTTCCTATATCTTCTATATTCTTAATTGTGTTTTGTATAATTTCCTTATTTTCTTTACCTTTAGATACATCTATTAAACCTAATGGATGTATTGCCATTAAATGTGAAAAATGACGATGTGACTCTTGATAAGGTAGCTTATTTGAAAACATTAGACCTGAATTATCTAAAGCATAATCTGGCCATTCATCTAAAATTATTTTCCATTTTTTTGCATCTGCTTTCTCTCCTAATTCAAGAGCTAATTCACTTGCTTTTTCAAATATAAAACGTGTCAAAGCTAAATCATAATTAGTAATTTCATAAAACCATGCATCTCTTTCGTTATTATTGATTTCTGGACTAGAACTAAGAGGAAATCTTCTTTTTTTATTTTCATCATATACCGAAATTTCGTCTAAAAATATAGCTACATCTTTTATCCAAGGATAAGCTTGTTCTTTTAAAAAAGTTCTATCCATAGAATATCTCCAATGTAAATAATAATGTTGCCCTATCCATGCGCTTACTGTTGGACCGAAGGAATACTGTATCCAGCCTCCCATTGGTTCTCCAGTAAGAGTTGTAACTCCCGGCATATTAATACCGTTTGTTCCATAAAAACCTTTAGTGTATTTTTTAAATTCTTTTTTACATGCATTTAACCAATCTAGAAAACCTTGTTCTTCATTTAAATGATTTCCAGAATATGCTGGCCAATAACTAAGTTGTGTATTTAAATCGTGATGATAATCTCCTTTCCAAGGAGGTAGTTTACCGTTATCTGCTGTCCATACACTTTGCAATGAAATTGGCGGAGCACCCTGACGGGCTGCAGAACCAAATTTATACATTTCTAAGTACCATTGTTTTTGTAATATGGAGTCTGGTATTGATATAGATGATTTTTCCCAAAAACTTTCCCACCAATGTTTATGTGAGTTTAATTGAGCAGTTATATTCGTTTTTGAAGCTGAAGCAATCATTTGCTTAGCACTTAACTGGATATCATTATTTTCTTTTTGAGAGCTGATACTCCAACTTCCTGTAAAAGTATTGCTGTTTTTACTCCATTTGGTATATACTTGATATTTAAACTCATTCCATCCATTTTGATTGTATGTAATCTCATTCTCGTTTTCTATAACATCCCCTTTTACATAACCTAATCTGCGTAAATCTTGTCCTGTAACAGGACTTTCTAAGCCAGATTCTTTATCTAAAGCATAATCTGGAGGTACAATTTTTATAATTAAATCTGTTTTTAAATTGGTAAATTCATACCAACCTATTGGTTCCGTAGCATGAACAAAAGTTTTTAAAATCGTTCCGTTTTTCCATCGAACAGTGCACAACGCATCTTTTAAAGTTAATTCAATACTTTCTACTTCACCTAAGGCTTCTATATTAAACTCTAATGCTGCTGCAGGAATTTTTGATGGAGCTGGTGAGTTATCGTAAGGTGCATCAAACTTATCTTGTACGTTTTTATATGTATTATTTTTCCATTGGTTATAAACCCAGTTAAAATTCCACTTATCAAACTCTAAATTTTTCATAGGTCTTAGATCCCATAAATCGGCTCTATCTAAAGATAATCTTAACTTCCCATCTTTTTCCCAAACTAAAACGCCAAGAGTTGCATTCCCAAGTGGTATTCCTTCATCCCAAAGCTTTGGCAACTCATTAAAGGATAAGGTTTGGGATAGTAGCAAATTTACATTAAATACTTCTTTTTTTGTCTGGTTACAACTTGAAACAATAATAAATAAAAGGAGTATAAGTATATTCTTCTTCATAAAATATTATGCTATAATTCTCATTATTAAAGTTTAATAACTAATTAAAAATATCACTTTTTTTATTAATGCTAAGATTTCAATGAAACAGTTGAAATTTATATCTGATAAAGTATATACACAAAACACCATTTACTTAAATCAAAAAAAGCCAAAATTGGGCTTAAATGATCAAACGGTTTTAAGGTATTCTATCTAAAAGGTTACTAATAAGCACCTAATTCTTGACTAAAAAGAGTGGTTTTGAACCCCAGTAGTTTTGTTCTTTGAATGACACTGTTGGATCGTACTGACAGTAGGATTTGGCAGCAACTCTGTTTACTAAACTTTATTAAGGGGTGTAAAAGTACGGGCCAGGGGTTACCTCTTGCCTGTGCATACAACGTACTTTTTTTTAATAAAGTGTTGCTTTTTGAGTGAATAAGATTAAGCGCCAAGGCATACCTTTAAAAACTATGCCTCACATGGTCTGACGGGCTATAAAGGGGGTAATTAGATCTGTCTCAAAAAACACCCCCCAGGTATAACCTCCTGCTTGCGTGTCTATTAATTATATTTCTTGTACGACCCATGATTTTGCTTTATGATTTTGCCTTGCTCTACTAGTATTTTAAGATAGCTATCTGCACTTCTCTGAGGAATTCCAATTTCCTTAGCGATTACAATGGCTTGCTTTCTATCAAATTCCAGAGGTAATACTTTTAATAAAAGAGTCTGTTTAGACCTCGAGGGCTTGTTTGACTTAGACATATGCTTTAGTTGATCAAGTGAGTTTCCTAAAAACACTTCTGATATAAGCTTCATACTTAAGTCAAATACTTTGTCTGAGCAAGTGATTGCCTGATCCTTTGACTCTATAGTAGATAAAGTCATTGCAATCTTGTAGGTCATTAAACCATGTCTAAACAAGACACTAACAGCCTCTTCCTGACAGTCATCTTTTTTCATTATTTCAAGGGTCTTCGCGAAAGTATTGTCAAGCTTTTCTCCTTGTTCTGGGGTTAAAGAAAAACTCCTTTCATCATTGTTTTTTTGATCAGTATAAAACGATTTACCTAGCTCAGATAAAATCACATCCATAGAATCTCCAATCTCTTTAGTGAAAGTAGACCTCCACTCATAGGGAATGGAAAAGACATAAAATAAAAATCTACTGTATAGCCCGTCCTCTGAGTTTGGGATTAATCTATTTACCTGATCTGGAGTACCTGTGGTGAGAAACGAAAATCTAGAATTTGAAATTTCAGTAAACTCATCATCTGTTTTTCTAGTTCTAGAAATATCTTCATGGTGAAAGTTCTTTCTTAGGACAGGTGAAAAACCACCCCATTCCTGCTTATTAGCACCCAATATAGTATCTGCCTCTGTTTCAAAAACACAGCCTTTGTCTTCATTTTCTCCAATATGACCAACTAGACTTGCCTCAGAGGTGTCTCCAGGGATGAAAAACATAAGTTGGTTAGGCTCTTCAGAATTCTCTGTGTTTTTAGATTTTTTCCTTTTATCATATTCTGCTTTAGCTTTTCGATATTCCTTCATCAATTCTTGGGAACTCTTTTTAAGCTGTTGATGATAATCTTGTCCAAAAACCTTAGCATACTTAGCTGCACTTTTACCACTAGCAGCATTTGCTATAATAAATGAATACAGGTTGGGGTAAACCAGTTTTTTATCATAGGCTACTCAAAAGGTTACCGAAAAATTTGTTAATGGCATGGAATACTTCAATACCTTTGGCGAAAACCCGGTGTCTTGTGCAATAGGGACAGAAGTTATCCTAACGGTAAAACAAAAAAAACTACAAGAAAATGGATTTGTTGTAGGCGAGTACTTAAAAAAAGAGTTAAGAAACCTCTCAAAAAAATTCTCAATTATTGGCGATGTACGAGGACAAGGATTATTCCTCGGTATTGAATTAATTGATTCTGAAATGAATCCGCTAAAAGCCCAAACAGATTATTTGGTCAATCGAATGAAAGATCATGGCATTTTAATGAGTATCGATGGTCCTGACCATAATGTTATAAAAATTAAACCACCAATAGTATTCACAAATGAAAATGCATAAGATTTTATGATAAAGTATTAATAAAAAATCACTCCAAAATGAGGCTAAAATATTTTCTTTTAGGTATAGTTTTAATGACAGTTTCTGGTTGTATCCAAGAAACTTTGCTAAATATCCCAGAACAAACGTTTCATTATAATCACAAAATATTCGAAGAAAACAAACTTCCACCAAGAGCAACTTATTTCGGGTTTGAATCTGATACTGTTTTAAAAAAAGAAAAATCTAAACGGTTTATCGACCTCAATGGTGACTGGAAATTTCATTGGGTTAAAGATCCAAAACAAAGACCTACAACATTTCAAAACGAAAAATATGATGATAGTGATTGGACAACGATACCTGTTCCTGCAAATTGGGAGGTTGAAGGGTTTGGACATCCCATTTATTTAGATGAACGCTATCCCTTTACTACGAAATGGCCAGACGTTCCAACCGATTACAATCCCGTTGGTACCTATCGTAAAGAAATTAACTTAACTAAAGAATTTCTGAAGGAAGATATTATTCTTCATTTCGCAGGAGCAAAATCAGCCATGTATCTCTATATAAATGGTGAATACGCTGGTTACTCGCAAGGGAGTAAAACACCAGCTGAATTTAATATTACTCCATTATTAGGCGAAGGTAAAAACTTAATTGCTTTGCAAATGTTTCGTTGGAGTGATGCTAGCTATCTAGAAAGCCAAGATATGTTGCGCATGAGTGGTATTTTACGTGACGTGTATTTATATACTAGACCAAAAGTATTTGTTTCCGATTATCATGCCTATACTAATTTAGATGATGATTATGAAGATGGAATTTTTAAAAATACTATTTCTGTAACCAACAACAATACTTTTCCTGAAAAAAGACAAGTACTTCTGGAACTGTTAGATAGTAAAAATTCAGTTTATGCAGATTCTAAAACCTTAGACATTCCGGCAAATTCTACAGCTAAATATTCTACAGAAGAAATCTTTAAAAATGTTAAACAATGGTCGGCTGAAATACCAAACCTTTACACCTTAAAGATCATATTAAAAAATGAAATCAACGCTACTCAAGACCAATACATTCAAAGACCTATTGGCTTTAAACGTGTAGAAATTAAGAACAGTCAAGTCTTAATTAATAATAAAGCTATTTATATTCGTGGTGTAGATCGTCATGAAACCGATCCATATACTGGCCATGTGGTTTCAAGAGCATCCATGGAAAAGGACATCAAATTAATGAAGTTAAACAACATTAACGCAGTGCGATCTTCGCATTATCCCAATGATCCTTATTGGCTAGACTTATGTGATACCTATGGATTATATGTTATCGATGAAGCTAATATAGAGAGCCATCCATTAGCTATAAATGAAGACACACAAATAGGAAACGAAATGTCTTGGTTACCAGCTCACATGGCACGCACCCAACGTATGTACTATCGCGATAGAAACCATACTTCTATCTATTCATGGTCTTTAGGTAATGAAGGTGGAACAGGTAAAATTTTTAAAACAACTTACAAATGGTTAAAGGAACGTGATAATAATCGAATTGTACAGTACGAACCTGCCGGAAAAGAAGATTATACTGATGTTTATTGTCCCATGTACCCAAAACCAGAATATTTGGTAAATCACGGAAAGTCTGATTCGGATAAACCTTTCATCATGATCGAATATGCACATGCCATGGGGAACTCGGTCGGGAATTTACAGGATTTTTGGGATATTATTGAAACATATACAAATCTGCAAGGCGGTTATATTTGGGATTGGGTAGATCAATCATTGGAATATAAAGACGAAAATGGAAATCCATATCTAGCCTATGGACATGATTATCATCCAGATTTACCAACAGATGGTAATTTCTTAAATAATGGTTTGGTTGATCCTTATCGGAATCCGCATCCTCATTTATCTGAAGTAAAAAAGGTGTACGAACCTGTACAGTTTACTTATTTAGGGAATGGTACTATTGAAATTGAAAATAAAAATTTCTTTAGCGATTTATCTGATAAAACAATACAAATAAAACTTTTAGTTGATGGAAAAGAAAACATTCTAGCATCTAATATCGATGTCAATGTTAACGCTCAATCAAAAACCAAAATGCATTTTGATGAAATTCCTGATATGTTTATACCAGAAAGTGAATTTATACTTGAAGTCAGTCTGATTCAAAAAGAAGTCACAGAAATGCTACCTAAGGGTCATGAAATTGCCTGGGACCAATTTGTTCTTAAAAAAGGAATTAATATGACCTCTAATTCAGCTGGAAGCGAATTGGCCATAACAAAATCAGATAGTAATATCGAGATTAAAAACGAAAACACTTCTTTAAGTATTGATGCATCAACTGGTGAAATCACCTCGTGGACACAAAATGGAACTGTAATTACTACAAAACCCATCAGGCCAAATTTCTGGCGACCACCAACTGATAATGACCTAGGAAACAGCATGCATAAATGGGCGAAAATTTGGCAAGATGCTTCAAATAACTATTCGGCCAATCTGATTCATAAACCTCAAATGACAACTAAAGGTGTATCGTACACAGTAAATTACATATTACCAAATGATGAAGCTGCTGTTTACGTAACCTACATTTTAACAAATAACGGAAACTTAAGAGTTGATTTCAATTTTACACCAATCCAAAAAAACTTACCAAACATTCCACGTATAGGTATGTATATGACCTTGCCTAAAGATTTCGTTAATGTTTCTTGGTACGGGAAAGGGCCAACAGAAAGTTATTGGGACAGAAAAACAGGCGTAAAACTTGGTATTTACAATAGTACCACAGATAAAGAATTTGAATTCTATTTACGACCGCAAGAGACAGGAAACAAAACAGATGTACGTTGGGTTAGAATCTCATCGAAAAGCATATCTTTAAAAGCATCAAGTAACATTTTATTGAATTCGAGCGTTTGGCCATTTGATATGACCGAAATTGATTTCAATGGTAGTGATGAAAGTAAATCTGCTTCAGGTCTAGTGCCAGTGACTAAGAAACATGGGGCAGATATTAAACTTGGCAATACCATTCAATGGAATATCGATTTCTTACAAATGGGTGTTGGTGGTGACACCTCATGGGGGCGATTGGTTCATGATAAATACACGATTAAACCAAAATCCTATCATTATTCATTTAATATAAATCCAGAAAATAATGAATAAACCGTTAGTTGAAGTTATAAGATCTAGTTTCATTAATAAATTTGAATCTAAACCTATCCTTATTTTTTCGCCAGGGAGAATAAATATTATTGGGGAACACACTGACTATAATGATGGCTATTGTTCTTGAAGAAGGGAAAGAAGAAAGTAATGCAACTGGGAAAACTTTTTCATTAGACAGCTACCACTATTTCGTGATTAAGGATGGTAAAATTTCACAATCTGGTGACTTTTTCGATGCTACAGGTATGGTAATGGCTGTGAGTCCAGACGAAGAAACTACTGAATAAATTAACCTAAAATTAATTTTCAATTATAAACCCTCCAATTAAGTTTAGGAGGTTTCTTTTTTACCAATATTAGAAGTGTAAATCCTGATTAGATAAATCCTAAAAATGACTAAAAAGAGTGGTTTTGGAATGGCTTAGAATGATCAAACTTATTACTTTATGTTAAATATCTCAATGTACATTTTTGTATCGAAAGGAATGTGTGCACTAATGATGACGTTCTAGATGTTTTCCAAACTTAATTTTACAGATTTTAACTGATTCATTCCGTCTACAAAAATAGTCCAAACAATAAAAATCTCATTATTTATTATTTCTAATTGAGGCACTCCTGTGTTTCTTCCTCCATCAATTTTAGATATCGTAATTGGCTTAGAAACTTTTCCATTAACTGAAACCTTTTTTATTCTCAAATACGTTCCAATGTCATCAACTTCCATGTAACTAACTATTACTTCCTCATTATTTAAAAATGCAACATCTACTCTACCTATAGCATCATGGTCATTGATTTTTAATGGAGTCCCGAAAGAATCACCATTAGTTTTTGAAAATGAAACGTTCACTAAAGGATTATCATTAGATACTGTAAACCAAGCAATAGCAAGGTTTGTTAAGTTCACAGCAACTTTAGGGCCATTTACAGGACATCCATTTATTGTCCATCCATCATTATGTAGCGGATTAGGGTCTTCCCAAACTCCATTTATATTTCTGATACTATAAATATCTCTTACCTCTTTCTCACTTCTGTCCCTATAAACAACTATAGGTCCATTATTAGTAATCGCTATTGATGTCTGACAGCAATCACAAGTCGATGCATCGAGTTCGCTTTCTTTTATAATATCTCCTTTATTAGTAATTTCTGCAAAACGAATTGTCATAGGTTTGTGATGTCCGTCTAGTTTTTTTTCTACTGTATTTCTTCCGTCTAACCAAGTAATAAAAAACCCTTTTTTATTATTAGGGATGATACTTACAAAACCATGTTCTGCTGTAACACCATCAGTATTTAATAAAAAATCTTCTTTTATTTTTTCTCCAGATAATTTCTGTAAATTCAAAATAACATCGTAAGTATATGTTCCCGAAGCCGATTTTTTTAAATAGCTTGTAATTATTAAATCCTCGTTAATTGCATGAGCTGGAAAATCAGCCCAATTAACAAACCAGTCGTTACCATAAGCAATTGTTCGTGGTTTAATCCATTTCCCTTTTTTAAACTGACTAAAATGTAAGGAAGCTTTATTTTCTTTTTTAGAAGAAATCCATGATAATGACAAAGTACCATTTGAAGAAACTAAATTAGGTTGTGCATTATTATTACCATATGAGAATGGAATATCTTCTACAAACACCTCTTTTGTTGAACAAGAAATTATAGTTAGTAAAGTGAAGGTGATAATGAATTTCTTCATACTACAATGTTTTTAATTTTTTTATCGTTTGCTCAGAATCCCAAACAATCGTCCCAACAACAGTTTCAATTTTCATTCCTTTTTCATTAAAAATATATGATGTTGGTAAAAAATAGATTCCAAGGGTTTCATTTGATCCAATCGATTTTAAAAAATTAAAATTGTATTTCTTATCATCTTTAAACTTAGATATTCTTGAAATTTTTTCATCAGAAACTAACAAAAAAGTGTAATTATGATTTTTTAAAATTTCTTGAGCCCTTGTAAGTCCTGGCATTTCCTCAATACATGGTCTACACCATGTAGCCCAATAATTAATAATGATTTTCTTTCCTTTATAGGATGTCAAATCTACTTTTTTGTTTTTTAAATCCACAAAAGAAGTTTTAAGATTCATGGATTCTATATCAGACAACTTTTCGTTTTGAGAAATACTTGAATTACATCCAAAAAACAAAATCAACCAACTTATAAAAACCAAATTTCTCATTTTTGATTATATTTTATCAAAACCATTACAAAAAGACAAGTTTTGTTTCTGCTCAAGAGGAATAAGAAATAATAGTAGAATTGGTTTTTTCATAGAATTAAGTTTAATTCACTTTGTAATATAATGATTTTATGATTGGTAAATCAAATTAACAAACTCCATTGATGATACTAATGGTTAGTTCTCTAACCCTCTAATTAGTTTTAGGGGGTTTTTGCCAGCGATCTAAGAGTTTAAATAACTACCCCCACTAGGACTATTCATTTATAACTAAATTGGTTTTTATATACAATACTCAGTAGTATGAAACATTTCCTTTAAAACAAAATAACTTTCCAAGATTCCAATATTTTCAATTTTAGAAAGTTTAATCCGAATAAATTTATGATATTCATCTAAACTCTCAAGGTTTATTTTTAAAAAAAAATCGACTTTCCCAGCCATATGATAACATTCCTGAACTTCATTAAGCCCGTTGATTTGACTTTCGAATTTGTCGATAAATCCTTCATTGTGATAACGTAACGACACCATACAAACTACTGTTACAGGTCTGTGAATTAATCTTTTATCTAAAATAGCTACATACTTTTTAATATATCCCTTCTTTTCTAGTTTTCGAGTGCGTTCATAAACGGGAGAAGCACTAAGATTTAAAATTTCTGCAATTTCCTTAGTTGTTCTCTTAGAGTTTTCTTGCAGTATTCTAAGAATCTTTAAATCAATTTGGTCTATAATTTCCATAGGGTACCATTTTTTTTACTTTGAATAAGACTAAAATAAATTGTTAAAAGTAAATATATTTGATAATATCTATTTTTAAAGATAAAAGTACTCATATTATAAATTATTGAAGATAATATGTGTGAATAAACAGATTTATTTATAATTTTAGTTTTATAGATAAAACCATTATGGAGCAAGAAAAAATATTAATTACCGGTGCAAATGGGCAATTAGGTTCTGTTCTTGTTAAGAGATTACACAAAAAATATGGGGTTCATAATGTAATAGCAACAGATTTACGATCGAATGAAAATTTTATTGGAATCTTTGAAATTTTAGACGTGTTAGACTTTGAAAGGTTGTCAAATTTGGTGCTTAAATATAAAATTACTCAAATTTATCATTTAGCTGCAATTTTGTCAGCTAATGGAGAAAAATCTCCAGTTCGTACTTGGGATATTAACACAAAAACTTTTTATAATATTTTAGAAACTTCATTAATAAATAAGGTTAAGAAAGTATTTTTTCCAAGCTCAATAGCAGTGTATGGTAAAGATGCTCCAAAATACAAAACGCCTCAAAATCATAAATTAACTCCATCTACAGTGTATGGAATTAGTAAAGTAGCAGGAGAAAATTGGGCAAAATATTATTTCGAAAATCATGGGTTAGACATTAGATCGTTAAGGTATCCGGGGATTGTTGGACATCAATCACTGCCAGGCGGAGGAACTACAGATTATGCTGTGGATATTTATTACAAGGCGATTAATGGAAATGATTTCGAATGCTTCTTAACTAAGAATACTACACTTCCTATGATATATATGCAGGATGCAATTCGCGCTACAATTGAATTGATGGATGCTCCAAAAAAGTGTATTACAATAAGAACTTCTTATAATATAGCTGGAATGAGCTTTTCTCCAGAAGAATTAACCGCGTCCATTCAAAAAATTTATCCTAATTTCAAAACATTTTATAGGCCTGATTTTAGACAAAAAATTGCAGCCAGTTGGCCTTCGAGTATCGATGATTCTTACGCAAAGAAAGATTGGAACTGGAATCCTTTATTTGACATTGATGATATGACCGAAAGTATGATTAAGGAATTGAAACGAAAAGCTAAAATTTAAAAATATTAAATAATGTATGGATCCATAAAGGAGTATTTGCAAAATGAATTACAACAAATAAAAGATGCAGACTTATACAAAAAAGAGCGCATCATCACAACCAATCAAGATGTTGAAATTGAATTGAATACTGGTGAGAAAGTGATTAACTTTTGTGCAAATAATTATTTAGGTTTGTCAAACAATTCTGAGGTAATTCAAGCGGCAAAAGATACTCTAGACTCCCACGGCTTTGGAATGTCATCTGTTCGTTTTATTTGTGGCACACAAGATATTCATAAGAAATTAGAGCAGACGGTTGCTGAATTTTTTCATTGTGAAGATACCATCTTGTACCCTGCTGCATTTGATGCCAATAGTGGAGTTTTTGAACCTCTTTTAACAAAAGAGGATGCTATAATTTCAGATTCTTTAAATCACGCTTCTATTATTGATGGAGTTCGCCTGTGTAAAGCTTCTCGTTATCGTTATGCAAATAACGATATGAAAGAATTAGAAAATCAACTTATTAAAGCCAATAAGCAGCAACATCGATTTAAAATAATTGTTACTGACGGAGTTTTTTCAATGGATGGAATTGTAGCTCAATTAGATAAAATATGTGATTTAGCAGACACGTATGATGCTTTAGTATTGGTTGACGAATGCCATGCAGCCGGCTTTATTGGCAAAACTGGAAAAGGTACAATTGAACTTAAAAATGTTTTGGGAAGGGTCGATATTATAACAGGAACCTTTGGAAAAGCCCTAGGTGGAGCTATGGGTGGCTATACAACAGGTAAAAAAGAAATTATTGAAATTTTACGTCAACGCTCTAGACCCTATTTGTTTTCGAATTCACTTGCCCCTGCTATTGTTGGGGCTTCACTAAAAGTACTAGAAATGTTATCTAGAGACACTTCTTTGCGTGATAAATTAGAATGGAATACAAACTATTTTAGAAACGAAATGGAAGCTGCAGGCTTTGATCTTGTTGGCGCAGATGCAGCTATTGTTCCTATTATGCTATACGACGCAAAATTGTCGCAAACAATGGCTAATATGCTAATAAAAGAGGGTATTTATGTAATCGGATTTTTCTTTCCAGTAGTACCAATAGGAAAGGCTAGAATTAGAGTACAGCTTTCAGCAAGTCATAAAATTGAGCATCTTGATAAAGCCATAGCAGCATTCATTAAAATAGGGGTAAAACTAAAAATAATTGAACCTAAAAAATAAAAAATAACACCAACGCCCTTAAAACCACATCTCCTTGCGCTTCTATCCTTAGATTTATAATTATACATACCTGAATTCTGAACTGTAATTTGATATGAACCGTCGTAAACACGAACATTACTATAACCAAAATAATACGCTTTGACATCACTTACCCAAGCGTTCTCTATATGTTTAAAATCTAGAGCAATCCAACCATGATCCTCATCAGTATCATTTGCATAATCAGAATCTAAACGAATGTTTTCTATACCAACTTCTTCTAATTTATTATTCCAAGTATATTCAGTTAAAGTTGCGATTGTAGTTCTAAATAAATAATCTGAATCACCAACCAATCCCCCTATGGGATCAACTAGGGGCGCATCAAGTGTTATTAGATTACCGTCAACATTGGTGATTTTTCTTAAATAATTGAATTCTTTCCCAACTTCCCAATTGCTATGCTTTGTAGGGTCACTGTCACAATAATTGCTTAAATCATTTATACCGAGCAAGACATTCCAACCTGGACTGTGTATAATTGTCAAAATAACACGTTCTCCACCTATAAAACCATTACCATTTTCAATATTTAATTGTTTTTTGCCTACTGGTACATAACTATCAGTTACCTGTCTTTCTGAACCAGTCTTTGTTGCTCTAGTATTTCCATAAATATTAAATAAATTTCTCTGAGTAGTTGCCGTAAATATTATTTTAGTACCTCCATCATCATTCCCCTCCCCTCGGATCACAATACCATTGGTGTTGATAGAAAGGGTGTTGCTGACTTGATATGCTCCAGCTCTAAGTAAAATGGCTCCTCTATGTCCGTTAGCGTCAGGAGTTATTGCAGCAACAGAATCAATGACGTTTTGTATGCCTGTATGTCGGTTTCCTGTACCTGGTAATAGTGTGACACAGGTACAGTAGGAATTACTTTCTCGCCCGATGATACCCCATAAAGTCTGAAATAAGACTTCCACTAGCGGTAGAACTAAGTTGTCCTTTAGCCTTTATAGATGCTAAACTCGATGTTTGTGCCACACATGTTAAGCCAATCGTTAACATCAAAAAGAAGATTTGAAGGGTAAATTTTCTTTTCATAAAAATCAAAATCTTGAGAAAATCGTTTTATTTACTAACTATAATGTTTTATGAATAAGACAGAATCCTAGCTCACTTGTTTGCGACTTCTAAACAGAGAGCTAAAGCATATTCTAAGCTTTATAGGAAATTAGACTTAATTGGAGGGTTAAAACTTGGGAGATTAGAGTTATCAACTATTCATCCAATCATAACCAATCTGCTCACCATCTTTTGCATTTACTGTCTGTACTTTTAGCATTACATAGGGTAGTAGTTTAATCAGCAGATCTATCCTTTCTTTTGGTTGAAGTTCTTTAATGTTATGTTAGAGTATTTGAAGTTCATCATCTACTATAGATTTTAATCTTCTTCTTAATTCACTAATAATTTTGGTTATTCTATAATTTCATAGTCAATACTTAGTTTTCGCAAAGTTCTTAATGCAGAACCAGAGTTTTTATCTCCTATCTCAATATCTAAAGTGTCTCCTTCTAAAAACATATTTGTTAGTTCCATCGATAAGGATTCATCAATGTTAGATGAAATCTCTGCAATACATTTTGCTATTGCTCTTCTGTCTGGTCTCTGAGCATCACAAGACAATAAGTTTAATTTCATAATAATTTTAAGATTATTAAATATAACATATTAACTCTTTGTGGGATAGGTGGATAAGTGCTATTAAAAAGTTAATTTACTTCAAAATTATATTTTGACTCTGATTCGGTTTAAATAGTTATTTTATCGTTTTTAGTAGCATTACATTTTATCTAAAAATCAATCAATTAACTCTTTTATTTTGATTACTTGATCTTCTTTTAGATAATAATCTAAAAAAGTTTTGATTTTACTATATCCTTCAAGCTGATTATCTCTCTTTCTAAATCCATGACCTTCATCATCAAAAACAATATATTCAACTGGTACTTCATTCTTTTTCAAAGCATCAACAATTTCATCAGATTCTATCTGCAGTACTCTTGGATCATTTGCCCCTTGAAGCACCATCACTGGATTTTTTACATTTTCCGCATGGAAAAGAGGTGAAATACTTTTAAGTCTAATTGAATCAGCTGAAAAAGGATCACCTATTTCGTCATAAAGAGCATTACGGCTTGCTTCCCAATAAGGGGGGATTGACTTTAAAGTTCTAATCCAATTTGTTACACCAAAAATATTTACACCTACTTTAAATTCTTCAGGAGCGAATGTCATAGCTGCCATTGTCATATATCCACCATAACTTCCACCAATAATTCCAATCTTATCTTTATCAATATAATCTAATGTTTGTAGCCATTTTTTACCCCATATACAATCTTGAAGATCTTTTTCTCCATGATTTTTATCATCCATTTTATAGAAACTTTTTCCATACCCACTACTTCCTCTATTGTTGACTGCTAGTATAGCATAGCCTTGATTTGTCAAATATTGAATTAATGGATTGAAATTTATTCTAGATTGACCTCCAGGTCCACCATGAACCCAAACCAATGCAGGAACTTTATTTTGACTTGATGCTTGTTTAGGCTTATAAAAGATTGCAGGTATTTCTAACTCATCAAAAGAGGGATATCGAATAACATCTGCGGAAACTAAATTATTAGGATCAATTTCAGGATTGATACTTTTGGTTAGTTGTTTTAAATCTTGACTTTTAAAATTATAAACATAAAGATCATTAGGTTTAGTTGATGAACCAACACTTAATCTAATGTTATTTTCACTTTCTGAAAAATTAACATCTAATACGCTACCATCATCAAAAGTTGGAAAATAAACTTCTTTATTTAAAGTTACATCAAAAAGTTTAATGTTATTCTTTCCATCTTCATTAATGCCAATAACTCTGTATTTTTCACTTTCGCTTAAATAGCTATACATTACGTTCCAAATTGTTTCAAAGACCACTTTACTCTCACCAGATTCAATAGAATATTTCATTAGATAACTGAATTCTTTTCCTACATCAGTAATAAAGTATAAATGATTGCTGTCATTTGAAAATCCTGCGCTAGAGTAACTTCCTTTATCAGTTGAAATTTCAATCATTTCATCAGTTTTCTTAGAGTATAAGGAAAAAATATTTTCGCTTGTTGTAATGTTTTTAGATAACAATAAATAGTTGTCATCGTCTGAAATGGAACTGACACTAAAATTTTCTTTATTTTCATAAATCATTTTAGTTT
>Ga0307995_1000987_pt1 | contig 18408 bp, 17 predicted proteins | sample EllFjometagen262_FD_203132 | JGI IMG/M metagenome (GOLD analysis project Ga0307995, IMG submission 203132) | Marine microbial communities from Ellis Fjord, Antarctic Ocean - #262 | ecosystem: Environmental > Aquatic > Marine > Unclassified | place: Southern Ocean | collected 2014-11-02
TCGTTAGAGCTTACTGGTCAAATCGCCATCCCTCTTATGTTAATCACATTAGGTGTATCAGTTGCTCGTTTGAAGCTTACAAACCTAACAAGAGGTTTTTCAATTGTATGCTTTAGAACGTTAATTTGTCTTTTATTTTCTGTTAGTGTTGCTTTTGCTTTAAATTTACCAGAGGTAGCAGCGGCAGTCTTAATTTTACAATTAACCACTCCAATAGCCGTAACTTCATACTTACTTTCAGAAAGATTCAATAGAAATCCAAATGACGTAGCTAGTTTAGTTATCATCTCCACATTAATGTCAGTATTTTATATTCCAATAATTCTTAGCTTTCTGATCTAACTAACGATTATTTTTAATTTTTCCTAATTCTAGTGTTGCATCAAATAAACTGTTGCTCATGTTACCACCAAGGGAAACATTGGTTAGTTTAACAATTATTTTCTCTTCCATAGAGTTTACTAATAACCACTGTTCTAAAACAATTGGGTTAAGGGTAAATGTCATCTCAATATAACCCTCATTTTGGTTTTTCAGATCTTTAATAGTTAATATTGTTTTAGATTCCTCTGAATCATAATTAACACCCATATTAACCATTTCCAAACTCAGATCTGAAAATAATAAAACTCTAAATGGTGAGTTTTCTAAAGCGAAGTTTTGAGGAGGGGCATTGGACTTAAGATCAAATATTGTCACTAATCCACTACTTACTAAAACAACACTTTTGTTTGGCTCTTCATATTTCATTCTCAACTTGCCTGGTTTCTTAATTAACAAACTACCAGTAGATACTGAGTTATCATTATTTATCTGTTCAAAATTAGCTTCTAAAGTTTTTATATTGTTTAAATATAAAGTTAGTTTTTCTAAACTTGTTGGATCTGCGGTCACAACAGATGGGAAAAAGAGTATCAATAAATAAAACCGATAAAATATTTTCATAAGACCTAAATTTAAAAATTGTTGTTTAAAATTATAAATTTTGTTCTGGTACTAAAATAATTCTTTTCCCAACATGATTGGCCTGACTTACTAAACCCTCTTCTTCCATTCTTTCAACCAGCCTAGCAGCTTTATTATAACCTATAGCCATTTTTCTTTGGATGTAGCTTGTAGAGCATTTACGGTCTCTTAATAAAATAGCAACTGCCTGATCATATTCGGCATCCTCTCCCTCAGAGCCACTCGATAATCCTAGAACTTGATCAATACTATTTTCTTTGTCTACAGAGTTTCCTTCAACAACTCCATTAACGTAAACTGGAGGCCCAAAGGTTTTCAGATGATTAACAATTTCCTCAACCTCTTCGTCAGAAACAAATGGGGCATGGACACGGGTGATTTTTCCACCTCCAGCCATGTAGAGCATATCTCCCATGCCTAATAATTGCTCTGCACCTTGCTCTCCCAAAATGGTTCTACTATCAATTTTAGAAGTAACTTGAAATGAAATCCGTGTGGGAAAGTTAGCCTTTATCGTGCCCGTTATTACGTCAACTGAGGGTCGTTGAGTTGCCATAATTAAATGAATACCTGAGGCTCTTGCCATTTGTGCTAGCCTTTGTATGCAGGCTTCTATTTCTTTTCCCGCTACCATCATCAAATCTGCCATTTCATCGACCACAACAACAATAAAGGGTAACTTTTTTGGCACAAACTCTTCAGTTTCAAAAACTGGTTCACCTGTCTGATCATCAAAACCTGTTTGAATAGTTTTACTAAACATTTCACCTTTATCTAATGTATCTTTTACTCGACCATTATAACCATCAATATTTCTCACGCCCATTTTAGACATTTTTCGATAACGCTCTTCCATTTCCCCAACTACCCATTTAAGGGCTACAACTGCTTTCTTTGGGTCAGTAACAACTGGTGATAACAAATGCGGTATCCCATCATAAACACTCAGTTCAAGCATTTTAGGATCAATCATAATTAATCTGCATTCATCTGGTGTCAGTTTATAAAGTAGAGATAAAATCATAGTGTTAATTGCAACTGATTTTCCAGAACCTGTAGTACCAGCAATCAATAAATGAGGCATTTTTGACAAGTTAGCAACTACAGCTTCACCGCCAATATCCTTTCCAAGAGCCAGTGGTAGTTTAACATTACTATCTCCATAATCACGTGCTGCCAAAATTTCTCTTAAAACAACTTTTTCCCTTTGAACGTTTGGTAACTCTATTCCAATTACGCTTCTGCCTGGCAAAGTTGAAACCCGAGCGGATAGTGCCGACATTGAACGAGCAATATCTTCAGCTAATCCTATTACGCGACTCGCTTTTAAACCAGGGGCTGGTTCAAGTTCATACATGGTGACAACTGGACCTGGGCGAACAGAAACAATATCTCCCTTCACGCCATAATCATCTAAAACATTCTCAAGCATTCTAGCATTTTCTTCCAAGGCTTCATCTGACAAATGATGTCGTACTATTTGAGTAGGGTTAGACAATAATGATAAAGGTGGCGTTTCAAAAATAATTTCCTTTTCATTAAAATCTAATGAAGGCTGTCTTTCTTTAATAGCAGCTTTACTTGGTTGTGGTGGAGCAGCCACAGGAACCACTAAGGGTTTGGTTGCAACAAACTGTCTAGATCTATTAACAGATTGAAAGGAATTCATCTCATCCTGAAAATCCTCCAAAAGCCCATCTTGTTCATCAATTTGTATATCTGCGTCATTAGTTGTTTTTAAATTTCGATTTTTTACTGCTTGAGAAATTTTAGATCTTAAGGAATCTCTATTCTCCAGTTCCTCATTGTTATCGATTTTAATGTTTTCTGGTGTACAAAAATCTGGCTCAGAAATATTTAAATTTTTAATATCTGGTTCAATTAACGTCTTAGTATCCAAATCACTATTTTGACGCTTTATAAAGAAGCCTGATTTCTCCACATTTTTAATATCTTTATTCTTTTTTCTCATTCTAAAAAATAATAATTTAAAAATACTTACAGATAAGTTTTTAATAAATATTGTTTGGTATTTTAGGATATACAAGACTGCTAAAAATAATAATTTACTTATGTTTTTTAATTCTCGCTTATTAAATCCAAAAACAAACAATGAAACAATGAAACTAATTATACCAAAGGTTGTAATTATAGATCCTGATGCAAAAGCCATTCCATTTGGCATTATGCTTATTAATGATGCAAAAATTGTATCTCCAAATAACCCACCTAAGCCAAAGCTGTGAGGCCAGCTAGACGATGCAGGGACTCCCGAAGCAAAAATAGACGATAAAGCAACCAATATTGGCAAGAATACTACTCTATTAAAAAATAAGTTCGCATTAAAACGAAATGTAAGCCGTATCGCCCAAATAAACATGAAAATGGATAAAATCCATGAACCTAAACCAATTGTAACTATCATCGGCGCTGCAATACTTGAGGTAAAAATCTGAAAATTACTTAAAAATGTTTCATCAAAAACAAGTTTTGCAAAGGATAATCCAAAAGTAAAAAGTAATAAAATAAATGACCAAACAATTGAACCAAAAAGTAAAAATACTCCAGCTAATTCCTGACCTCTACGTTGAAGAAAGGTTTGAATATTCGAACTAAACAATGAGTTCCTATCTTGTACTTGGTTTACCATTTATCCCTCAATTATATAAAATTTCTTTTATTAAATGTAGTCCACGTTTAATGTCATTAATTGGTTCGACTAATGCCACACGTATAAATTTTTTCCCTGGATTTCCATTGGAAGTATCTCGACTTAAGTAAGAGCCCGGCAATACTTTTACACCTGATTTTCTCCAAAGATTTTTGGCGGCAGCCTCACCATCTTCAACTTCTAACCATAAAAAGAAACCACCCAACGGAGATGAATACGAAGCAACTTGGGAAAAAACTTCATCTGCAGTTTTAAACTTCTCTTTGTATAAAGCGCGATTAATTTCAACATGCTTTTCATCTTTCCACAAGTGTTCTGCTACTCTTTGCAAAGGAAGTGGAAGTGGAGCTCCAGCATAGGCGCGCAATCTTTTCATTGCCTTTATATTTTTTGGACCTGAGACAACAAAACCTGATCTAAGGCCAGCCACATTTGATCTTTTTGATAATGAATGAAAGGAGACAATTCTTTCTGGATTTGCTTGTATCTTTTTTGCTATTTCCAATATTCCAACTGGAGGGTTTCCCCGATAGATCTCCGAATAGCATTCATCTGCAAAAATACGAATATTAAATTTTTCTGCCAGATTTAATAAGTTTACCCAATAACTTTCTGAGGCTATTGCACCCTGAGGGTTTGAAGGAGAACAAACATAAATTACAGCTGTTTTTTCTAATATATCTTTAGATACTGCAGAAAAGTCAGGGAGAAAATTATTTTCTTTAGTTGCATTTATATAAACTGGCTTAACATTTGATGATAAGGCCGCAGCAGCATAAACTTGATAAAAGGGATTTGGCATCAATACGATTGATTGAGCGCCATTTTTAAATTCTGGACATAATGCTTGTAGAGAGGCGTATAGGCCTTCCCGCGTCCCATTTAAAGCCATAACTTCGGTGATTGAATCTATTGAAACACCATAACGATTTTGTATCCATTGACTTATGGCTTCAAGCAATTCTGGCGAACCATCATTTGGTGGGTATTGCCTGAATTCATTAATATGCTTTTCCAGGACATTCTTTATCCAAATAGGAAACGCATGCTTTGGGTCTCCTATTGACATATTTAATACTTCGTCGCCCGCTGGATAATTATCCAACAGCAAACGAAGTCGCGAAAACGCGTATTCCGGAAGGTTCGAAAACCGCTCTGGGAAATCCATTATTGCCTCAATATTACAAGATCTTACGTCTCGATTAGATACACTTTACACGTGCAATAGCTATCGGTCTAGCATCATTAATAGTTTTTCTTAAAATCGTATCTTTTTTGCCCTTTAAACAACCTAGAGTCATAAAGGTTGGTTAATATCTATTGGTATCAAATACCACTTTTAGAAGACTGCAAATTATAAAGCGCAACTAAGCGTAATCAAAACTATTTCTACTGAGATCTAATCTCTCTTGTTGATTAAACAGATAGCACCTCTTCTAATGCTATTCCGTTTCGTAACAATTGCGCCTCAGTATTTGGTAGACCTACTAACATAATTCCACAAGAAGGAATACTCGTAGGCAGTGTCAGAGCACAGGTGCCTAGAAAATTGCATAGTCTAGTATTTCGCAATGCTAAAAGATTTTGTGTTTCAAAATATTGTTCGTCTTTAATTAACCTCTCCATATTTGGTGGGAGGATAGGTGAAGCTGGCATAAGGATAAAATCATAAGACCTAATTTTTTCAAAGAAGCTTTGTCTGAGCATTTTTAATTTGCGCCACTTATCTACATATTCTGCGCCAGAAGTAGCTTTTCCCAACCTAAATCTTTTAAGGATCTGTGAAAACATAACTTCTGGTGTTTTTTCAATATGCTCAAACCACGTGCCATAGGCTTCAGTCGTAACTAAAGTCCCTCCTAAGCTCATCGCACCCTCAACCTCAGAAAAACTCTTATAATCAATCTCAGTGCCTTTAGCCTTAAGAATATCTATAATATTATTGAAGCTATTTTGAGATTCAGAACAAAGATTATCCATAACTACATTTTCAATTATTAATATTTTTACTCCATCTAATGAGGACTGCGATAAATCTGCTGCTTTGCTTCCTTCAAGTGCAGAAAGCATTAAGTTTGCGTCAGAGACGGTTCTACATAAAGGACCAACTGTATCAAAACTCTCCGACAATGGAACAACACCCTGTAATGATAATCGACCTGCGGTAGTTTTTAACCCAACAAGATCATTCCATGCGCTTGGCACTCTAACTGAACCACCAGTATCAGACCCAATACCACAAGAAGCCAAATTAAATGCTACAGAAGCTGCAGCCCCTGAAGATGAGCCACCCGCAACTGCATCAAAATTATTTATGCATGGTGGGCTCTGAGTTACTGGATTAAGACCAAGGCCAGAAAATGCCAACTCTGACATATGGGTTTTTCCCAAGCAAATTAACCCAGCTTCAGTTGCATTCTTAACTACTTCTGCATCACTTTGTGGAATTCTTCCTTTTAGTAGTCCAGTTCCTGCTTCAGTTAATACGCCGGCGGTATCAAACAAATCCTTCCAAGAAATAGGTACTCCATCCAAGTGACCTCTACGCATTCCACTTTTCATACGCTCCGACGCAGCTTTAGCTTCAGATCTTGCTCGATCAAAAGTGACCGTGGAATAAATTCTATCTTTAAATGCATGGCTTTCTATTGCATCCAAGTAGCATTCCGTCAGTTCGATAGGATCAATTTTTCCTACAGATATTAAATTACCTAAATTAGTAATGCTGTCAGATAACCATGAAACAGACATTTTTTCTCCACTTCCTTGCAGAATTTATTTTTCACACGTACTGGACAAATACTATACCTAGGCCATATTCACCATTATGTCTAACAACACTCAAGTATTAATTATCGGTGGAAGTATTAATGGTGCTACTTTAGCTCTCTTACTTGCTCAAAATAATATAACCGTAACCCTAGTGGAACCAAATTCTCTGTTAAGTAAAAAAACCCCTGTGTTTGATGGCAGGGCATACGCCCTAGCTTTATCAACGCAAAAAATGCTTAAATCGATTAATATTTGGGGTGAGTTGAAAATGAATAGTGAGCCTATACTAGATATAAAAATAGGTGATAATAACCATAAAAACTCATTATCTAAAACTTTTCTTCACTTCAATCATTATGATATGGCTGAAAATGCCGACCCGATGGGTTATATCTTAGAAGACAGATATCTTCGATCAGAACTAATTTCTAAAATCAAAAAATGTAAGAATATTTTTATAAAAGATAAATGTTCCGTTATTGAGCACCAAATAAACCCTGGATGCGTTGTTTCAAAGTTATCAAATGGAGAAACAATCAAAAGCACATTAATTATCGGGAGTGACGGTCAAAACAGTCAAACAGCTAAATTTGCAAATATTAATCGTTTCGGTTGGAGTTATAACCAAATGTCACTTGTGTGTGCAATTAAGCATGAAAAAGCACATAATGGGTGTGCACATCAGTTTTTTAGACCGTCTGGGCCGATTGCAATTCTCCCACTACCAAAAGACCGTTCATCCATTGTTTGGACTGAAAAACCAGATCTGGCCCGAGAAATAAATAAAATGAGTCCAAACGAATACATAAATATACTAAAGTCCAGAATTGGAGAAAATTTAGGTAATATTTCTCTTTCAGGTGAAAGGTTTCTATTTCCATTAAAGCTTTCACTAACTGAAAATTTCGTTTCTGACAGAGTAGCGTTAGTTGGAGATTCTGCCCATGGTATTCACCCATTAGCAGGTCAAGGACTAAATTTAGGTATGAGAGATGTTGCTTCGTTAATTGAAGTCATTGTAACAGCAGTGAGACGAGGCGAAGACATGGGTTCTTTATCAGTGTTAAAAAGATACGAGAATTGGCGCAGATTTGAAACATCTTCAATGGCTGCGTCAACTGATATAATCAACCGAATATTTTCTCATAATAATAAGATTATAAAATTTGCAACAACTACAGGACTAAAAGCAATCAGTTCAAACCCATTTTTAAAAAAACATATCATTAGAGAAGCCGCAGGTTTAAACGGAGATCTCCCAAAACTTTTACAAGGAAAATCACTCTAACTGCCTAGCCTCACTAATTAGTAGTATAGGTATCCCGTCTCGAACTGGAAAAGCCAACTTGGCATTTTTAGATATTAATTCACTATTTTTTTCGTCGTAGTGAAGTGCGCTATGGGAAATAGGGCATACAAGAGATTCTAACATCTTTTTATCTGATAAAAAATTTTTCACTCTATTGAAGTCCCCCTACATCGCCACCATGCAATGAAAACTCCATCAAAGTAGTAATCATTTCTCTTCTACTACATAAATTTTTTGATTCCAAAAGCGCTTGCTTTTCGTCGACGTCAAAAGGGCATAACATTGATAAGGAATTAATAAGTAACTCTTCATCCGCGTCTCTTAAAGATTCCCAATCTGTTTTCAAACCAGTTACTAAAAAATATTTTTTTAATAATTCAAAAAACTTGTCACGATTAAATTCAGTATCGATTTTTTTTTCTGTCTGATCTTCTTCAAAATCTTGCCAATTAATTTTAGCTTTTGTGAAAGGACTAAAACTTTCCACCAGGCTATCTATTCTAAACCTAGAGATTCCTGACAAAGTAATCATATAGCGCCCATCATCTGTTTCAGAGAAGCTACTTACCCTACCTGCACACCCTATATTATATAACTCATCATCATTATTACTTATTGAACTTTGGAGGGGCTGTACCATTCCAATTAAACGTGAAGTAGATTTTAAAACCTCATCAAGCATTTCTAAGTATCTAGGTTCAAAAATATGCAATGGAAGTTTTGACCTTGGCAACAACAAAGCTCCAGGCAGGGCAAAAATGGGTAATATGTTTGGTAAATCAACTTTTCTTTTCATAATTTTAACCTAGAGCTATTTATACATTAAGCAAAAATAATTGAACTTAATTGTCGCCGTCCTTTCAAAGAAATAGGATCATTCGCTTTCATTGAATCAAATATTTTTATCAATTGAGCTTTAGCAGAACCCTCATCCCACTCTATATCATTTTTCAATATTACCAATAATTTTTCTATAGCTTCTTCTGTATCACCATTTGAATGCATCAAAACTGCCAACTCCATTTGTGATTTATAATTTTTAGGTTCCGAAATAACTAAAAGTTTCAAATCATCAATTGACGCATAGGACGCAGCTTGAGTTGCCAGTTCCAACTGTGCCCTTATAGGGCTTAAATCCTTGATATTTTCCATGTCTTTTGGAAGGTTTGTTATGACATCTTGCGCTTTATTTAACTCACCTAAACCTAAATAACTTCTAACGAGCCCAGAATAAGCAATTCCAATTTTTGGGTCTTGATCAATTATAGCCAAAAAAACCTCTAACGCATCTGAAAACTCTCCATCTTCTAACATTTTTTCTGCCATCTCTATCGCAGCGTCTAAGCCCTCCTCTTCTTTATTATTTGGACCTAGCGAAATGACTTTCTTAACAAATTCTCTTATTTCAGCTGGGTTTTTTGCTCCTTGAAAGCCGTCAACAGGTTGTCCATCAATAAAAGCAAAAACAGCTGGAATAGATTTGATATTCATTTGTTGAGCAATTGATGGGTTTTGATCAATATCAATTTTTACCATTTTTACATTACTGGAATTTGCCTTAACTTCTGCTTCTAATGCTGGGCCTAAAGTTTTACACGGCCCACACCAAGGGGCCCAAAAATCCACAATTACCGGTTGTTTTTTACTTTCTTCAACAACATCTTCCATAAACGTTGCCTCTGAACCATCAACTATTAAATTCTCGCTTTGTGGTTTTTGTATTAGGTCCATTATTTTTTCTCCATTTTCCTAATATTGAACTAAGCGCTCAAGTAATAAGCTTCAAGCACAATACTTAAATTTAAATGCAATTATAATTAATTTATGTCTCATCAAACACTGAAAATATTGGAGCATGGTCTGAAGGCCTCTCCCATCCTCTCGCTTCCCGGAAAATGGAATTTTTAAACTCTAACCCACTTAAGTCTGATGATACCCAAATGTGATCAAGTCTTCTTCCCTTGTCTGCTAGCTGCCAATCTTTCGCTCTATAAGACCACCATGAATAAAGTTTTCCATCTGGCATTGTTTTACGAAAAACGTCAATCCAATGTCCAGACTTCATAACCTCTGATAATTTTTCAATCTCTAGTGGTGTGTGCGATACAATTTTGGATAATTTTTTGTGGTCCCAAACATCATCCTCATTCGGAGCAATATTCAAATCTCCCACTAAAATTGCCCTTTTTGGCTTATTTAGATCAAACCAATTTTTCATAGCATCCAAAAAAGCTAACTTTTGCGCAAATTTCACATTCTTTACGATATTTGGTTCATCACCACCTGCTGGTACATAAAAATTATGGATAACAAAGCCATTCTTAAGATGACCCGCTATATGCCTAGCATGCTTTAAATCTGCAAAATCAATTGAAAACTCATCAATAATAGGTATTTTGGAAAAAATAGCCACTCCGTTATAACCCTTTTGACCCCGAGCAATCATATGTTCGTATCCAAGATCGAAGAATCCTTGAGTTGGAATTTTTTCTATTGGAGACTTGCATTCCTGAAGGCAGATAACATCAGGGCAGTGCTCTTTTAAAACTCTTAAAATTTGAAGTTCCCGCAATCTTATTGAGTTAACATTCCAAGAACAAATTTTCATAAATACACCCATAAATTAAACGAAGTTGAAGAAAAGAATAAAACAATCAATGAAGACTCAAAGCGACATGAGATAACCACCTTTTTCAGTGGTAATTAGCTTATCATTATCAAGTTTTTTGCGCAAATAATATAAATGTGTCTCCAAAGTATGGGTGTTAACACCATTGCTATACCCCCAAACTTTATGCAGTAAAATATCTTTTGAAACCACCTTATTTACTGAATAATAAAGGAATAACAGAATATCTGTTTCTTTTTCGGTTAATCGTATTTCCAAATTTGAATTATTCACTAAAAGTTTTTTGATTGGATAAAATGTAACATTATCCAAATAAATTATTTTCGATGAGTAGCTTTTAAGAGTATCAAAAATAACTTTTTCTAAAAAATCATAACTAAATGGCTTATCAATAAAGATATAATCATTCTTCTCATCTAATTTTAATTTCACTGAATAATCCAAGTAATCATTAAGTATGATTATAGGACAAGAAGGTTTGTTAGTTTTTATATGGTTTTTAATATCCAGAAACTGAACTATTTTAACCTCATTATTATAAATAATTAAATCTGGATGATTATTATTTTCGTAGTCATCCACATCAGAAAAAAACTTAACATCTAAGAAATCAACTAACTCAAATTGGTCAGTTAAAGCTTGATTTAAATTACGATCAGAGCTTACTACAACTACTTTTCCAGCCTCTTTAATCATCTTTTTCTACCATATATTTTCATCGAAAAGAGTTTCCTATTAATTTCTTATATTAAAAATCTTAAATTATTCATACATTATTAATTAGAATACCTTCACTTTTTTTAAAATGGCACTATAGCTTAAACATGGATAATTAATAGCTAGGAACAAATTTGTGTTTTCTCCCACCTCCATAGAATTATTAGATAGAGCAAGAAATGACTTACGTATTGGTTTGCCTATTTGTATTATAGATAATGACCAGAGTTGGTTAATTTTTGCCATAGAAACTATTTCAAAAGAACGGTTTTCTCTCTTAAATGAAAATGCTGAATTTAGCATAACAAAAAGACGGGCTAAAACTTTAAAAACTACTGCTTATGATAAAAATATTGGTAGGTTTAAACTGGATAAAAGTAAAGATTGGCGATGGGTAAAAGCTATTGCTGATCCAGCCGATGATCTAAATTATCCAATGAAAGGCCCGTTCGTGCCAATAAGAGTTGGGTCTCCAAATGCGCACAAAATAGGGCTTAATCTTTGCAAACAAGCAAGATTATTACCAGCGGTTTTGGCCCAAAAAATTGAAAAAATAGATAAAAACTTAACCAGTATCACAGCAAAGAATGTGGCAGCCGCATCCCAAAATAAAAATATCATCAAGATAGTTAGCGCTAATTTACCAATAAAAGTATCAAAATCCTCCAAATTGCACGTCTTTCGACACGAAAACGGTACAGAGGAAAACTATGCAATAGAAATCGGCTCACCCAATCGGTCCCTTCCTGTTCTTTGCCGGATCCACTCCGCTTGCTTTACAGGCGATTTATTAGGATCCTTGAAATGTGATTGTGGGGCACAGTTAAATAGAGCTTTAGAGCAGATGGGTGAAGAACAAAGTGGCGTCTTGCTGTATTTGAATCAAGAAGGGAGGGGCATCGGACTAACAAATAAAATGCGTGCATATGCTCTGCAAAACCAGGGTTTTGATACAGTTGAAGCTAACCATAGATTAGGTTTTGAAGATGAAGAAAGAGATTTTGAAATTGCCGCTAATATTTTAAAAAATTTAGGATTTAATTCTACGCGTCTTCTAACCAATAACCCAAATAAAATAAAAATGATGAATAGCTCTGGAATTAAAGTAGTTGAAAGAGTGTCCTTAAATGTGGGTAAGACAGCAGAAAATGCTCAGTACCTAGCAACCAAAGTGAAAAAAAGTGGGCACTTTAGTTAATGAAGCAGTTTTGTGATCTCTTAATAGGCAAATGGAGTGCTCAGATAAAGGGTTATCATTTCCCTTGTTCAGTAGGTCGATCGGGAATTGGGAAAAAGACTCACGAAGGAGATGGTATCACTCCAGAAGGTACCTGGCGTTTAATGTTTTTTATGGCGAGAAGTGATAGAATTCGCATAAATGTAAATCATAAAATAAATATCAGAGATGTTTGGTCAGATGATCCACTAGACCCTGAATACAATCACTTGAGAAAACCTATCAATGGATTTAGTTGCGAAAGGCTTTGGAGACCTGACCCAGTTTATAATTTAATAGGTGTGACTAATTTTAATTGGCCTACTGCAGTACCAGGCATAGGTTCTGCAATTTTTTTACATACCTGGAGAAAGCCACGCCATCCAACTGAAGGCTGTATAGCATTTGCATTAAAAGATCTTAATATGATTTTTAGACTGTGGGAGCCAAGATCAAAATTGATAATTAAGGCGTAGGAATACGTTCACCAAAAATGGCAGAACCAATACGAACGTGTGTAGCACCAAACGCAATGGCCGTTTCAAAATCTGAACTCATTCCCATTGATAATGAATTAACGTCGTTTCGTTCTTGCAGTTTTTTTAATAAAGAGAAGTGTAACGAAGGCTCTTCATCGATTGGTGGAATACACATAAGTCCCTCAATTGGAAGATCCATTGATCTACATTCTTTAATGAATGAATCAAGTTGTTCAGGAAAAATGCCTGCTTTTTGAGGTTCCTCTCCAGTATTAACCTGTATAAATAACTCTGGACAGGATCCTTTTTCTTGAGCTAAACTTGCAAACGATTTTGCTAATTTAACGCGGTCCAATGTTTGAATAACGTTGAAAAGCTCAAAAGCCTGACGGGCTTTATTAGTTTGCAGTGGGCCAATCAAATGAAGCTCAATGTTATCATAATTGCTTCTGAAACCAGGCCATTTCCCCAAAGCTTCTTGAACTCTATTTTCCCCAAAGCAGCGATGACCCTCTTCTAAAACAACTTTTATTTTTTCATTTGGTTGAACTTTTGAGACAGCAATTAATTTAACCGAGCCTAGTTTTCTTTTTGCACTCAATTCCAAGTTACTTATTGAGTTTTTCACTTTTGATAAATTCATATTTTATAAAAATCTCTAGCGTTAAATAGTTTGTATAAATTATATATTATAAATTGTTTTCAAAGAAATAGTTACACAAATAAAAAAGAGCGGGAAAATCCCGCTCTTTCTTTAACAAATAATTCTAATAAATTAGAATCCGAATGCTACACCAGCACCAACCACTGTGTTGCCACCAGCACTAGTCATACCGGCTTGCATTGAAGCACCGCCACCTAGAGACTGGTTATAACGTAGTCCATAGTTGTTTGACTGAGCTAAATTTTTGCCAGCAAAAACGTAAACACTACCTGCACCCATAGGTGCACTTATGTTAGCCATATATCCAGTTTTAGAGTTAGATTGTGACATTCTAACACCAACACCCATTCCGCCCATTGTGCCGGAATAGTTGATAGATATTGTAGATCTTGCTATGTCTGCTGCTACTGCTACTACAGCTGGTTGAGCTGCTACAGCGGCTGCTGCGGCTGTCGTTACTTTGCTATCTTTGATAACTTCAGCTACTGCTGCTACTGCGTCTACAGCAACTCGAGCTACTACTGCTGCTGTTGCATGACCAGCGTCATAACCAACACCAACTGAACCACCGCCTAATGACATTGAAACAGAAGCTTCTGTGTCGTTGTCATTGCCGCCAGAAACAGAAACACTTGCGCCACCTAGAGACATGTCTAAACGTACAACGTTTGGACCAGCTCCTGTGGAAGAAGTAGATGCCCAATCCCAGCCACCAACTACGTCAGCACAACCCCACATTACGGTGCCACAGCCCCACATGCCAGAGTTTGCATTAATAGCGCCGCCAGCATTACCAGCTGTCAATGTCATTGCACCATTTGAAATGGATATACGTGGAGCAGCGAATGAGCCTGTTCCAGTAAACTTGCTTGAGCCGGCTGAATGACGGTAACGAGTCCATGAACCTAAAGTTAGGCCACCATCTGTTGTAGCCGAACCACTAAATGTGATTTGATTACGTAGGTATGTGTGAGTACCAACTTTTGTTGAATCTGTAGTTGAAACTGCTGCTGTGCTATTGCTTATACCAATACGTGCATAGCCACCTACAGAAACGTCTGCTGCTGCTGCGCCTGCAAGCAGGGTTAGAGCAGATGTAGTAAGAAGAATTTTTTTCATTATTTTCCCTCGATTTGAAATTATTACTGCGCCTCAATTCAGGGAATCCGAACTGAGTTGAATTGATAAATCCACTTTTATTAATGCAGGGTCAAGCAAGTCTAGCTTTTTATAACAATGAAATAACGATGTGATGCCAAGAAGCCACACTAAGGAAAACATCTAAAACCATACTAACTTATCAACTATAGACTTGAAGCAATGGCATATTGACGTTTATACCACTGACTAAAGATAATTGGAGATTATATTGTTAGCAATTAAGAATCTAAGCATTTGTGGGATTGCTGTTATCATTCTGAGTAGTTGTGGTGTTGGAAGTTTGTTAACTAATAAGCCAGAAAATGCAGCTACTGAAGTTTCTACATTTAATGTAAATCCTGCAAACATTGAAGGTAAAAATGGTGGTGTGTTTGATCTTTTCTCCAATAGAAATAGCTCTGAGACCGTTCTTAAAGTTAATAGGTATATTTGGAAGGCATCGCTCGAAATTTTAAGTTTTCTACCTATTGAGGCCGCAGATCCATTTTCAGGAATTATAACGACAGGTTGGGGAAAGCCACCAGGAACGCGCACAGAATATCGAGCAACAGTATACATACAAGATCCATCATTAGACGCACGCTCCCTAAAAGTTGCATTGTTAAAGAAAAGTGGGATTGTTGATCCAGAAACCATAAGAACTATTGAGAATGCGATTTTAAGTAGAGCCAGGCAACTCCGCATTAATGATGACAAATTATGATTAAGCATTAATAAATTTTAAATTTTACTCAACGATAATGCTATCAATAGAGGAATAATAATGTCTCGATATAATTCGAAAATATCAGAGCCAAAATGGCAAAAAAAGTGGGACAGTTCAAAAATATTTTATGCAAAGCGTGATGAAAGTAAAAATAAATATTATGTATTAGAGATGTTCCCTTATCCTTCTGGTAGAATTCATATGGGCCATGTCAGGAACTATACGATGGGGGATGTTGTAGCTCGTTATAAATCGGCACAAGGGTATAATGTCTTACACCCAATGGGTTGGGATGCTTTTGGTTTACCTGCAGAAAATGCTGCAATGGAAAAAGGCATACACCCAGGCGATTGGACATACCAAAATATTGCTGACATGCGTGCTCAAATGCTACCTTTGGGTCTTTCCATTGATTGGTCGCGAGAATTCGCAACGTGTGATCCCGAGTACTACGGCCACCAACAGGCAATGTTTATTGATATGATGGCAAAAGGTTTGGCCTACCGCAAGAGTGCCCTAGTTAATTGGGATCCTGTAGACATGACAGTATTGGCAAATGAACAAGTTGAAAGTGGTCGGGGTTGGAGGTCAGGCGCACTCGTCGAGCGAAAAGAATTAACACAATGGTTTTTTAAAATTAGCGACTATTCTGAAGAATTATTAAATGCATTAGATAATCTGGATAATTGGCCCGAAAAAGTAAAAACAATGCAAGCTAACTGGATTGGTAAGTCAGTTGGGTTGGAAATTAAGTTTCCAGTAACACAAAAATATAACGGTTTTTCTGAGATAAAGGTATTTACTACACGACCAGATACACTGTTGGGCGCAAGTTTTATAGGCATCTCACCAGACCATCCACTATCAAAGGATCTAGAAAAGAGTAGTAAAGACGTTCTTTCTTTTAATGCAAAATGTAGGCATTCAGGAACATCACAACAGGACATGGATAAAGCAGAAAAAATTGGCTTTGATACAGGACTGACAGTTAGTCATCCTTTAAACCCAAAAAAGTTGCTCCCCATTTGGATAGCAAACTTTATTTTAATGGATTATGGAACTGGTGCTATTTTTGCTTGTCCCGCTCATGATCAACGAGATTTAGAATTTGCAATAAAATATAGTTTACCAATAATAGATACCTTCTTCTCCATAGAAAATAAAATAAAGGTGCAAGAGAATGCATTTGTTCCTCCAAAAACTGAAATAGTTGAGTGGGTCGACCATTTTACTGGAATCACAAAGGCATCAGGTGAAGAAGCTATTGATTTAACTATAAAGCTTGCTGAAGATGACGGGTGGGGAAAATCTATAACACAATATAGGTTGCGTGATTGGGGGGCTAGTAGACAGCGCTATTGGGGTTGCCCCATACCAGTTGTACATTGTGAAAAATGTGGCGCCGTACCAGAAAAGAAAGAAAATTTACCGATCAAGCTTCCAAAAGATATCACATTTGACAAACCTGGAAACCCATTAGATAGGCACTTTATTTGGCAAAATTGTTCCTGTCCAAGTTGCGGCGGTAAGGCCAAAAGAGAAACAGATACTATGGATACGTTCATAGATTCTTCATGGTACTTTGCTCGCTTCACATCTCCAAGATCAAATACCCCTGTTGATAATGAAGAAGCCAGTTACTGGATGAATGTAGATCAATATATTGGAGGTGTGGAGCACGCTATTTTGCATTTATTATACTCAAGGTTTTTTGCTCGTGCCATGAATTTAACTGATCATTTGCCAAAAAAAGCAATTGAGCCATTTAATGCTCTCTTCACTCAGGGAATGGTTACCCATGAAACCTACTCAATACCAGAGGCCTCCAGCACAAAGAGGAAAGTTTGGTATTCTCCAGATGAGGTTCACAAAAAAAATAATAAAATTTTGGTAAAAGACACCGGTAAAGAAGCATTTGTTGGTCCTACTATTAAAATGTCAAAATCCAAAAAAAATGTCATTGATCCTCAAGATATTATTGATCAGTATGGGGCAGATACTGCCCGTTGGTTTGTTATGTCTGATAGCCCACCAGAGAGGGATGTAGAATGGACAACATCAGGCGTAGAGGCTTCTTGGAAGCATTTAAATAAAGTTTGGCGACTAGTAGTTGATGCCAAAAATGACACCACAAGTAAAAATAAGGAGGACTTAATTCTGGAAAGGTCAGTGCATCAGTCCATCAATGAAGTCACTAAAGGAATTGAGAGCTTTTCTTTCAACAAATCTATAGCAAACCTATATGATCTAACTAATACGATAAGTAAGTCCAAAGCAGGTTCTGGGGCCAAAATAAGCGCTTTAAAAGTTTTATCAAAGCTAATGATGCCTTTTACTCCCCATATAGCAGAAGAAATGTGGGAATCTCTTGGAGAGTTAGAATTAATAAGCAAATCTCCATGGCCAAAAACAAATAGAGAATTATTAGAAAGTGATGATGTAACTATAGCTATTCAAGTGAACGGCAAAAGGAGATCTTTGATAACACTTTCAAAGTCACTAGAAAAAAAAGAGATTGAATCATTAGCTCTTGCAGATAAGAATATAAAAAAAATATTGAATGGAGCACTGCCAAGAAAAGTAATTGTGGTTCCAGGGCGAATAGTAAATGTCGTTTTATAAAAAAACTATCTTTCTAATAACTACAGCTATTATGGTATCGTCATGTAATTTAAAGCCAATTTATCAATCAAATTTAAAGGATCGTCCACTAGAGAACAAAGTTTCTATCGAAAACATTGATACTGACATTGGTTTTTACCTTGCTCAAAATCTAAGGTTTGCTCTTAATGATTTTGGTAGCAAAAAAAGACTAAATCTTATCACAGAAATAGAGATTTCTGAAAATAAGTATAGTTTTTCATCATCTAATAAAGAAACAAGGATGGATCTTATTGGACTGATTCATTGTAAAATCATAGATAATAATCATGAATATAAATTTACCGTTAAAGAAATAGTGTCTTATGATGAAAGTGACTCAATTGTTGCCAATAAAGCTTCAAAGAAAAATGCAAAAAAACGATTAGCCAGCTTGTTATCGCAGGCAGTTCTAACTGATCTTTATCACGCAAATTTTGATTGGATCAAATGAAACTTACAGGTCAAAATGCAATAA
>Ga0307995_1000992_pt1 | contig 18323 bp, 15 predicted proteins | sample EllFjometagen262_FD_203132 | JGI IMG/M metagenome (GOLD analysis project Ga0307995, IMG submission 203132) | Marine microbial communities from Ellis Fjord, Antarctic Ocean - #262 | ecosystem: Environmental > Aquatic > Marine > Unclassified | place: Southern Ocean | collected 2014-11-02
TCTTTACTAATTAATAGTTCATCCGAAATCATTCCTCCAAGTTTTCTCATTCTTTGAATTTTATCAAAATAAGATCCAAGACCTTTAAAATAATTCATAGTTTTTAATTTTGATACTTGTTTAACTAGGTTTTGAGATTTATTTTTTTCCCAAAAAAATTGAGCATCACTAAGTCTTGCTTCAACAACTCTTTCGTTTCCTAACTTTATATAACCTTCTGTATCTTTATTATTTGCCACCACTAAAAATTCGTTTGTAATTTTCCCTTTTTTATCAAAGGTCGGAAAATATTTTTGATGATATTGCATTGTAATTATCAAAATTTCTTTTGGAATATTTAAAAATTTTTCATCAAATTTACACACTATAATATTGGGTTCTTCAACTATATCTGTAACCTCATTTAAAAGCTTATTATTCAATTCAATAGTGAAACTTTTTTTATTAGATATTTTTTCAAATTCTTTAATAATGAATTCTTTTCTTAAATTATGATCTATAATTATGCCTGATTGTTTAAAAAAAACTTTATAACTTTTAAAATCTTTAAATATTTTTTTCTGATCTTCAAATTCTTTGTCTATAAATGTTGTGTTGGAGCATACTAGGTGATGAAATTTAAAACCTAAACTTTTACCATCAAAAACAGCAAGAATAGACTTTAAGGGTCTTGCCCAGCTAAGACTATAACTTCCCCATCTCATTGATTTTTTCCATTGAAGTTTATCAAGAATTAAAGGGGTATATTTTTCTAATAAATCAATTGTATTAATTTTTTTTGGAGATTTTTTAATGAAATAAAACTCTCTTTTTTCTATCTTTTTTCTAAATAAATCTTTTTTGTTTAACTCATTTGATCTTAAAAAACCCTCTATTGCTTTTTCTGGAGCATTAATATCAGGTCCTTTTATTTCTTCTGCTTTTTGAGTTATTTCTTTAGATAAACCCTCAAATATAATTATAAGACGATTTGGTGTCGAAAAAGATAAGCTTTTTTTAAATTCAATCTTTTTTTCTTGAAGTAATTTTTGAAAACTTTCTAATAAAATATTACGTGAATTTTGCTGTAAACCAGCTGGTATCTCTTCGCTGAATAGTTCTAAAAAAAATTCTGACATTAATCTGCTTGACTATCTAGCCAACTTTCAGCAACTGCCTTTGTAATATCTCTAATACGCCCTATATAGCCTGCTCTTTGAGCAACACTTATGACTCCTCTTGCATCCAAAATATTAAATACATGACTAGCTTTTAGACATTGATCATAAGCCGGAAGTGATATTTTTTTCTCCACTAATGATTTTGCTTCAAGCTCAAGCATGTCAAACATTTTAAATAAGTTATCTGTGTTAGCATGTTCAAAGTTATATGCAGAAAATTCTTTTTCTGCCTGAAGAAATACATCTCCATATTTTACACCCTCATCATTCCATAGCAAATCATAAACATTTTTCTTTTGTTGGGTGTACATACAAATTCTTTCAAGGCCATAAGTGATTTCAACTGAAACAGGTTTGCATTCTATTCCTGCCATCTGCTGAAAGTAAGTAAACTGTGTAATTTCCATTCCATCACACCAAACTTCCCAACCAAGCCCTGCTGCACCTAAGGTTGGACTTTCCCAATCATCTTCAACAAATCTGATATCATGCTCTTTATGATTAATACCAATTACAGCCAAACTATTTAAATAAAGTTTTTTAATATTATCTGGTGATGGCTTTATTAAAACTTGAAATTGATAATAATGCTGTAATCTATTTGGGTTTTTACCATATCTTCCATCTGTGGGTCTTCTAGAGGGTTGCACATATGCTGCCTTCCAAGGTTTAGGCCCCAATGATCTTAAGGTTGTTGCTGGATGGAAAGTACCAGCACCTACTTCTATATCGTATGGTTGAAGAATAACACACCCCTGCTTACCCCAATATTTCTGAAGATTAAAAATAGTATCTTGGAAAGATTGAAATTTAGGTTTTATAATTTTTTCTTTAGAAGCCATATCTTTGCCAGATAGATCTTTCTTCTAAAATATTTGCTAATTGATCGATTTGATTAATAGAAGAAGAAAACTTTTTACTAAACCAGCCTTTTGGTTTTTCAAATTTTTTAATTACCACATCTTCACCAAATTTTTCTTTTAAGATTTCATTAGCATTACCTAATCCATCAATAAGACCTAGTTCTTTTGCTTTGCTACCTGCCCAAAATTCTCCTGAGAATAGTTCAATACCATCTGTTTTGAGTTTTACTCCTCTGCTTTCTTCCACAACTTTAATAAAATCTTTATGTAAGTCTAATTGAATGTTTTTAAGTCTTTCAATATCCTCTGATTTTTCTTCTTGAAATGGATCTAGTGAACTTTTATTTTTTCCAGCTGTGTGTACTCTTCTTTCTACACCAATTTTTTTAATCAATTCTGTAAAGCCAAATGACGAATAAATAACTCCTATAGATCCAATAATTGAACTAGAATTTGCATATATTTCATCGCCTGCGCAAGCTATTAAATATCCACCAGAAGCTGCTACATCTTCGGCAAATACCATAACTTTCTTCTTATTTTTTTTTGCTTGAGCTCTGATAAATTTATAAATTAAATGTGATTGCACAGGTGATCCACCTGGTGAATTTATAGTAATTGCTACTACTTTTGCCTTTTTTAAAGAAAAAGCTTTTTCAATGATTTCTTCTTGTCCTGCAAAATCTATTCCTTGTTTAAACTTTCCAGCATTGCCAATCACACCATTTAGCTTGATATGGGCTATTATTTTTTTTTTTTTAAAAAAAGAGAACATTTTTAATCCTTATAGAATTATTGATTTAATATAAAGCCTACTTATAGTTGAAGATTAAGGTGCGTCAATTGATAAGTAATAAATATAACTTAATTATACTAACTTATTTTTTATGGGAACTGTAGTTCAACTTAGAAATGAAATAAATAATTCTTATTTTCAACTCAAAGATTCTGTTGATGAAAAATTAGTTTTAGTTGAGGAAAAAATTAAATCAAAACTCCTAAGTGAGGTTGATTTAGTTCAAAAAATGACAGACTACCATATAGATACTGGTGGCAAAAGATTGAGAGCACTGCTGACTCTTGGGTCTGCTAAATTATGTGGATACACCAAAGGTGGTCGAGATATCAATCTAGCTGCTTGTGTAGAAATGATACATGGCGCGACTTTAATGCATGATGATGTTATTGATCTTGGAAAGATCAGAAGAGGGAAAAAAACATTAAATTCTATTTGGGGCAACCACTCCTCTGTTTTGGTTGGAGACTATCTCTTAAGTAGATGTTTTGAGATGATGGTTGAAGATGGAAATTTAGAAGTTCTAAAACTTTTATCCTCGACTTCTTCAAAAATTGCACAAGGAGAAGTATTGCAACTTCAACACAAGGGTGAAGTTGACATGTTAGAAGAAACTTATTTAAAGATTATTACAGCCAAAACAGCTGAACTTTTTTCAGCGGCTACTAAAGTAGGTGCAATTTTATCTAATAAAGAAATAAAAGAAAAAGAAGCACTTGAGTTTTATGGAAAAAACTTAGGTTTAACATTTCAAATTGCTGATGATACTTTAGATTATAATTCTAATCTAAAGATTTTTGGAAAAAAAATTGGTACAGATTTCTTTGAAGGTAAAATTACCCTACCAGTGATTTTATTATTCCAGAAAACAACTTCTATTGAAAAAGATAAATTAAAAGATATCTTCAAACAAAACATTAGGTCAGATGAGAATCTTAACTTTACCCTAGTACTTATTAAAAAATATAATATAATTAAAGAATGCTACAAAAAAGCTGAGCATTTCATTAACCTCGCATCAAATTCTTTAACAGTATTCAAAGATAGTGATGAAAAAAAAAATTTACAAAATCTTACTTCCTTTAGTCTGGAAAGAAATTTTTAAGGACTCAACAAAGACTTAGTCCAATTACCTGCTTCACTTTTAATATATTTAAGTCTCTCATGAATTCTACTATCACCATCTAACCAAAATTCTATACTAGATGGATTTAAATTCCAGCCAGACCAATGATTTGGTCTCGGAACTTCATTTTTATTATCATATTTTTTTTTATATTCTTCTATTGAGTTTAAAAGTTCATCTCTATTAGTTAAAATAGAACTTTGTTTAGAGGCCCATGCACCAATTCTACTTTCATAACCTCTAGTATTGTAATACTCATCAGCCACTTTATCAGAAACTTTTTTCACTGTTCCACTAATCCTCACCTGTCTTAAGAGGCTTTTCCAATGAAAGCACATTGCAGCTTTTGGGTTATTTTTTAGCTCATTTCCTTTTTGACTATTTAAATTTGTATAAAAAACAAATCCTTCTTTACTAAAGTCCTTTAATAAAACCATCCTAATTGATGGAAAATTATTTTGGTCAGAAGTTCCTAACGCAACCGCATTTGGATCATTTGGTTCTGTCTTTTTTGCTTCATTCATCCAGACTTCAAACAAATCTATTGGATCATTTTTATCTAAAAAGCAATTATTGAGGTCTAATGAGTTTTTTTGATTCATAATTTTAACAAAATAATCTATATAATATAGATAATGTCATTTAATACTTTTGGAAAGCTATTTCGTTTCACAACATGGGGTGAATCCCATGGTCCTGCAATAGGATGCATTGTTGATGGATGTCCACCCAATATAAACCTAAAAGAACAAGATATTCAGGTTGAATTAAATAAAAGAAAACCAGGGCAGTCAAAATTTACAACACAAAGAAAAGAGGATGATAAAGTTCAAATTTTATCAGGTGTATTTGAAGGTAAAACAACCGGAACTCCAATTTCTCTAATTATCTACAATCAAGATATGAAATCAAAAGATTATGGAAACATTAAGGATAAGTTTAGACCAGGTCATGCTGATTTTACTTATTTTAAGAAATATGGAATAAGAGACTATCGAGGTGGAGGAAGATCCTCTGCAAGAGAAACTGCTTCACGAGTTGCAGCGGGTGCAATTGCTAAAAAGATTTTAGAAAATAAATTAGGTAAAAAATTTCAAGTCATAGGTGCTGTTACACAACTAGGAATATTAGGATGTGATACGGCTAAATGGAACGATCATACAATTAAGAAAAACCCATTTTTTTGTCCTGATAAATCGATGTTAAAACTTTGGGAAAAGTATTTATTGGATGTAAGAAAATCAGGATCTTCTTGTGGTGCAATTATTGAAGTAAGAGCTAGAGGAATTCCAGTTGGTCTTGGTGCTCCAATATATTCTAAATTAGATATGGATATTGCCTCTGCGATGATGAGCATAAATGCAGTTAAAGGTGTTAATATTGGTTCAGGAATGAACTCTGCACAATTAAGTGGGGAAGAGAATTCTGATGAAATTTCTCAAAAAGGTAAAAATTTAAAATTTGAATCAAATAATGCTGGAGGGATTCTTGGTGGAATTTCAACAGGACAAGAAATTATAGTTTCATTTGCTGTTAAGCCAACTTCATCTATTTTAACAACTAGAAAAACTATAAATAAGTTTGGAAAAAATACTACTATCTCAGTTAAAGGTAGACATGACCCTTGTGTTGGTATTCGTGCAGTTCCTGTTGGTGAAGCAATGATGTATTGTGTTTTATTAGATCACTACTTAATGAACAAAGCTCAGTGCAACTAATATTTTAAGTTTAACTTTTAACTACTTTAATCGAATCTTTTGTAAATAAAATATCTAATATTTTTTTTGAAATTTGAGATGCATTAAGACCTGCAACATCATACATTTTTTTTGGATTATCTTGTTCTATAAAAATATCAGGTAATGTCATAGATCTAAATTTTAGACCTTTATCAAATATACCTTTTTCAGATAATAAATTTTCAACATGAGAACCAAAGCCTCCTATAGACCCTTCTTCTATAGTAATCATTACCTCGTGCTCCCTAGCACATTTTAAAATAAGTTTTTGATCTAATGGTTTAGCAAACCTTGCATCAATAATTGTCGCTGTAATTCCTTTATTTTTTAGCTCTTCAGCTGCAATTTTGCATTCTTCTAGCCGTGTCCCTATATTTAAAATACACACCTGTTTTCCTTCTTGAATTACTCTCCCTTTTCCAATTTCCACTTTTTCTTCAATAGATGGTAATTCTAATCCAATACCAGTTCCTCTTGGAAATCTAATAGCGCATGGTTTATCACTGATATCAATTGAAGTATTAATCATTTTAACTAGTTCTGCTTCATCACTTGGTGCCATTACTATAAAATTAGGGAGTGTTGATAAATACGTAATATCAAACGAACCAGCGTGAGTTGATCCATCGGCACCTACCAAACCTGCTCTATCGATTATAAATCTTACAGGCAGACTTTGAATCGCTACATCATGAACCACTTGATCATAAGCTCTTTGTAAAAAAGTTGAATAAATTGCAACATAGGGTTTATAACCTTCTGTTGCCAGTCCAGCAGCAAATGTAACTCCATGCTGTTCTGCTATCCCAACATCAAACATTCTTTTGGGAAACTCTTTTGCAAAAATATCCATACCTGTTCCACCTGGCATTGCAGCTGTAATTCCCACGATTTTACTGTCTCTTTCTGCGTGTTCAACCAAAGTGTTAGCAAAAACTTTAGTATAGGCTGGTAGATTAGTTCCATTTTTTACCTGTTCTCCAGTTACAACATTAAATTTTGATACACCATGGTAATGATCAGTTGCTTTTTCAGCATATGAATAACCTTTACCTTTTTGAGTTTTAATATGAATCATAATCGGACCCTGATGCTTTGAGTCTCTCGCATTTTTTAAAATTGGTAGAAGAGTAGATAAATCGTGTCCATCAATTGGACCAACATAATAAAAACCTAAAGAATTAAAAAGAGTTCCACCAGTCACAGCTGAACGCAAGAAATCTTCAGCTTTCCCTGCTTTTGCACTAAATCTTTTTGAGAAAGCAGAAGTAATTAATTTAAATGTTTCTCTTAGACTAAAATAAATTTTTCCAGTTAACAGTTTTGCCAAATAAGTTCTCATAGCACCTACTGGTTTTGCAATAGACATGTCATTGTCATTTAAAATAACAATCATTTTTGTTTTCGAGGCACCTGCATTATTCATAGCTTCATAAGCCATGCCTGCACTGATTGCTCCATCTCCAATAACAGCAATTACGTTATTTGATTTATTAGATAATTTATTTGCTTCAGCTATTCCTAATGCTGAAGATATAGATGTTGAGCTGTGTGCAGCACCAAATGGATCATATTCACTTTCAGATCTTTTAGTAAATCCAGAAAGTCCCTTACCTTGTCTCAAAGTTTTAATTTTAGACTTTCTTCCTGTCAAAATTTTATGAGGGTAAGTTTGATGACCTACATCCCAAATTAATTTATCATTAGGGGTATCAAATACATAATGCAGAGCGACAGTTAATTCGACAACACCCAACCCAGCACCTAAGTGCCCACCAGTTTCAGAAACTGCATCAATCATTTCTCTTCTAACTTCGTCGGATAACTCTTGAAGATTGCCTTCAGATAATTTTCGTAGATCTGATGGAAAATTAATATTTTTTAAAAATTTATACTCTTGTGTCATTTATTTCTTGTTAAAATATAATCTAAAGTTTCTTGCAAATCATTAGAGTTTGATTCATATTTATTTAGATCATTAATAATTTTAAATTTAATCTTATCGGCATACTTAACAGCATTATGATATCCTAGTAAACTGATTAACGTAGCCTTGCCTTTTTTCTTATCTTTACCAGTTATTTTTCCTACAATTTTAGTTGTCCCTTTGAAATCAATCATATCATCAGCTATTTGAAATAGAAGACCAATATTTGCACCAATATTTTCAAATAATTTTATATCTTTATTTTTTTTTCTTTTAATAATGGCTGGGACAGCACAACAAAAACTAAATAATTTTCCAGTTTTTTTTATTTCCATATTTATAATTCTATTTTTAGAAATTGTTTTATTTTCAAAACTTAAATCTAAATATTGACCCCCAGCAATGCCCTGATGTCCAGAGGTTTCAGATAATTTTTGAACTAAATCTACTTTAGTTTTTGCATTAATCTTTAAATTTGAGCTAGTTAAAATTTCAAAAGCCATTGTTAAAAGTGAGTTTCCTGCAAGTACAGCTGTTGACTCTCCAAATTTAATATGAGTAGAAGGTTTTCCCCTTCTTAACTTATCATCATCCATGCATGGTAGATCATCATGAATAAGTGAGTAAGCATGAATGCATTCTACCGCAGCTCCAATTATAATTAATGTTTTATACTCAATTTTAAATACAGCTCCTATATCTAATAGAATTTTTGATCGAACTTTTTTACCACCAGGAAATAAACCATACTCCATAGCTGAGATCAATTCTGTTCTTTTTTGCTTTTTAATAAATTTTTTTAAAAATAAATTAGTATCTTTTGCAATCTTAATAAGTTTGTTTTTCATTTTTCTTTGAAGTTATATTGGTAATTTTTTTTTTTGTTGCTTCATTAATTTCTCTTATGTTCTTATGAAATTTTTTTTCAATAATATTATTCAATTTTAATAACTCCTGATATGAATCAATTGAATTTTGTAGATTTTTTTCTCTCTCCAAAGATTCAATAATATTATTTGCTACTTTTGTTAACTCTTCAAGAGACTGTGTGCTATTATCAGGTGGTAAATTTTTATCTTTCATATAATAATAATTATTAATACATGAAATCTATTCAATCAAATATCAAAAAAGCGAAAAAATACCTTAATAAAAATTGTTGTATAGGTGTCCCAACTGAAACTGTTTATGGCCTAGCAGCTAATGCATATAAGGATATAGCTATAAAAAAGATTTTTAATCTTAAAAAAAGACCTAAAAATAACCCTTTAATTGTTCATTATTTTGATACTGATTCTCTTAAAAGGGATTGCCTAATAAATGATAATTTCGTTAAACTTTATAAAAAATTTTCACCTGGCCCAATAACTTATATTTTAAGATTAAAAAAAGATTCAAAAATTTCTAAATACGTTACCAATAATGAAAAAAATTTAGCAGTAAGGTTTCCCAAGCATAAAATATTTAAAAATTTATTAAAAGAATTAGACTATCCATTAGCAGCACCTAGTGCAAATATAACTACAAGAGTAAGTGCTGTTCAAGCAACAGATGTTAAGGAAGAATTTGGAAATAAAATTAAATATATTTTAGATGGTGGTAGATGCGCTATTGGCATAGAGTCTACCATAGTTGATCTTACTGGAAAGCCGGCAATATTAAGATTGGGTGGTTTAGACATTTCAAAAATTCAAAAAATCGTAAGGTGTAAAATAAACATTAATCTTAAAAAAAAAATTGTTCCAGGTCAATCTAAATTGCACTATTCGCCAGGTATCCCCCTAAAAATGAATATATTAAAACCAAAAAAAGATGAGGCATTTATTTTGATAAAAAAAAGAAAAACTAAATTAAGTAATTATTTTTATTTAAGTACAAAGAACAATTTAAATGAAGCTGCAAAAAATTTATACTCTTGTTTGAGAAAAATAAAAAATATGGGCTATAAATCAATTGCTGTAGAAAAAATTTCTAATAAAGGATTGGGGGAAACTATAAATGATAGATTACAGAGAGCCTCTAGGTATTAAATGTTTAAAATAATTATGGTGCGCCACATAGGAGTCGAACCTATAACCCCCAGATTCGAAAGCTTACGCTCTCAACTAAACGAAATCACACAATAGCGATTCAATAAAGCATTCCAACGAGAAAGAAAGAATATGCTTATGAAAAGTTGCCCATATGTTCACGGCTATCGGAGTTCCCATAGAGTTCCCATTGCTAATGTTCTCATTCATAGAGTTCCAATAGAGCTCCCAATTAAATATTCAGGAATCTCATTTTAGAACATCTTCCTTTTTACTCGTGTAAGAAAAATGAAACTAACACATAAAGGATATACGAATGGAAACACCATCGCGAGAAAAGTACACGAAAGCAATGATCAAAAGGTTGCCAAGGAAAAATCTAAAATAGGTGACCTCCCTGAAATGAGTATCAAGTCAACAATAATAATATAAGACATCAAACAGTTTTAGTAACTAATACCTTTTCAAAAAAAATGAAATCCATCTTAGAATCCAAAAAATCTTTTATTGCATCATCCGGTGTTAATACTATTGTTCTTCCATGCTTATTGAATGAAGTATTCACACATACACCGTGCCCTAAGACCGATTTTATTTCTTTTAAAATTAAATATAAGTTTTCATTGTCTTCTTTTGATACAAATTGTGGTCTTGCTGTGTTGTCTATATGTACAGCTGATGGGAATATTTTTGCAAACTTATCTTTCATTTTAAAAGCGCACGTCATATGTTTATTAGAATAAGATTTTTCAAACAGCTCCATCCTATCTTCTTCCAAAATTGAAGGACAAAAAGGCTGGAATGAAGGCCTTTCTTTAATAATACTATTAATAATATCTTTAATTTTCTCTTCACCAGCATTACCTATTATACTTCTATTTCCTAATGCACGAGGTCCAAACTCCATTCTTCCTTGAAATAAACCACCAATTTTATTTTCTAAAATCATTTTAGCAAATTCTTTTATCCAATCATTTTTTTTAAATATTTTAATATTTATTTTGTTACTATATTTTTTTAAATTAAATAAAACCTCTTCTTTATTAAAACTTGGCCCCCAATAGGGCATTGAATATTTCTTTGATTTAAAAAAATCATAACTAATTTTTTTTTTATCTTTTAAATTTAATAATAAAGCCCCCAAACCAGCTCCAGCATCGCTCATGGCAGGCACAATATACATATTTTTTAATCCAGATTTTTCATAAATATTCATATTTAATTTAACATTAGCAAAAGTTCCTCCAGATAATACAATATCTGTTACTTTGTACTCTGAGATAATTTTTTTTACATAACTGGTCATAAAATCTTCTAAATATCCTTGTACGGCTGCAGCAATATTTTCTTTACCTATTTTTACTTTAATATTTTCTAAGTTTTTTTTTAAATAAACTATAATTGTATCTTTGATTATTATTTCATTTAAATTATTTATTGATGTTGAGTCCATTAATTTTTTATAAAGCTCATTATTTTTTTGTCCATAGGCAGCTAGTGCTTCGACCTTTCCTTCATCAGAGTTTCTTAAATATCCTAAAAATTCTGTACATTGGCTGTAAATAGCACCAATTGAAATTGTATTATTATTTAAATCTTTCTTAGTTCTTGATTTAACTAATTCAGTTAATTTTTCCTCATTAAAAAGGATGACTTTCGAAAAGTGTTTGTCTCCATCAAAATCTAATGAAATACTTAGGCATTTTTTAAATGGAGAAAAATAAAATGAGCTTGCAGCATGACAAGTATGATGGTCATAAAAATTTAATTTGAATTTGTCTCGTTTTATCCTTCTTGTAAAATCTACTTTTAAAAATTTGTTAATACTTTCTAGAAATGATTTTTTTTTATTCTTATAAATCAAAATATACAAAGAGGATAAATAAATGAAATTACATGAGGTTGGTAATTTAAAAAGAGATTCTTTAAAAATTCTGTAAAAAGATTTTTTTAGTATTTCAGCCTGATATTTAATTTCTTTTAACTTGAAAATTTTTCTTATTTCATGAATTAAAATATTGTTTTTCCAAACATAATAGCTATTTTTAAAAAGATCCTCATCTTGATAACAAAAAGATAAATCCCAATCTATTTTTTGATTCTCGAGTTTAAGGTTTCTCTTTAATTCTAGCAGTCCAATACTTGCTGATATGCCATCATGCTTAAATCTAGAAACTCTTTCATTTTCAACAGCAAATATGTCTAAATTATCCTCGTTTATATGAATCACACTCGCATCATGACCAAGAATATTTATACCAACCGATAATTTTTTTTTCACTTAATTGATTTTAAGTATTTTCTATTAGTTATCAATTATTTAATTTCAGACCGGTATTTAGATCTATCTAAATGATCAGCAATTAAACAAATTAAAATTTTACATGACGTGCACCACGAAGGACTCGAACCTTCAACCTTCGGATTCGAAATCCGACATTCTATCCAGTTGAACTAGCGGTGCTTATCACGTCGGTTATTTATATAGTATAAAAAGGGCTGAATCTTGCATTTTTTTCACATAATTTTTTAAGTTAACCACCTTAAATAGAAAACGTTTTTAGCAACCTTAACTGTCTGGTACAAGCTATATAGACTAAACTATTGGGACTCCTTTTTGATTAGGGGATATAGGGGTATCTTCTAACTTTGAAATTCGAGATCCGTTTATGGTCCTACTTATTTATCTACCTATCTATCTGTATCTATCTATCTAAATTGTTAACTGATCGAACGATGCGTTAGCATCGTGAGTGTGCTGCAACAGCAACACTACACAATCGTCGGTTAGACTTGGGCCGATTTAAACTGTGTGAGATATATGCATTGCGACTCCATGAATGATTCCTGAGTCCTGATCAAACGCATTTTGAATCGTTGTACTTGGTTGAGTTTGTCGAGTCTGTGCGTGCTTCTATGGCCCAAATTTAGCGTGTAAGAATTGTTGTGTAAGTAAGAAAAAAATTCATGAACCATTTTTAATTTATGCATTTCAAAATGTAACACCCTAACAATATCCGAGTCTAAAAGTGTGATGATGGAGTTCCTATAGAGTTCCCGAATAAAAGTTTTTTTACTGGTAAGCTATTACTGTTGTGCTATCTTATTAATTCGAGTGTTTTATTTTAGCATTTGTGATTCGAAATCTGGTGCTCTATCCAGTTGAGCTAGCAGCGCATATAGTATTAATATTACATTTTATGGAAAAAAACATTAATTTAATAGTAGAAGCTGATGAAAATAATCTTAGACTTGATGTGTTTGTTAACAAAAGAGAAAAGTTAATTAGCAGAACTAGAATTAAAAACTTAATTCTTAAAGAAAAATTAAAATTAAATAATTTAATTGTTAATAGTCCTTCAAAAAAAATTAGCACTGGTGATAAAGTAGACCTTCAAATTCCCGAACCTAAAGAAGCTTCATTAAAACCCTACGATTTTGAATTAAAAATTATTTATGAAGATAGTGATTTACTAGTTATTGATAAACCAGCCGGTATAATCATGCACCCAGGAGCTGGTAATTATGATCAAACAATTGTTAATGCTTTAATGCATTATAATAAAGATTCATTATCCTCAATTGGTGATGAACTTAGACCAGGTATAGTTCATAGAATTGATAAAGATACCTCTGGTTTAATTGTTGTTGCTAAAAATAATGAAACACATGAAAATCTTTCTCATCAATTTAGTGAACATACAATTACAAGAGTTTACCAACTTTTAATTTGGGGAAAACTTAGGCCTTCCTCTGGAACGATTGATACTTTTATAACCAGGAGTTCAAAAAATAGACAAATGATGGAAGTTAGTAGTTCGAAAGGCAAAAGAGCAATAACTAATTATAAAACTATAGAAATTTTTGAAAATGATAAGACACCGACATTAAGCCTGGTTGAATGTAGGTTAGAAACAGGTAGAACACATCAAATAAGAGTTCATATGACACATATGGGAAATAGCATCATGGGTGATGGCAAGTATAAGAAAAAATATAAGAAACTTAAAAATATTGATACTAATTTAGAAAACCTTATTTATAAGCTGGATAGGCAATTTCTACACGCACAAACACTAGGTTTCATTCACCCCAAAACTTCTAAAGAAGTCATTTTTACCTCAATATTGCCACAAGAACTTGAAAATATTCTTTTATTACTTAGAAATACTAGCAAATAAGATCTTGATATTTTACTATTGTTAATTAAATAAATACAACTTATGAGTACAACAATGAATAACAATCTTCCAGCACTCTCAAATGAGGGAGGTCTATCAGCCTACCTTGAGCAAATAAAAAAGTTTCCTATGCTTGCGGCTGAAGAAGAATACATGTTAGCAAAAAATTGGAAAACAACTGGCAATGTTAAAGCGGCTGAAAAACTTGTAACTAGTCACCTTAGACTTGTTGCAAAAATTGCCATGGGTTACAAAGGTTATGGCCTTCCTATAAATGAAATGATCTCAGAAGGTAATGTAGGCTTAATGCAAGCTGTAAAAAAATTTGAGCCAGAAAAAGGCTTTAGACTTGCTACATATGCGATGTGGTGGATTAGAGCATCCATACAAGAGTATGTACTAAGATCTTGGAGTTTAGTTAAAATTGGAACAACTACTGCTCAAAAAAAATTATTTTTTAATTTAAAAAAAATTAAAAATCAAATTGCTCCTCGATCTGAGGGGGATTTAAGACCTGAGCATGTTAATGAAATAGCAAAAAAATTAGATGTTAGCAAAGATGAGGTAGTTTCAATGAACAGAAGACTATCAGGAAAAGAATTTTCTTTAAACGCTCATGTAGGAGAAGATGGTGATGAGTGGCAAGATTGGTTAGTGGATAAAGCATTAGATCATGATCTTAAGTTTGCACATCAAGAAGAAATGCAACAAAGAAAAGGCTTATTAAAAGATTCAATAAAAATTCTCAACGAAAGAGAGAGAGAAATTTTATATTCAAGAAGATTGAACGACAACCCTATAACTCTAGAAGATTTAAGTAAAAAATACAATATTAGTAGAGAGAGAATTAGACAAATAGAGAATAAAGCTTTTGAAAAACTTCAAAAACACATGCTTATTTCTGCTAAATCTAAAAATTTACTACCTGTAAACTAAATTTCAAAAGGATTTTCTAAAAGAATTGTATCTTCTCGTTCTGGGCTTGTTGAAATACTTGAAATTTTAGTACCGACAAAATTTTCTAGAGCATATATATAATTTTTTGCATTTTCTGGTAAGGCTTCAATATTTTTTATTCCTTGAGTAGAAGATTTCCATCCAGGAAATGTTTTATAAATAGGTTTTATTTTTAATTGGTCTTCAACTGCTGCTGGTAGGTAATCCATTTTTATTCCATCTAAATCATACTCAATGCACATTTTAATTTCATCTAATTCATCTAATACATCTAACTTAGTCAGTGCAATTCCATCTATTCCTGAAATTTTAATTGTTTGTCTGACCAAAACTCCATCAAACCAACCACATCTTCGCTTCCTGCTTGTTACTGTTCCAAATTCTTTTCCTCTTGAACCAAGAAGTTCTCCTATTTCATCAGTTAATTCTGTAGGAAAAGGGCCTTCTCCTACTCTAGTTGTGTAAGCTTTAGTTATTCCAAGAACATAATGAATAGAGTTTGGCCCACAACCAGTTCCTGTGGCAGCGCTAGATGCAACAGTATTGGATGATGTCACAAAAGGATATGTACCATGATCAACATCAAGTAAAATTCCTTGTGCACCCTCAAATAGTATTTTTTTCTTTTGCTTTTTGAATTCGTCTATCCTAAGCCATACTGGTTGAGAAAACTTTAATATTTCTGGTGCAATTTTTAATAGCTCTTCTTTTAATTTATCTTTTTCAAAAATTGTTTTGCCTAGTCCTTTTCTAATTGCATTATGGTGAAGAAGTACAGTTTCTAATCTGTGATCAAGGTTTGTTTCAGATCTTAAATCCATAACACGGATAGATCGTCTTCCTACTTTATCCTCATAGGCTGGACCAATTCCACGTCTTGTGGTACCAATTTTTCCTTTGCCTGCAGCGTCTTCTCTTATTTCATCCATCTCTCTATGAAAGGGTAAAATAAGATTAGCTGACTCTGAAATTATAAAATTATCTACGTTTACTTCAACTCCTTTGGATTTAATTTCTTCGATTTCTTCTAACAATGCCCATGGGTCAACCACAACTCCATTACCAATAATTGATATTTTATTTTTTCTAACAATTCCTGAAGGAAGCAGTCTTAATTTATAAGTAACTCCATCAATTACCAATGTATGCCCTGCGTTATGACCTCCTTGAAAACGAATAACAACATCTGCTTGATCCGATAACCAATCAACTATTTTACCCTTTCCCTCGTCTCCCCACTGTGAACCGACTACTACTATATTTTTCATTGTCTAAATTTTCTATCTATAATTATTGAACTTAAATGATTTATTGGACCATGACCTTTGCCATAATTAAGATTAAATCTTATGGAGTTATTTACATACTTAGTTGCTAGCTCACAAGATTTCTTTAGACTTTTTCCACATGCAAAGAATGTAGAAATAGCAGATGAAAGCGTACATCCAGTTCCATGTGTATTACTGGTTGTAATTCTTTTATTTTTTATAATCATAATTTCTTCTTTATTAACAAATATATCTTGGACCACTTTAGAATCTAGGTGACCACCTTTCATAAATACATTTTTTGCTCCTAATTCAATCAATATACTTGCGGCAAAAATCATATCTTCTTTATTTTCTATTTTTGTTTTAGTTAATATTTCAGCTTCTGGGATATTGGGAGTTATTAGGCTAACTTTTTTTATTAATTCATTTTTTAATAATTGAACAGCTCTATTGTCTATTAGCTTAGCTCCACCTTTAGCAATCATAACAGGATCTAAAATTATTTTTTTAACTTTAATGACATCTAATGAACGAATTACAGCTTTTATCACTTTTGTAGAGTGTAGCATTCCAATTTTAATCGCATCAGGGTTAATATCTTTTGAAGTAAATTCTATTTGATCAGAAATTTTTTTTGGGCTGATAGGTACAATTGATTTAACACCTGTCGTATTTTGAATCGTAACAGCAGTAATTGCAGTCATTGCATATGAGCCTAACGCAGTAATAGTTTTAATGTCTGCTTGAATGCCAGCACCACCTGATGAGTCTGATCCAGCAATGACTAATATTTTAGAATTTGGTTTCAATTTATTTTATTTTTTTTGATATGATGTTTAAACACTTGTGAAGTAGCTTGTTATTTTCACTCTCTCCCATTACTCTAATTTTTGATTCTGTTCCTGATTTTCTAACTAATATTCTTCCTTGCCCATTCATTAATTTTTCTGCAATTTTAATAGATTTTTTTATATCGATGTTGTTAATTATATTTTTATTTTTTACTTCAATATTTTTTAAAATTTGAGGAGTTTTTTTAAAAGTATCAAAAAAATTACTGGCTTTATTTCCTTTTCTCAATGAAAACAGAACTTCCAGTGCAACTAATAAACCATCACCAGTAGTTGCAAATTTACCTAAAATAATATGCCCAGATTGCTCACCACCTAAGTTGAAATTGTTTCTTTGCATTTTTTCTTTTACATAGCGATCACCTACATTTGCTCTTATAAATTTTATTTTTTTTGTTTTAAAAAAATTTTCTAATCCATAGTTAGACATTAAAGTCCCAATAACTCCACCTTTTAACATTTTTTTTCTCTTCCATCTCATGGCTAGTGCGGCAATTATTTGATCACCATCAATAATTTCCCCTTTTTCATCACACATAATAATTCTGTCTGCATCACCATCAAGAGAGATTCCTATGTGTGCTTTATTTTTTTTTACTGCTGATTTAATTTTATTTGGAAATGTAGAACCACAATTTTTATTAATATTTAATCCATTAGGTTTTGTTCCAATTGCAAATACTCTTGCACCTAAGGATTTAAGCAATTCAGGCCCTGCTTTGTATCCAGCACCATTTGCACAATCAATAACAATTCTTAAGCCTATTAGATTAAAGTCTTTAGGAAAATTTTTTTTTAAAATTTTTATATAATCTTTATTTGCACTTTCTAATCTTTTTACTCGGCCAAGTTCTTTTGGCTTTGATAAATTATTTTCGATTTTTTTATCAATTAAATTTTCTATTTTTTTTTCTATTTTATCAGATAACTTTAATCCATCAGGACCAAATAACTTTAATCCATTATCATAATAAGGATTATGAGACGCTGTAATCATAATGCCCATATTTGCCTTCATGGTTTTTGTTAACATTGCCAAACCATTCGTTGGTAAAGGCCCCAATGTGTAAACATGCATCCCAGCTGATGTAAGCCCAGAAACTAGTGCTGGCTCCAAAGTATAGCCAGATAATCTAGTATCTTTTGCAATGATTGCTATTTGTTTTTTTTTTCTTTGTGTTTTAAAATATGTTCCTGAAGCTAGACCAAATTTAAAAAACATATCACCATTAATATTTCTACTATTTATAGGACCTCTTATTCCATCAGTTCCAAAATATTTTTTTGTCATTATCTTTTTATTAACTCCTTAAATATTTTTATACTTTGTATTAGTTCATTCACATCATGAATTCTTAAAATTTGAACTCCTTGCATCATTGAAAATAATGAAGAGGCAACTGTTCCTCCTAATCTTTCCTT
>Ga0307995_1000997_pt1 | contig 18279 bp, 18 predicted proteins | sample EllFjometagen262_FD_203132 | JGI IMG/M metagenome (GOLD analysis project Ga0307995, IMG submission 203132) | Marine microbial communities from Ellis Fjord, Antarctic Ocean - #262 | ecosystem: Environmental > Aquatic > Marine > Unclassified | place: Southern Ocean | collected 2014-11-02
GTATTAGAGGTCAGAAGTAGTCAGCTAGACGTTGTGTTCGCTGGTGCCCAAATTAAGAAGTGGCACCGGCACCCAAATTTGGCTCAGGGTGTTAGGGGTTAGACCTCTGACCTCCTTCCCCGAGGACCCTGGGCCAAATACTTTTATCTTATCGATCATTGAGGGGCGTGACGGTAACCGGATTTGGATAGGGTATTCTAGGAACAAAGTCCCAGACTGTCATCTTCAAGACCCTAGACCAGGTATTAATTTAAGGCAATGAGAGCCAAATGTGCTCACGAGGTCAGAATCATGGCTGAAATAAATTTTGATATTACGCCCCCAATTTCTGCTAACAAGATTATTAATGATAATCGGCCACAGGAAATTGAGAACAAATATGTTTCACAAGGCGAGCGTGCTGATTCTTTGTACGAAAATCTCTCAAGTCATACAATTACAGAACGTATCAAGGTCGAAGTCAGCGGCCTTGAAAAATCCACGGGTCAAGTCAACGACTCAATCTCAATGCTAGAAACTATTGAGGGGTTGTCAAATAAAATATCGTTCGCTCTGAATCAGATGAAAGGACTAGCTGCTCAGGCAGCAGAAAAGAACCTGGGGGTAACTGACAGGGCGGTGTTGGATCTAGAATTTGGTCAATTGTTTACTGAAATTCAGAATATTGCGACTGATTCAGCCTGGGGCAGCATGATAATTATGAGCGGCAGCGACCGAAAGGCAGAAGCTTTTGTAAGCTCCGCCCTAGGTGGAGAGGGTCGAAGCGGTAAGATTGAAGACAAAGCCAGTAGTGTAACTTTAAAATCGTGGGATCCCAGCACGGCAATCAGAGCAAATGCTATCCAGCAAACCGTCGATCCAGTGACGGGTTTACAACATGTCGGTGGCAATCAATTCACGTCCGATGGCCTTATTGACGGTGGCGATGATTTGCCGTTAGGGGACAGCAATATGCTGGCCTATGACCGCAGTGGTAACGATAATTCGATTAGTAAAGGTGCAGCGAATCAATCTGCTCGCTCTACTGAGACTCAGGCCTTTGGCTCTGCTGTGCTATGGGCGGGGAACTCACCGCCTGGAGATGGAATCCCGAGCCGACTTAATATACTCAGCAAAATTAATGCAGAGTACGTGCTTGCCAACATCGATAAAGCGATTAGTGCAACCTCTGATGAGCGTATTAGGCTGGGCTCATATATTTTAAAGCTGGAGACCGCTGGTGATGACTTGACAAATTTTTCAGGAGGACAGAGCCCATCGAGCAGCCTAATTAATAATGCAGGCTTTGCGGCTCAAACATCTGAATCTTCTCGGGCCGATATTATCGCCAAAAAAGGTTTGGGAATGTCGGCACAGTCGAATGCGGCAAATCAGACGATTCTCACATTTCTAATGAACTAATAAGTTTAATTGGCCGCTTTGCGGCAGGTATTAGAGGTCAGAAGTAGCTAGCTAGACGCTATATTCGCACGTGCCCAATTTTAAAAGTGGCACCGGCACCCAAATTTGGCTCAAGGTGTTAGGGGTAAGACCTTTGACCCCTTCCCTTAGGGTTTTGAGCCAAATATCTCCTCGTTCTATTTCCGCCCTTGAAATTTAGACTTCAGACCTGTTTTCTAGGTGCCTCCATAGCTTCTGCCACGATTTTTCTTCGCTGTAATTCCTACGCGTGGAATTTTAGTGTTCGGTTTTGAACACTATTTACCTTCCTGAACGCTATTTTTTGTAATTTTTCTGTCTGTTTTCGGACAATATACCATTTAACTAGCTGTTTTTATTGATTAAATAAATATTGGCCTGCTAATTGCATTTATTGAGATACGAATTAATAAATCACGATAACTTTAGCAGATTAACTATGAACAGCATTACAGATGACTATCCGTTTGTCTTTGTAGATCCAGAAAGTGTGGATCTGTTTGAATTAGCAACAAAAGTTGCAAAGTCCGACATACAGGTAATGATTACCGGCCCATCTGGGGTAGGTAAAGAGGTCCTTGCGCATGTGCTGCACGAGTCCTCGGTGCGTTCGAATTTTCCCTTTGTGGCATTAAATTGCGCAGCAATTCCCGAAAATCTAGTTGAAGACACGCTATTTGGCCACGAAAAAGGAGCCTTTACCGGAGCGAGTCAAATAAATAAGGGCTTTTTTGAGGAAGCGGAAGGCGGCACCTTATTTCTAGATGAGATAGGTGAAATGCCCAAAAATCTTCAATCAAAACTGCTCAGAGTCCTTCAGGAGAAACAAATTTATAGAGTTGGCGCAACTAAACCGATCGACGTAAACGTGAGAATAATCTCAGCAACGAATATCAATATCAAAAGTGCAATTATAAATAAAGAATTTCGAGAGGATCTTTATTTTAGGCTTGGCGGATTTGTTTTAAACATAAAAAAATTGCGAGAAAGGCCAGGAGATATAGAGCCTCTAGCGAGAATATTCATACAAAAACATACAAATACAATTCGCCCTAATATATGCCGTAACGCTATTAATAAATTAATGACTCATACCTGGCCGGGCAATGTCAGAGAATTAGAAAATGTAATATTAAGAGCAGTCATATTATCAGAAAATGAAGAAATACTAGAAAAGGATATCGCTTTCGATGAATTTCCTGAGGAAGAAACAGAGTCCATATTTCAATCTTCTCGTGAAAATGAAGTTGTAAATGGCGATGCCTTTTCTTTTGCCAAATTTAGCAAATCATCAGAATGGAAATCTAGTTCAGAATTAGACGAAATACTTAGTGCGCTGAAAATGCACCCAACACGAGATAGCGCAGCACAAGAACTTGGAATAAGTTCAAGAACCTTACGGCAGAAGCTTAATGATTTCAGAAAGGCAGGACTTCCCGTACCGGGTCCATACGCGCGAACATAATTTAGGGAGAATGAAAATGGAAATTAATGCAAGTGCCCAGTCTTTACTTTCTCAAATAAGAGAATATCAAAATAAGATAGAAGACTCAAAAATAGGCTCTGAAATCGCGCCTACTATCAATAATATAGCGCCCGCAATCGACGACACGGATGCTCCTACGTTTTCAAGTCAGTTAAGTAAAGCCTTTACTGGAGCCATAAAAGACGTAAATGATTTGCAGGATATTTCTGTTAATTCGCAGACAGAATTTCAAATGGGTGGTGATATACCTCTCACAGAAGTAGTAATGAATATGCAAAAAGCATCACTGGCATTTGAGGCTACGGTACAAGTTAGGAACAAAGTACTTACCGCGTATCAAGAAATAATAAACATGCCAATTTAGTGCCGTTAATCGATTAAATTATTAAAAGGTAACTAGTTATGGCTGACACCATGGCCTTAGAGACCCCTCAAGGGGTTTTTCAAACCAATGAAGCTACACCTGACGAACTACTTGTTGGAAACAATGATGTGGCAATGCGGGAGGTTGATGAGAAAGGTAGCCAGTCGACGTCTTTGGTAAAATCATCAAGCGTAACTGAGTTTTTGGCTCAACCTCTTGTTAAAAGGACAATCCCAGCTGTGATTGGGTTGTTTTTAGTACTGCTATTTCTAGTGATATATTTTTCAGTCACCGCTGTTGGTACTCGGGCGTTATATCCCAGCATGTCTGAGACGGATCGCAGCGAAGCCTTTGCTCAATTACAATCAGCAAATATACCAGTATATATTGATCAAAATCTTGGAACATTGATGGTTCCTGATGATGAATACTATCAAGCAAGAATGCTATTAGCGGCTAACGGCTTGCCTAGTGATGGCAGCACGCAAGCACTTGACTCATTAAGCGCCGCATCCTCTATGACGACTAGTCAGTTCATGGAGCAAGCTCAATATACAGCCACAATTGAAGGCGAAATAGCTAAAAGTATCATGAGAATTTCGACAATTGAGTCGGCGCGTGTTCATTTAGCGGCGCCTCGTCAAAGTTCCTATATTCGAAACCGTCAGCCGGCTAAAGCATCGGTCGTGCTTGAGACATACCCAGGAAGGGTCGTGAGCCCCTCTCAAGTACAAGCAATAATAAATCTTGTTGCTTCTAGTGTTCCATACTTATCTATTGACGATGTGTCGGTTGTGGACCAAATGGGGTCATTGCTATCAGATAAAGAGGAGTCAGGTCTACTTGAGGCTACTGAGCAAGCTGCGTTTAAGCGTAATTTAGAAGAAGAATATCATAATAAGATAATGCGCTTATTATCTCCCATTGTTGGCATGGATAATGTTAGATCTGATGTTGATATTACTGTTGATTTTTCAGAGTTTGAATCAACGGCTGAAATTTTTGATAGAAGCGGCACGGGACCCAGCACTAGGTCGGAGATGATGCAGGTTGATACTTCAGCAGTCACGCCCGCTACAGGAGTTCCAGGTGAAACTAGCAATGTTGCACCGCAAGATACTGTTTTAGTAGATGCTAATATGGTGGCTAATGACAGTGATTCAACAAATATACGAAGCAGCCAAACAACTCGAAATTATGAAGTTGATCGTGAAATCCAGTATCAGAAAAGCTCATCGGGAGACATAACAAAACTAAGTGTAGCTGTTGTATTGAATAGAAATGCTATATCTGAGCTTACTCTTGGAAATGAGGGATCTACAGATTCTTTTGATGTGAGCGGGATTCGAAGTCTTGTTGCCAGTGCAGTAGGTATAGATGAATCTCGCGGTGATTCTATTATGGTTTTGGTATCTCAATTTAGAGGCGAGGATCCTGAGGCTGATGTTATTTGGTATGAAAACAACTCTATAAGAAATTACGCTACAATGGGCCTTGCCCTAGTAGGATTTATTCTCTTTTTGCTAATGGTAATTAAGCCGATAATAGTAGGCATTTATGGAAGACCAGTAAAACCAGGAGCTACAAAATTATTAGAAAAAATAGAAGATAGTGAAGATAAAGCCCTGACAGATGCTGAAATTGCAGAAATGAACATTTATAGTAATCAGAGAGGAGGTGTAATTCTAAAAGACGGAGAAAAAGTTTTGCGAAACGAAGATGATATTAAAGCTAGAGCTGAGGAGACTGGTGAAAGTCTTGAAGAATTAAAAGCAAGATTAACACCAAAAAAATCTAACGTTTCTGCAGACATGTTTGATACCGCAAACACTTATGACGATAAAGTTAATATCGTGAGAATGTTAGTGGACGAAGATTCATCACGTGTTGCCAGCCTTCTCAAAAAGATGGTTGCTTCGAAATCAGCACCTACTTAAAGGGAGAAAAATAAATTGGCTGACGCTACGGAAACAATGGAAGGAAGATTAGATAATTTAGTTGATACTCTGATGCCAGTAGAGCGGGCAGCAGTAATCCTTTTACTTCTCGGTGAAGAGCAGGCTGCTGAAATTATAAGTTATATGTCTCCCAGGGAGGTTCAACTGCTGGGCGTACATATGGTCGGCGTTGCTGACCTCTCTCAAGAAGCGGTAAATGTTGTTTTAGACGACTTTGTTTCGACGATAAAGCAGCAAACAAATATTGGGTTGGGAACTGCGGATTATGTAACCAATGTGTTCACTAAAGCTTTAGGTGATGACAAGGCTGCATCTGTCCTTGCGCGTATAATGCCTAGCTCATCTAGCAAAGGCTTAGATATTTTACAGTGGATGGATGCTAGGTCTATTGGAGAGATGGTCGCAGATGAGCACCCTCAAATTATTGCGATCATTTTATCTGTCTTAGATTATGATATCGCTGCGGACGTATTAAATTTTATTGATCAAGAAGTGAGAGCTGAAGTGGTGCACAGAGTTGCCGCTTTAGAAACTGTTCACCCGAATGCGATGAAAAAACTAGAGACAATTATGCAAGAACAATTTAGCTCCAGCGCATCGGTAAAATCCTCAAGTTTTGGCGGTATCAAAACAGCCGCAAAAATTATGAACTTCACCAAAACCGATATGGAAGGGGCTATCCTAGGAGGCATCAGCGAAAGAGATCAAGAGTTGGCACTTAAAATACAAGATAACATGTTCACTTTTGAAAACTTTGATGGATTAGACAATAGAAGTGTACAAACGCTTATGAGAAGTATCGATCAGGATTTGTTAATGACCGCCGTCAAAGGTGCTACTGAATTAGTTAAAGAAAAATTCTTAAGTAACATGTCGTCGCGCGCTAAGCTTATGTTTATAGATGACATGGAAGATAAGGGCCCTGTAAGAATTACAGATGTAGAGGACGCCCAAAAAGATATTCTGCGTATTGCTCGAAGGTTATCGGATGCTGGGGATATAGTTCTAGCAGGAAGGGGTGATGACTTTGTCTAACGGCGCTGAATTTACCCCTTGGATTATCCAAAACAATAGTGAAAAAATATTTAGCAAGAAGAATGTTGCTGAAATTGATAATCTAGGAAAAATTGAAAATATAGGAAAGCATGCTAAATGGATGCCAGCTGACTTGCCGGGGGAGACTAATAAAGAGATACCTGAGAAAGAAAATGATGAGATTATCGTTTCAAATGAAATTGATGATGTTGATAAGGTTGATGAAGTTGAGATTGAAGAAATTATTGACCCAGAATTAACGCCTACATATACACCTGTAGCATATAGAGAAAATGCAAAGGTTGAATACTTGCGCGGATATAATTCTTGCAAAGAAAATGAAAGATTAGAATTTAGTGACCGGCTCGAGCAGCTAAATGTTTTGATAGATACTCTAAAAAATGAATATGTAGATTTAAGTGAATTTTACGACCCTATACGCGAGCTTGTCGCTAATGCTATAGAAACAATAATGCAAGTAGAGCTGTCAGAAAGTAAAAATTCTATTTCGAATATAGTCTCAACTATGCTTGAAGAAATGTCGATTGAGGCGAATGGTGAAATTCGAATATTTTTAAATCCAAATGATGCAGTGCTTCTTAAAACTAGAAAATATGATTCGGAATATCCGGTTAAAATATTGTCGGATCATAGGTTAACTAGAGGAAGCGCTCGCGCTGTTATGGGAGATTCTATTATTGAGAGTATGAAAGAAAATAGGGTGTCCGATATTGTTAATCAAATATTGGGTGGAAAAAATAAAAAAGTAGTGAAGTCTTTACGAAAAAAAACAGCTAGTTCCAGAAGCGAAAAATCTGTTAATAAATAATTGGGTTAGAAAATGAAAGCGGCAGATATATTTTTAAGTCAAATAAATAATCTCTCTGGTAGTTTTGTCCCTGCGAATACGGAGCGTTTCGGTAGAGTTACTCGCGTTGTTGGAATGACCATAGAGGCGTCTGGAATTTCAGCAGAAATAGGTTCTCAGTGCGTAATTGAAATAGAAGGGAAAACTCGTGAGATCGAAGCGGAAGTAATTGGTTTTGACGAACAAAAAATAGTCCTAATGCCAATACATTTCCTAGATGGAATTAAAGCTGGAAGTGTCGTAAGGCTCGAGCAATCAGAATCAACTTGTAGTGTCGGTGACGCTATTTTGGGTCGGGTGGTTGACGGGTCAGGTGAGCCAATAGATGGCAAAGGCGCCATTAATTATGAGCTTCAAATGCCCTTAGAGAGTCATACAGTGAACCCTATGGCTAGAGGGGCAATTACAGACGTGCTAGACACTGGCGTGAAATCGATAAATGCTTGCCTCACGTTCGGTAAGGGTCAAAGAATGGGCCTGATAGCAGGTTCTGGCGTGGGTAAAAGTGTGCTCCTGGGTATGCTCACTCGTAATACCGACGCAGACGTAGTTGTAATTGGCCTTATAGGAGAGAGAGGAAGAGAAGTTCAAGAGTTTGTTAAAAAAACTCTTGGTGATGAAGGGTTAAAAAAAGCAGTAGTCATAGCTGCTCCTGTAGATGTCTCTCCGGTAATGCGAATTAAGGCTGCAAAACTAACGCATTCTGTAGCTGAATATTTTTGCGGTAAAGGCAAAAATGTACTTCTTCTTTTTGATAGTTTAACTCGTGTAGCACATGCGCAGCGTGAAATTGGGTTAGCAGTTGGTGAGCCTCCTACAACTAAAGGATATACGCCGTCGGTTTTTAGCTTACTTCCCAAGCTTATTGAGCGAGCCGGTGTAGGATTGGGAGGCGTTGGGTCTATATCTGCATTCTATACAGTCCTTGCTGAGGGCGACGATCGAAGTGATCCGATAGTCGATTTGTCTAGGGCCACTTTAGACGGGCAAATAATGCTATCAAGGTCTCTAGCAGATGCTGCTCATTATCCTGCAATCGACTTAGAGGGATCGATTTCTAGAGTGGCCTCCTCGTTGGTCGCCGCAGACCACTTTCGATCAGCTCAAAAACTACGGAAATATTGGTCTTTATATTTACAAAAACAAGACCTAATCCAGGTAGGTGCATATACGCCAAATACTGACCCTGAGCTTGACGAGGCTATAAGACTTAAGCCTGCAATTGACGAGTTTCTTCGACAGGAAAGTTCTGATGTTATAACTATGAGTGAATCTATCGATGAGCTTTATAAGGTTATCGCAGGATGACGGCTGCGAATAATATTTGGAAAACTCTAGCCGGCAAGGAGACTGCTAAGCTCGTGAAATTGAGCAAGAGTAAAGAAGTGCTGTTTTCACAAAAAAAGCGATTAATTGCCCGGATTGCAGATATAGATCAATATATTTTTGAATACACGTCTAGATTGCAAGAAGAATCGGATTTTGAGTATGGAGTACAAAAAATTAATGGCATAATGAATATGATAACCCAGCTTATATCCGCTAGACGTGATCTTGAGGTCTTCGATAGAGAGTGTAGTGAGGCTTTAACTACTATCACTAGTAAAATTGTTGGACACCAAGTGGAACTATTAAAATTTAATAAAGTTAGTGAAAGGCATCAAAAACAGATTGTTTCAAGTGAAAACATGAGGGATGACAAGGAATTGGATGCTATCGCTCTACATAATTTTATTGCAGAAATAAAATAAGCCTTTAGCTCAATGCCCATATGAAGTTCGAGTGTTTCGACATATTGGTATGATAATTGCTTATATTCAATGTATACGACAGTAAAGTCGAATACATTGAGAGTATTTATTAGTATGGATACATTATCTAGATACGATATAGCAGATGTTATTAGCCACATATCAAGTAAAACGGTTACTTCAGGCGTTGAAAGCCAGGATGGTGATTCTTTTGGGGCGTTATTGACCAAAGCTACAAATGGCATCCCAGGTCCAAATACGGAGGGGAAAGTGGCAGAAAGTGGCACAAATTCGCCAGATCTCGTCTCCGCTCTTAAGCAAACTCATGAGAAGAGCGGTGAGTCTGTTAAAAGCCTAGAAGAGAAACACCAATTGGATCTAACTGCACTAGGTTCTTTTTACCGAGGGCAAGAATTTCCTGATCCGTCTGAATTGGTCGCCCAAGGGAAAGTGGTGGGTGATTCAAACCACAGAATAGATTTTAAAGAACATCCCGACATCCTAAATCATTTAAAAAGCGTGTCGACTATTGAATTAGAAAGTACAAGTAAAATAGAAAATAACCAGTCAGTAATCTTGGGTGAGGAAGAAATATCTATTAGTGAGAAACTTGTAAGAGTCACCACTCTTAAGCATAACAGGCCAGTTATACTTGGGCCTGAGTATGATGACACTAAGATTAAGTCAGAATCTGGAAGAGAAGGTGGCCTACCCGATTATTACCAGGAAGATGCTCGCGCTGCGAATATAAATCCCGAAAATAAAGATCAAGAAATTAACAGGAAAAACCACCTGGATGTGCTCTCCCCTAAATTTAATGGGAAGATAGAAGGCACTAAAGAATTCACTAATGATCATAATTTGAGTTTAAATAAGGCCAAAGAATTTTCAGTAGACGAGGGATTCTCAAAACTCCCTAAGTTAGAAGTTAAAGGCGATAGTGAAGTAACTGAAGCGAAACATGTAGGTCTTGAAAAGGAAAATCAAGCAATTGAAAAAAGAAATTACCTGGCAGCAGATTCCCCTAAGTTGTGGGAAAAGGTGGATGGCTCTAAAGAATTCAAGAATGATCAGGGCTTATTAAATCGTGCAGGAATTCTAAGAAATAGCGAGCTTTTTAGTGGTGGGAAGCATAAAACACCTCAAGCGAAAGAAGGAGTAGTTGTTTCAAAATCTATTAATGAGTCGCTAGATTCTAAAGAAGTTAAAATGTCCGAGCTTCAACAAAAAAACAAAAAACACCATGCGCCTTTTTATAAAATTTTTCACGAGGCTCGGTATGTGAAAAGTAACCATAGTGAAACAAAAAATATAATCAACGAAGCTAATGATTACAGCGAGAATCAAAAATACTCTTATATGGCTAACGAGAATAAATACAGTGTGTCAGAGAAAGGTAACAGCGTTTCTTTAGGTAAGCCGGCAGAAACGCTTGGAGAAAAATATCAACATAAAGAATTATCAGGGGAAGTCCGTACTAAATCTGAAATAAGTAATCCTGTTGAAATTTTGATAAAAAGTGAAAAAATAGTACCAGAAGCTGAATTACGAAGAACAATTGGGAAAAGTCATAATTCAACTCAGAAGAATAATGATTCTAATATAGGCAGTGTTAAAAGCGAGACTATAGAAGTTGCTAATCAAGAACTATTTTCTAGCAATCAACTAGATAGATCGTCTGTATTGAATCGGCCAGAAATATTACCAAAGCCTGTTTTAGTGTCAAATTTCAATTCAGAAATCCGGGAAACGATTGTTGGCCAACTTGCTAAATCCATAAATGGTGTTTCAAAATTCAAGGTAGCGCTATATCCAGAGAATTTTGGAAAAATAAATATAGAGATAAGCTATTCTGAAAGTGCTGGTTTAAAGATCAATATGATAGGAGATAACCCTGAGGCTACAAGGATATTAGAGCAAAATCTTCCCACCTTGAGGGATAATCTACAAAGTGAAAAATTGAGTGAATTGATTGTGCATCTAAACCATAGCCGAGATTCTCACGGCTTTAATAATAAGAATGGCAAGTCGGAGAACGAATATTCCGGAGATGACTCTGGAAAAGAGCCCGCTTCTGCAGAGTTAGTAGAGCCCAGCTCTGCGAACAGTCAAGAAAATTTGACCCTAGGTTCAGATGATGGGCTTGATACATATGTATAAATTTAATTTTGTTAGAAAATCTAATAATTAGTAGTCGGGAGTAGATTATGGTTAATGAGGATATACTAGAGAAAGATAAGATCGGTAGAAAAACTTTGCTGATAATAGCTGCCGCATGCTTAGGTTCTATGTTACTAATAACAGGGCTTATAACGGGAATTCTATTTCTAACTGGCGCTTTTGATAGTGACGATGAAATTATGAGACGGTTAAATGCAATTGAGGGAGGGAGTGCAGAGATTGGCTCTCCGGCAGAAGATAATTCAGGTGAACCACAATTACTAGAGCTGCCAGACACCAATAGATTAGATACTTTGTATCATCAGTTTGGGCAAGTGTTCGTTGTAAACGTATCGAACTCCAGGAAAGTAATGCAACTGAATTTAACGCTAAGTACTCACTATGACCAGATGGTAGTTGATAATGTTATGAAACATGAGTTAGCTGTTAGATCTGCAATTTTAGATCATTTGTCTTTTGTGACGGAAGAACAAACATTAGAGGTCGGTTTTCGTCAGAGAATGGGCGATGAATTAGCGCTGGTTGTAAATTCAGAGCTTGAGAGAAATGAAGGCTTCGGGGGTATTGAGAGGATACTATTTACTGAATTTCTTATGCAGTAACAGCTGAGTAATTTAAAAATATTAGGAATAGAAATGACAGATATAAATGCTGGCCTCACAGAAGAGGAGCTTTTAGCTATAGCTGATTCTATGGCTGATTCAGCTTCTGATGTAATTAATGCCTCGGGTAATTCGTTGGCGATCAGTCATGATTTGGCTAGAGAAGATAGCGCTCTAGGCTTTAACCAATCTGCGGTAGATTTAGTTAATGAGAGGTTTGCTCGGCAAGTAAGAATGGGTTTAATAGAGGTTTTGCGTACAACTCCCAAAATAACCATTAGTAAAGTTGAAAATAAAACATTTCGCGAGAGTACGGAAAAATTAGTGGCGCCATTAGCTATAAGTACAGTTAGGATGAATCCTCTTAGAGGGGTTAGTCTTATTATCATCGACCCGAAAATCATATTTTCTACGCTAGATAGCTTTTTTGGTGGCTTTGGGAAGGCTATAGAGGATGTGACAGCGACGCGGATATTTACTCCGACTGAAGATACGATTATAAATTTATTAATGAATATTATTTTGGGTTCTTTGAAAGAAGCTTGGGCTCCAATTTTACATGTGGATTTTCAGCGAATAAGTACGGAGGTTAATCCAGCCTTTGCGCAAATAGCCGATGATACTGACTCAATGCTAGTTAGTCATTTTGATTTTATTTTAGGTGATAACGAAGAAGGGTTTATACAAATCATACAGCCGTTCTCTCTCTTGAAGCCGATCAGAGACTTATTGCGCAGTAGAATCGTGACTACAGATGATGAAAATGAGCAAACCATGAAATGGACTCGAGATCTTCATGATGCGTGTGAGGACATATCACTAGAAATGTCAGTGGAAATAGCTGAATTTAAATTAACATTTGGTGAGCTTGAGTCTTTGGAAGTGAACCAAATACTGCCTGTCGAGCTATTTGAGCAAGCAGGAATCCGTATTCAGGATTCCTCTGCTTTTTTGGGTGTAGTTGGTGAATTAGATGGTAAGGCAGCTGTAGAGCTGAGAACGACAAAAACCGAAGAATTTGAGTGATTTGATTTAACTACCTGGAGAATAAATGAATGTCAGAAGATAATGATAATACCGGCAGTGAATCAGATGTTTTACTTCAAGGCGCTAAAAGCGTCAATGTCGATGATGGTGGAGGTGGTGGTGCCGAGCCTTTCGAAAATTTAAGTTTGGATTCAGACCTACTGAGAAACATCCCGGTGACGATAACAGTACAAGTAGGCCGAACTTCGTTGCCAATAAAATCATTGATGCAGCTCACACAGGGCTCTGTCGTTGAGTTGGATCGGCTCGCGGGTGAGGCGCTAGATTTATTAGTCAACAATACTCTTGTGGCGCAGGGAGAGATTGTCCTCGTTAATGAGAGGTATGGTATCAGGCTGACGCAAATCGTGCCTAAAAGTGCGAGATTGAAACTTACCGAGACAACGAATGGTTAACTTAATCTCTAGACCCGGTTATGGGTAGGCGCACTCAAATAGTATTAATTGTATAGTGCTAAATTAGAACACTATCGGTATATGAGATGGATATTTCAAGCGCAGTTAGGGTTATTTCTTCTCTTGTTGTGGTGTTTTTATTGTTACTTCTGTTCCTTTACTATTTACGTCGAGTACGAGCGACTGGATTTTCTCAAAATACAGGGAAGATAGAGATACTAGACAAAATATATTTAGACTCTAATAAGTATTTGATACTAATTCAAGTTAGCGAACGCCAGTCTTTAATAGCAGTCGCTGGCGAAAAAATGGATCATTTATGGACTGAGCGCATTAATGAATTACCCAGCATAGATCCCCGACACTCATGAGAGCAGCTTAAATGAGTATAGTAAAGTATAAGCCCGGCGCACGATATCTTAAGATGTGTAAAGGGAAAATGGCGAAAGTATACAAATTATTTATTATTGGCTTTGTCACCCTAGTCACCAGCCCAGCTTTGTCTCAAACAGGCGTTCCGCTTTTAAACATAACTGAAAATCCAGCCGGAGGGACAGACTATAGTTTAACACTTCAAGTCGTTATCTTAATGACTGTGTTAACATTGCTGCCTTCGTTGTTAATAATGATGACGTCTTTCGTTAGAATTATTATAGTTATGTCGCTACTCCGTCAAGCGATAGGAACAGCCCAAACTCCACCTAATATAGTTCTTGTCGGCATATCTCTTTTTCTTACTTTTTTCATAATGTCACCTATTCTGCAAACAGTGTATAACGACGCTATTATTCCCTATGTCGAGGAAGAGATTCCAGCTCAACAAGCTATTGATATTGCCCTGGGTCCTATTCGAACATTTATGATTACTCAAACGCGCGAAGACGATCTAATAATATTTTCTGATATTGGGGGGTATGTTTATGATGGAGTGGAAGAAAATATCCCGCTGAACATATTAATTCCTTCATTTATGACTTCTGAGCTTAAAACTGCTTTCACCATCGGCTTTTTAATTTATATACCATTTGTGATTATTGACCTTATTGTTGCCAGTGTCTTGATGTCTATGGGCATGATGATGCTTAGCCCAATGATGATATCCATGCCTTTTAAGCTGATGCTATTTGTTCTAGCAGATGGTTGGATTTTGATTATGCAGTCATTGACATCAAGTTTTGCCCTTTAGAGCGAATTGATATGCTGGAAAATAACTAATGGATTCTTCGGATGTTATCACCCTCGGCCAAGAAGCTCTTATGGTAGCCGCCTTAATTGCTGGACCCTTGCTATTAGGTATTCTTGTGGTTGGTGTAGTGATTGGGCTAATACAGGCAGCAACATCAGTGCAAGAAATGACTCTAAGCTTCATACCGAAATTGATTGTTCTCGTTTTGCTTCTTTTTCTGATTGGGAATTGGCAGATAAGTGTTTTAGTAGAGCATTTTCAAAATCTACTAATGAATATTCCAATTTATTTGCAATGATGAATATTCTAGCCTCAGAAATAGCAAACTATTTCTATGCTTTTCTTCTGCCATTTGTACGCATTTCGGCTTTCACCCTAGCAGCACCTATATTCAGTCTTAATGCTTTTAATGTTAGATTTCGAATAATAATTGCTACTGTTTTAACTGTATTAGCAGTCGATTTAATTGAATTTAACGCTGAATTAGCAAGTATAGATAGATTAATTGCGCTCGTATTGGTTCAAATATTTTTGGGCTTAATTTCAGGTTTCATTTTACAGGTAATTAACGGAGCAATAACCGTTGCGGGGCAAGCTATCTCTAACGCTTTGGGCCTAGGAATGGCGAATTTAATTGACCCAACACTGGGTAACGTGCCAGTTATCTCCCAGTTTTTAGTTATTTTATCAACATTAGTATTTATTTTGGCAGATGGACATTTAGTACTAATTCAGATACTAATGCAGAGTTTTTCTATCTTCCCTGTCGATGAAACCTTCTCCCTTAATATAATTTATGAGCTTTTTATTGAGTGGACTCCCCTGCTTTTTACGGGGGGCTTGTTACTGGCTTTACCCATCATTATTTCGGTCCTTCTTGTGAATGCAGGTCTTGGAATGATTACTAGATCAGCACCAGCGTTAAATATTATATCAGTTGGATTTCCAGCAATAATGATGGCTGGAATTATAATTCTAATTTTAGTGCTTCCCGGAATAGTACTGCGAATAAATTCTTTTTGGCGTGATGGTTTTAGTATGCTAGTCAATTTATTTGAGAGGCTATAATGTCAGAAGATGATAGCAAAACAGAAGAACCGACCCCTAAAAAATTAGAAAAAACCAAAGAAGAAGGACAATTTGCTAGGTCACAGGATTTTTCTGTAGCGGCGCTAACTATTGGTGTGGCTATTGTGATCTATTTTGTTGGCGGGGAAATGGGGCGTAGTATCATATCTGTATTACAAGAAGCATTCGTATTTGATTCCAGAGTTATAACGGACTCATCTCTTGTCCCCCCTTTATTTGGTACTCTTCTGTTAAGAGCCCTATTGTCTATTTCTCCTATTTTTGCAGTGACGGTTTTTCTTGCATTTGGGGCAGCATTTTTAGTCGGAGGAATCGGGTTCTCAATTAAGGGATTTTTCCCTAAGGCATCCAAGCTCAATCCATTAAAAGGCTTAGCGCGGATGTTTGGGATAAAAGGCCTGGTTGAGTTATTGAAAGGTGTGATAAAGCTAATACTTATTGGTTCTGTCGTTACGGGTGTAATATTTATATATTATGAAGAAATATTTTCTCTTACAGCTCTAGATACATATACCGCCACTAGGCAAGGGCTGGTCATCCTTGGGGTTGGAGTTTTACTTATATCTTTATCGTTATTGATAATTGCTGCTATAGACGTTCCATATCAAATGATTTCTTTTAAGAATAAGCTAAAAATGTCGATTCAAGAAATTAAGGATGAATATAAAGATTCTGAAGGTAAGCCGGAGGTTAAGCAGAGGATTCGTCAGAAGCAGCGTGAAATTGCAATGGCATCCACCCTCGACGCAATTAGTGAAGCAGATGTTATAGTAACTAATCCGAGTCATTTTGCTGTTGCCCTTTCTTACGCTGTTGGAACTGATGAAGCTCCAAAAGTGGTTGCTAAAGGGGCTGATTTTATGGCTCAAAAAATAAAAGAGATAGCAGAGAAATCAGGTGTTGTTATATTTGAGCAGCCCCAACTCGCTAGAGCATTATATTTTACAACTGAAATCAATCACGATATTCCGAGAGCCTTATTTGAGGCGGTCGCCGAAGTTATTGCATATGTTTTTAAATTAAACTCATTTAGCGGCAATGGTCAAAGAGCAAAGAAACCAAATTTAAAGATTCCATCTGATATGAACTTTGATGAAAGTGGCAAAAAGCTAGGTGAATGAAAAATTTATAAAGAACTAAATTAGTTTTAGTTCTGGCAAATCATTCTAGAACAGTAAAGTTAATAGCAAATTTTATAAAGTAGTTAAAAAGTCGTCTTGTAAGAAAGGAGATAATGTCTTGCCAGAAAAAACGTCAGGAAAAACCTCTAAAACTGGAAATCTACCTAATGTAAAAAATAATAAAAATACGGCACCAAAAAAAAACGAGTCGGTGGGTAAAAAGCCTAAGGAATCAGATCCAAAGGATAAGCCTAAAGCAAAAAAAAATGAGCCTAAAGAAACAATGCAAGAACTTATCAAAGATAAGAATAAATCTAATGAAACATCCGTTAGTGAGTTGAAAGCAGATAAACCTACTTCAAAAATAGCTGAAAAAATATCTTCAGATTTAGATAGGAAAAATGCTAGCTATCTAGAGCCTTACGACGAAGATATTTTGTTTTTGACTGATAGGCACAGGTCTATGGTAAATGATGTAGTTTCCTGCTTAAAATCAAATTCTCCATTTTGTTTTTTGGGGTCAGAATCGATATCTTATCACGAATATTATAAAGAAATTATAATAAACCATATTAAGATTAAGGAAGAAATAGAGTTATTATATTTTGATCCAAAATTTGGAGATGATTTAGCAGTAATTATAAATAAAGAATTAAAAAATGTTGATATATCTCTTGTAGGCGCTCTAAATTCAATTATTTCAAGGAAAATATTGATAATTGATAATGAGAATTTTGCAAATGATTTGGACTGGGAATTATTCGATTCTCTCCGGTTAGAATTAAAAGTAGTAAACATTGGTGTCTTCGGCATTACTCCTGCAGTTTTGCATGACAAGGTCAAACCTACTTCTACCGTCTCTAATTTTAAGGCTTTTTATTTGCCGGAAATTAAAAAAAGTGAGCTTAAAGAATTGGATGAATATGTCTCCAAGAATTCTTATAAAACTAAACATCTTGAAACATTAAGCAGTCTTTTCATGAAAGGGTCAGGAAAGGACTTAAGTGCTAGAAAGTTCACCTTAGGAGGAAGTGACGGATTTTGGCATACATTGCGCAAATATATCGCACGCAAGTAGGGGAAACGCGTTATTTAGATTAAAGATATAATTCATTTTTAAAATACAATATTTTTCATGATTACTAATTTCTATAACGTTCCCGGATTTTTATTTCTTTTTTCTATAGTTCCTATTTTATTTTGGATTAGCTGTTCAGAAGTAGTTACAAATTCTCCATGTTATGCCTCTTAACCTACACTTCTACATTCTTTAAGATAGACTCTCTGGTAGCTGAGTTACCTACAAAGTGATTATTTGAAACTTCGATCCTGCCTAGGTTATTACTCTCGAGTAATGGCTGTTGGTTCTGATTCAATTCATAACCCACTAGGGCCAAGGACAGCACCACGGCTATCTTTGTTAGATATTTCATCGAAATTCCCCGAATTGACGCTTAATTTATCGACCAGCTAGCCCTGATATTGAGAATTCCTACCGCGTTGATAGGCCTCGAACCGTTCATCCACTATAGTACGTACATGAGTGAGATGGGTTCATGGGTATACGGTGCAGCGTAGATTGAGTGCATTGCGCGCCCATAAAATGAATCGCTATCAATTCTCTAGACACTTAGCAGCCTCTGTTGATAGCGCTCTTCATACTTTACAGGCGACAGCTGATTATTGGAACTGTGCCGTCGTTTGCTGTTATAAAACATTTCAATGTAATCAAAAATATCACTCCTAGCTGCATCTCTTGTGGCGTAGGTTTGTCGGC
>Ga0307995_1000999_pt1 | contig 18257 bp, 7 predicted proteins | sample EllFjometagen262_FD_203132 | JGI IMG/M metagenome (GOLD analysis project Ga0307995, IMG submission 203132) | Marine microbial communities from Ellis Fjord, Antarctic Ocean - #262 | ecosystem: Environmental > Aquatic > Marine > Unclassified | place: Southern Ocean | collected 2014-11-02
ATTGATACCTTTGTATTAGATGAAAGGATATTCACAATATTTTTGGGTAATTCACTTTATAGGTGATTTGTTCATTGTAAATTTTGCATTTTTACTTACTTATTATTTAAAATTTGAGACTTTAATATTCTCTGATAAATACAAATTTCTGTTTATCATTTTTAATGGAATTTGGGTATTGGTTGCTTTGTTTCTTAAATTGTATAAACTGAAGCGATTAAGAAGGTTAGATAGGATTCTTTTTAATTTGTTTAAGGCTTTTATTTTTAATGCTTTAGTTATTAGTGCTATTCTGTTTTCACTTAAAGCTTCTGAGTTTTCAAGAGAGCATTTATATGCAACTTATGTCTTGCTTTTTGGTTTAATAATGTTATGGCGTTATTCGGCAATTAAATTAATTTATCTTTTTAGAAAATCTGGCTTTAATTATAAAAGAGTATTAATTATTGGTGGTAATGAGGTTGCAAATCAATTGTATACTTATTTTATTTCAGATGATGTTTTAGGAATTAGAGTTAAAGGTATTTTTTCTGATAGTGATATTTCTTTTGATGTTAAAGATAATGTCCGTAAAGGTGGTTTGGATGAGTTAGAATCATTTGCTTTGAATAATGAGGTTGATGAGATCTATTATTCCATGCCATTAACTTATACTCAAAAGATTAAAAGTTTAGTTGATTTTTGTGATCAAAATATGATTCGCTTTAAAATAGTTCCTGATTTTAGGGGTTTTCTTTTTAAACGTGTAAATATTGATTTCTTTGATGATGTTCCTGTGGTAACTTTAAGGGCTGAACCATTAACAGATGCTGTAAACCGTTTTGCTAAAAGAGTTTTTGACCTTATTTTTTCGGCACTTGTTGTTATAGGTGTTTTAAGTTGGCTATATCCTTTAGTTGCCTTGTTGATTAAACTTTCCTCAAAAGGCCCTGTTTTGTTTAAGCAGGCGCGTTCGGGTGTAAATAATCGTGAGTTTATGTGTTATAAGTTTCGTTCAATGACCCAAAGTAAGGATGCGGATACTAAACAGGCTAGTAAGGAGGATGCTCGGATTACAAAAATTGGATCCTTCCTTCGAAAAACATCTTTGGATGAATTCCCACAATTTATTAATGTATTTATGGGAGATATGTCTGTTGTTGGGCCAAGACCACATATGTTAGTGCATACTGAGGAGTATTCAACCTTGATAAATAAATACATGGTTCGCCAGTTGGTAAAGCCAGGCATTACTGGTGCGGCACAAATCAAAGGGTACAGAGGCGAAACTAAAGAGTTAAAGGATATGGAAGGGCGTGTTCGTTTGGATGTCTGGTACATTGAAAACTGGTCACTTTCTCTAGATATAAATATAGTTTTTCATACAGTTTGGAATGTGTTTAAAGGAGATGAAAACGCTTTTTAAACTTTTTATAATAGTAGTTTTTCCGTGCTGTATAAATGCACAGATTAATACCTTTTGTTCTTTTGAATATCATCCTCTATTTAATGATTATTCTGATTCGATTGCTAGTTTTGATTCTGATACAGCTCAACATTTCTGTATAGATTCAAGATTGTTTAGCATAGGTTCAGTTAATAAATCGGGTTATGCAAGTACCTATTTGTTAGGCGCAAGCTTTTCTTCTAATGTCAAGAATAAAATAACTTTCATTTCCTATTTTGATTACTTAGTGGGAAATTATAATGCATTAACAAATGAATATCAAGATTCATTACTGGTTTCCCCTGGTTTTGGAACTGGGAAAAGTAGATTTCAATATAACCTGAATTATTGTTTTAATAAATTTATTACTGCTGACTTTGGAAAAGGAAAACACTTTATTGGTAATGGCTATCGTTCTCTGTTATTATCGGCTGAACACTCTCCTTATCCATATTTAAAATTAACTACTGAATTTGGAAAGGTGAAGTATTATAATCTGTATACTACTTTTTTAGATATGCAAAACCCGATTCAAGATAGAAAGAAACATGCTTCTATTCATTTTTTAGATTTTCAGTTTACTAGTTATTTAAATATTGGAATCTTTGAGGGAGTGGTTTGGCAGGCTAAAGATAAAAATTATAATAGAGGTTATGATGCGGAATACCTGAACCCTATTATTTTTTATCGCCCGGTGGAATTTTCAAAGCACTCTCCTGATAATGTATTAATGGGAGCTAGTTTTAATGCGCAATTAAAGACTGTAACTCTATACGGTCAAATTCTTCTAGATGATTTGAATATCTCTCGTCAAAAAGATAGGGATGAAAATTTTTCTGGTGGTTTCTTTCAGAATAAGTTTGCTTATCAATTAGGAGTTAAGATGTCTTTTAATGGGGTAAATACATTGTTAGAATATAATCAAGCGCAGCCTTATACTTATGCGCACAAAGAACCTATGCAGTCCTACACGCATATGAACCAATCATTAGCACATCCCTTGGGGGCTAATTTTAAAGAGGTAATTGCTCTTGCAAGTTATGGTAAAGGAAAATGGAAGTTTAGTGCAAAATTAGCCCTTGCTAAAGTTGGATTAGATTCTTTAGGTACACATTATGGCCAAAATATCTTTGCTTCTGATTTTGAGGCTCAAGGTGAGGGTGGACAGTATTCTTATGGGAATTTTAATGGGCAAGGGGTTGTTACTCATATCAATTCTTTATATACTGAAGTTAATTATTCGCTTAGGTGGTTTGATGTTTTTGGTTCAGTTTTTTATAAAAACAAAAAGTCTGACCTAGTAGATCAGACTTCTTTATGGTATTCGGTGGGAATAAGAACTTTTCCATTCTCCACTTTTCAGGATTATTAGAATTCTAGCTTCTCTCCATCTTTAAAAGCAACAATAAAGCAATGAGAATATCCTTCTTTTAACATTTCTTTCTGATAAAGACTTACCTCATCTAAAGTGTAAAATAAACCAGCTAAGTAGGTAGTTTCTTTTTCAGTAACAGGTACGGTAATTAAAGATTTTTCATCAAAAATAGTTATCGGGGTGTTGTATTCGTCAAAAGTACCTAGGTTTAATCGGAAAATATAAGGGTCTCCCCCTTGTGCCATTTGGTCCTTTTTGCTAAAGGATTTCATTAGTCGTTCTCTAGATTTTTCATAAGCCCTGTGCGTTTTTAATGCATTTCTTTCGTCTTTTAGTTCTTTATAAACATAGATTAGGTTCTGATAAGCAGGTAAAAATAACTTATCTTGTTTTATTGAGCTTTTAAAAAGTTTTATAGTCTTTTCCGTGTATTCTTTTTTTGTTGCTCCTCTTGATTTTTCAGCAAAAGCGTAATGAGCTACAGCAAGATTATATGTCCACTCCCTAGTTTTAAAGATTCTTTTAGTCAAGAAGCGTAAATATCTTTTTGCTTGTCCTACTCCTCTTTTCTCTCCTGATGCTAAGTAAGATATAGCTAGGTTTCCTCTAGTGAAGTTTAAACCGTCTTCTGTTATTTTGCCTCTTTTTAATCTTTTTTCAGCATTTTTAAGATGGGTTTGTGAAATTTTATATTCTTTGTTGTTCAGTGCACTTACACCAAGGTTGTATTCCCCAATACCTTCTTGTATTTGTGCCATGCTCCTATCGTTAATTTTGTTAACTTTATTAAATTGTAAAGGATTGTCCTCACTTACTATTTTTAAATTGCTAACATCAGGACGCTCTCCTTTTGGAGAAAGAACTACTCCTTTCTTCTTGCTTCTTTCTCTGTTTTTTGTTTGTTCTTTTGTGTTTTCTTTTTCATTCTGAGTAATTAATTTGTCTTCTACTTTTTCCATTCTCTCAAGTACTTTGTCAGCATCTTTATAATTCCCAGAGCTTCTGTAAATATCTTCAAGAGTTATATAGGCTTGAAAATAGAATTCATCTTTACGAATAGCGGCGCTTAATATTGAAGCTGCTTCATTGCTATTTCCTACTTTATGATGAGCAATAGATATGTTGTAAGCCCAATTTACTGCATTGTATGCTTTTGGAGTGATTAGTCCTAAAAAACGTTTACTTACAGCGATATCTTCTTTGTTTCCTGTATTTGCATAGCAGAGAGCCATGTTTATATGAATAAAGTTAAGTGCATCATTACTAATCTTTGCTCTTTTATAGCGTTTCATTGCGCTTTTAAATTCTTTTATTGCACCTGCGTATTCCTTTTTAAGCATTAATTCTACCCCTGCAATATAATGAGGTTCTGCGAGCTTACTTTGGTCAATTGAACGTTTGCTTAGTTGCTTAGTGTTTTCGTATTGAAGTAGTTTGTTTATATCTGATATTGGCTTCCAATCATAGGCGGTAAGTTCGGTAGTATTCGTGCTATCACTAACTGTTGCCAACGAGTTAGTTGGAATTAAAAAAGCTAAAATTATAGCTGTAAATAGGATTCTTTTTATCATTATATATAGGTTTTCTTTTCTGCGAGCCAAATTATAAAAAAAAACGGAAGTATAATCTTATTGAATTAGGATAATATTTTAATCATTTTTTAGTGTGTTAAAATGAGTAGTATATTGTGCTGTTTTGTTTAAATTACAACTGTTTAGTTGTATACCTGTTTAGTCTTTGACAAGTTATTCGTTATTAAGAATATAGTGTTGATAAGTGTTTCTTTTATTGAATTTGCTAGTGTGATTCAATTTATTTTTACTATTTTTGAAATCTTATTTTTAAAAAAACAACTATAAATTGAGCGTTAAATCTTCTTATTATCAGATAAGCATGGTAAATAATTCATATCTTTTTGGGTATGAATTATTGGCGCATATTACCTTTGGTAACTCAGTCATTTTGCATTTGCTTAATGGCTTTTTACATATAATTAACCTTTTTAATAACAAAAACCCGTATTATGAAAAACAAGTTTAGTAAAAAAACTCCTAAGAGGCTCTTAGGTTATCTTTTCGCATTTGCGATTATGATATTTAGTAATCCTGCTGTAGCCCAATGTACGCATACTTTAAATATGTATGATTCTTATGGTGATGGATGGAATGGTTCAACAGTTGATGTTACTGTTAATGGTGTTACTGTTGTAACTGCAGCTACTATAGCTTCAGGATCTACTGCTACCGCTACTTTTAATGCAGCTACAGGTGATACAGTAAACTTATCTAATTGGTCTGCTGGTAGCTATACTAGTGAAGTGGCTTGGGATATTACTGATGGTGACGGTACTGTTATTACTTCTGGAGGTACTTCTTCTGGAGGTGGTGGTTACGGTTTACTAGCTAGTGGTGCTGGAAATGCTTACTGTACACCTACACCGTGTTTATTTACTTTAAATATGTTTGATTCTTATGGTGATGGATGGAATGGTTGTGCTGTTAGTGTAACTGTTAATGGTGCTGTGGTTGTAACTGCGGCTACTATAGCTTCAGGATCTACTGGTACAGCTACTTTTAGTGCTTCATCAGCTGATACTGTAAACCTGTCTAGTTGGGTTCTTGGAAGTTATTCTGGTGAAGTGGCTTGGGATATTACTGATGGTTCAGGTGTTATTATCGCCTCTGGTGGTACTTCAACTGGTGGTGGTGGATATGGCCTAACTGCAGGTGTAAATGGAGCTACAGGTTCTTGTCCTGCTGGTTTCGGTGGATGTATGGATCCTTTTGCTTCTAATTATAATGCAGCTGCAGGATTTGATGATGGTTCTTGTACTTATCCTGGTTGTCAAGATGCTTTAGCAAGTAATTATTGTGGTTCTTGTAATGTCAATGATAGTTTATCATGTACTTACTATGCTTGTGGTACTTTAGATTATACGCAAAATTTTGAATCTGCTAACTTTAGTACAGTAGGTTTTACAACTACTTCTGCTGATCAATCAATAGCTGGATTTACTACTTCAGCTAATGCAATTACCGATACGGTTTCTTTAGAGTTTTCTGGAGGTCTTTATAATACGTATGGTTCTACACCTTCTACTGAATCTGCAGCTTTTGCAAAAACAGACTATCTTTCTTCATCTTCTTTCTGCATGGACTTTACAGGTTCTCAGTCGATAGTGAATATGAGTTTGAGTGCTGATCTTATTTCAGGTTATACATCTAAGTATACTTGGTACAGACTTAAAGTGAATGGAGTAGTTATTGCTGATGATCAAGGAAATACGGCTTATAATAATTCAACACTTATTGCTGCTTCTACCTTATCTTACGATTTATCAGCTTATGCCAATACGGCTAATGTGTACTTTACTATAGAGGCATCTTGTAAATATGGAACTCAATTTTCTTACGCAAGTATTGTAAGGATTGATGATATTAATATTTTCAATGTATATCCTTGTACTTTTTATGCAGCAAGTATTACTGGAACTGATGTTACGTGTAACGCTGGGGCTGATGGAAGTGCTACTTGTACAGTAAGTTCTCCTGTCGCTACTTCAAATACTTATTTGTGGTCTGATGCTTTAGGACAAACTACTGCTACTGCTACTGGTTTAGTTGCTGGTACTTATACTTGTATTACTACTGACGCTTTAAACGGATGTGTGGATACGGCATCAATTACACTTACTGAGCCTGCTGCTTGGGTGGTAAGTGCTGTTGTTACTAATGTTCCTTCTGCAACTTCAACTATTGGAGCAGTTAACTTAACTGTTGGTGGTGCGACACCTTTATATGCAGCTGCAGGTGGTGCAGTTAGTAATGCAAACACATCTACATCTTATTATTATGAAGCTCAAGTGTTTGATGTTATTGCTACAAATGATTTAGGTATTACTTCTTTAGATATTAAAACAGGTGCCGGTATAAATGGTACTGTTGAGGTGTTCTATAGAAATGGTACAGCAAATGGAAATGAATTAAGTTCAGCAACATGGATTAATGCTTATTCTAGTACTGCTTTAAATGTAAATACTGCGGGTACAGTTTCAAACTTGCCTGTAAACATTACTGTTAATGCTGGAGATACAGTTGGTATTTATATCTATTGTTCACTATCAATGTCTTATAATTATGGTAGTGGATTAATGGCTTATAGTAATATCCATGCATCTGATGCTAATTTAAGCCTTACAACTGGGCGTACTAGTGGTAATGCTACTGGATCCTTTACTGGAAGTTTCTATGGTACTCCTACAAGTACTTACTCATATAACTTTAATGGAACTGTAAACTATGGTTTACCTTCTTATTTGTTTGCATGGTCAACTTTAGCTACTACTGAGGATGTTTCTGGTTTAAGTACTGGGTCAGTTTCTTGTACTATTACTGATGCTAGTGGGTGTACTTACCTTTGGGCTGACTCTATTATTGTTAGTATCACTAACGGTTGTACTGATCCTATTGCTTCTAATTATAATGGAACTGCTAATGTTGATGATGGTTCTTGTTTATACCCAGGTTGTATGGATACTTTAGCATTGAATTACGATTCAACTTCTAATATTTCTGATACTTCATGTGTGTACGATTGTTATTATTATGGCGACAATGTAGTCTATATTACTATGTATAATCAATACTCTTCAGGAGATTGGATTTACGGTAGTGGTGAAGCTTATTTAGTAGTTACAAATGGCATTACTTCTGACACGTTAAGAAAACAAGTTTCAGGTCTTTCTATCACTGATTCTTTATGTTTACCTGATGGGTGTTGGGATGTTACTTTCTATGATGGTGGTGCGGGTTACCTAAATCAATATTACTGGGAAGTAAAAGATACTGCAGGTGTAGTATTAACATCAGGGGGTGTTCCTTCTACTGGTCCTTCAGGGTCAGGTTCTTATCCTTACGGTTGGACTGGTTCTCCAGGTTTCACGGATTGGCAAGTATTCTCTGCTGAGTCGGGTACTAACTGTATTTTAGGGTGTATGGATATGACAGCATTAAATTATGATGTTACAGCTACTATATCTGACACTACTGCTTGTTTATTTTGTACAGATAACTTCTATAACCTTACTATGATAGATTCTTATGGTGATGGTTGGAACGGAAATAGTTTTGTGATTAATCAAATTGGTGGTGTTGCTGGTGATACTGCTACTTTAGCTTCAGGTTCTTTGGGTGATGCTTATTTCTGTTTACCTGATGGTTGTTATGATATCTCTTGGATAAATGGATCTTATATGGGTGAAGTTTCTTGGCTATTAACGGATATCTTAGGAGATACAATCTTAACAGGTGGAGCTCCTTATACTGGGAATTTGAATATTAATTCTACTTGTCAGTTAGGTTGTATGGATACACTTGGTGCGAATTACGATTCTACAGCAATATTTGCTGATTCTTGTGCGTATCTTGGTTGTCTTGATATCTTAGCTCAAAATTATAGTTCAATGTATAATGTAATGGATTCTACTGCTTGTATTTATGCGGGTTGTGGTACTTCTTTACCTTATTCTGAAGACTTTTCAGGTGGTTATATTGGTACAGACTTTACTTTATCTACTGGTGGAAATGCTGGGTCTTCTATTGATGGATTAAATAATAGTGATACTACTTGGCATGGTCAAGGGGGAACTTACCTTGGCTGGGCTTCTGTTACTAATGGTCCTGATGCATTCTCAATGAATCCTACGCATATTGCTACAGCTTCATTGTGTTTAGATTTAACGGCTTACTCTGGTCAGCCTGTTATGATGACTTTTGATTTAAGGCAAGAATTCTCGTTTAATTCATCTTATGGATATTTCAGAGTTACTGACGGTACTAATGTACTTTCTTCTAATCTTGGAAATGATTATTATCAAGCTGCTACAGCTTGTGCTGATGCTTGGGTAAATCAAATATATGATTTGTCAGCTTACGCAGGTTCTACAGTAACTATTGAATTCCAGTCAGCAGGTAAATATGAAGATGATTACTACCAATGTGGTGATAATGCTTATGTTGATGATATTAATATTACTGTTGCTGTTACTCCTATTACAGGATGTATTGACGCTACTGCATCTAATTATAATTCAGCTGCCAATGTGAGTGATAGTTCATGTGTATATTGTGGTCCTGGTTATGCTTACGTAAACATCAATTGTGATTATGGTTCTTATCAGTATGAGGTTTCTTGGAATCTTGTTAATGACTTGGGTGTTACCGTACTTTCTGGTGGTGCTCCATATAATTTAGATACTTGTTTAGCTTCTGCTTGTTATACTATCAATATGTTTGATTCTTATGGTGATGGTTGGAACGGGAACGTATTTTCTATTACTGAATCTATGTCTGGTTCATCTTCAACGTCTACTTTAGCTTCTGGCTCTTCTGGTTCTAATCCAATTACTTTATCGGCCTTGGGTTGTTATGTATATGGTTGTACTAATCCATTAGCTGTCAATTATAACGCTAATGCAAATACAGATAATAATACTTGTATTTTACCTGGTTGTGGTACTACTTTACCTTATACTGAAGACTTTGAATTAGGATATGCTTTAGACATGACATTGGCTCCAAGTACTGCTTATCAGTCTTCAAGTACTGATAGTTCTAATAATCAGAGTGTTTATTCTTGGCAAGGACAAGGGGGTAATTATGCAGGGTATAACTACCCTTACAATACGGGTCCTTTGGCATTTGCTAATAGTCCTAGTCATATTGCTTCTGGTGCATTATGTATTGATTTAACAAATGTTACTTCAACTAGTGTTGCTATGACTTTTGATTTAAGACAAGAGTATACTTACAATACTACTTACTCATGGTTTAGAGTAAAAGTAGATTCTACAGTACTTACTTCTACTGCAGGTATGGATTATTTCAAACCTACTGATCATACTGATCCTTGGATGAATCATATCTTTGACTTATCTGCTTATATTGGTCAATCAATTTCTATTGAATTCCAATCATGTGCTAGATATGGTGATAATTATTACACTACAGGTGGCGTGCAGCATGGTGATCAATCTTTTGTAGATAATATTAATATATTTAATTCCATTTGGGGTTGTACTGATACTTTAGCATCTAACTACAATGCGTTAGCTAATGCTAATGATGGTTCTTGTGTATATCCTTGTCATGTAGCAAATACTTATGCTAATGGATTTGAAGATGGTTTAGCTTCATTAAATTTAACACCTGCTGATTGGACTCAGAATACTGATGATAATACTACTGGTAACAGTAATTATGGTGATTGGATTTGGGATGCTTTTGGGACAACATCTTCTCTTACAGGGCCTAATTATTCTGTTAACTATGGTGGTTCTAATTACGCTATGGAAGGTTCTTACTACATGTATATTGAAGCTTCAGGTAATTACAATAATGATGTATCAATGACTTCTCATTGTTTTGATATTTCTACTCTTCCAAATGCGGAACTTAAATTCTGGTACAATATGTATGGTACTGGAATGGGATCGTTAGGTGTTGAGTTATCTTCTGATGGTGGTGTAACTTGGGATTCTACTTGGACGGTTTCAGGTAATCAAGGAGTTGAGTGGGTAGAAGCGGAGATTGATGTTTCTACATATGCTGCTACTGGAGTAACTGTTAAGTTAACAGGAACTACAGGTGCTGATTATTATTCTGATATTTGTGTTGATGCTATGAGTTTTGTTGATGCTTCAATTGTACTAGGGTGTACAGATTCTCTTGCACTTAACTATGATACTTTAGCAAATTCTAATGATGGGTCTTGTACATATCCTTGTTTAAATAACACTGAAGTTATAGAAATGTTCAGTTCTAATGGATCAGGATGGAATGGGGGTACTTATACTATTACAAATGGTATAGATACGGTTACAGGAGGATTGTCAGGAGGATATTTCACTAATGATACGTTATGTTTAGTAACGGGTTGTTATGATGTAATTGTTACTGCTGGTAGTAATGCTGCTGCTGTATCAACATTTAACTTTGGTTCATTAACAGCTGCTACTACTGGATCTTATGTTGTTTCTGTGGGTGGTGCTAACTGTGCTATTCCAGGATGTATGGATACTATTGCAACAAACTACGACCCTGTAGCTACTGTAAGTGATAGTTCTTGTACATATGATTGTGCGTACTATGGTTTAAATGAAGTAGAAGTAGTGATGTATAATTCATTATCAGGATATTCATGGGCGCAAGGTGTTGGTGAAGCTTTCCTTATTGTTACTAATGGAACTTCTTCTGATACACTTAATAAGTCTGTAACAGGATCTTCTTTATCACATACTCTGTGTTTAACGGATGACTGTTGGGAGATTACATTCTATGATGGTAATGCAAGTTACTTAAATGAATATTCATGGGAAGTGAAGTTAGGAACTACAGTGTTGGCTTCTGGAGGTTCTTATTCTACAGGAACATCATATGCTGATATGCATCAGTTCTCTACTGGAGGCGTGATTTGCGGATTGGGTTGTATGGATCCAATAGCAATGAATTATGACCCAGCAGCTACTGTAAACGATAGTACTTTATGTGTTTATTGTGTGTATGGTTGTATGGATTCTACTATGTATAATTATAACGCAACAGCTACTTGTGATACTGCAACAGCTACTTCTTGTATTCCATTTATTTATGGATGTACAGATATCATTGCTTATAACTATGATGTTTTAGCAAATACTGATGATGGTACTTGTGTGTATCAAGGATGTATGGATTCATTAGCTACAAATTACTGTGCAGTATGTACAATACCTGATTTAGCTTCTTGTGTGTATCCTTGTTCAAACTATTCATTAAATGTTTTTGCAACTAATGTAACTTGTTATGATGGAAATGACGGGGCTGTTATTGTATCACCTGCAGGTGGTTCTGGTTCTTATAATCCTATTATATGGTCTCATGATAATACTTTAACATCATTGAGTGTTAGTGGTTTGTCAGAAGGTACTTATACATGTATAGTTGGAGATCTGAATTATGGATGTCTAGATTCAATTACTGTAATAATAACGCAGCCTACTGCTCCAGTTGTTACTGTCGTATCTACTGATGTATTATGTAACGGAAGTGCAGATGGTAGTGCTTTAATTAATGTTGTAGGTGGTGCTTCAGGTTCTGCTTGGGGTTCTGCTGTATTTGCAACTAATTTAGCATGGAATACTCTTCCTGCTGGTACAATCTTCTATTCAGTTACTGATACAGTAAATGGATGTGTAATTAATGATTCGGTTGTAATTGCTCAGCCATCTGCATTGACATTAGCTACTTCTGTAGCAAATGTATCATGTAATGGTGCTTGTGATGGTGTTGCTACTCCTGTAATTAGTGGAGGTGTTCCTGCATATCAATATGCAAGTGTTTCTAATCTTGCAGCGCTTTGTGCTGGTACTCATTCTTACTCTGTAACTGATGCTAATGGTTGTGTAATTTCAGATACTATTATAGTGACAGAGCCAGATGTATTAACTGTAGCTGAAAACACTACTGATGTGACTTGTAATGGCGGTGCTGATGGAACGGCTGTTGTTGATGTTGTAAGTGGTGGTACTCCAGCTTATGTTACTGATTGGTATGGTGCTACAACTTCTGCTTTAGTTGCTGGTTCTTACGATTATGCTGTTGAAGATTCAAACGGTTGTTTAGTGTCTGGTACAGTAGTAATTAATGAGCCAACAGCAGTAACAGGTTTGATTACTCAAGTAGGAAATTCATTAGTTGTAAGTGGTAGTGGTGGTGTTGCTCCATATACTTATGCTTGGACAACAGGAGATGTTAATGATACAATTTCTCCATCTGTAACAGGTACTTACTATTGTGTGGTTACTGATGCTAATGGTTGTGTTTCTGACAGTCTTGATTATGAATATGTACCGACAGCTATTACTAATATTGCTATTGAAGCAATAAGTGTTTACCCTAATCCATCTAATGGAGTATTTGTAGTTAGTTTTGAAAGTAATACTAAACAAATGTTAGATGTTGAAGTGGTGAGTATATTAGGTAAAGTTGTTTTCTCTGAGAACTTAGATAACTTTATTGGTACTTATAAGAAAGAAGTGAATTTAGCAACTTATGCTAAAGGTGTTTATTTCTTAGAAATATCTACTGATCAAGGTAAAATTAACAAGAAACTTATTCTTCAATAAGAATTAAGTAACTCTTAATATTAAAAAAGCCCGAGCAATTTGCTCGGGCTTTTTTTTGTTAAAATGAATGCATAAGATTCATTGGTTATTCAATAGTTATTCTATCAATTTTGACGTAATTTTGACGTAAATAATAAAACTCAGACTATGAAAACAAAATTCTTTACAATTGCTCTAGCTTTTACTGCTGTAATCGCTTCTGCTCAAATTACGGTGACTGATGTTAACTTAGTAAGTGTTGGAGATATTATTTATCAAGCCTATGATAGTATTCCTTCTTCTGCAATAACAGTGGGGAATGCTGGTGCAAACCAAACTTGGGATTTTTCAGACTTACAAGTTCATGAGTATGACACGACAGCATTTATTGACCCTTTAGGTACGCCATTTGCTAGTGCTCACCCTACTGCCAATCTATGTGTTGATTCTGATGGAGAATATTTATATATTAAAAAAGATGTACAAGGAATGAGTATTGTAGGTTTTGATAACTTGCCTTTTCCAAAACTAATCCTTCCTCTTCCTTTAACTTATGGTGCAAACTCTACTGTAGGTCCTGTTACTATTATGGATTCTGTTTTTGTAAATGTTTTTTTGGCAGATTCTTTAGCCCCTATAATTACTTTAGGTCAGGCTCAGCAAATTGATTCTATAAAAATTTTAGTAGAGTCATCTACTGAATTTAATGTTGATGCTTATGGAAATATGACTATTCCAATGGGAACTTATGCTGCTTTAAGAATGAAAACAGATGATATTACAGTAACTGATTACTTTTTGTACTGTACTGATACTATTTTTGGAATTAATAGTGGTTGGTATCCTATGCCAGCTGTAATATTTCCTTCTGAAGTAGAAGTTACTTCTTCTTTTCAGTGGTGGACGAATGATGCTGCCGTTAAATTTTCTTTGGTTCAGATTGATGTAGATTCTTTAGGGTTTTTTGAGACAGTAGATTTTTTACATAACCCAGCTACTCCTGCATCAGTAGCGAGTTTAAGTTCAGAAGGATTTAATATTTACCCTATTCCGGCTACTAATAAATTAACTATTGAAACTATAAATAATAATGTTACTACTTTAAAATTGATTGATATGAATGGTAAATTAATTTTGAATAATAAATTTAATACTACAGTGACTATTGACGTGTCAAACTGTGCAAAAGGAATTTATTACCTTAATCTGACAACTAATGCAGGTGTTTTAACTAAACAGATTATTGTTGAGTAGTTAGATAAGAGAATATCTTGTATGAAAAAAGCCAAGCATTTGTTTGGCTTTTTTGTTACGCGTGTATTTATCTGTTCTGCTGAGTTCCATTGTTGCTCTTGTGTGTCTATATCTCTTGCGTGTGGATTGTAGCTCATATTTAGAAGCGCTTTTTCATGCTCGACACTCTATAGTAGGCTTGTTTTACTGCAATAATAGCTATTGAGATTACTCTTTTGAACATAGCTGGGGAAATTAGGAAGATAAAGAATGATGCGACACTATACTTAGTGATCACACATTTCCTAATTATGGTTTTATAAAATGGGTAGTAAATAAAAAAGCCAAGCAAATGCTTGGCTTTTCTGAGTAGCGGGGACAGGACTCGAACCTGCGACCTTTGGGTTATGAGCCCAACGAGCTACCAACTGCTCCACCCCGCGATTTAGGTTTGCAAATATACTGCTATAAATTAATTTGGCAATCATTCCGGTAAATTTATTTTAGGTACTTAAAAAGTTTACTTTTGCCGCCATGGTATCAGTAAATAATTTATCCCTCTATTTCGGGGGTCAGGACATTTTTAAAAACATCTCTTTTATGGTAAATAAAGGAGATAAAATTGGGCTCACAGGTAAGAATGGAGCAGGAAAATCGACCTTGCTAAAGGTTTTGGCAAAGGATTTAACACCCAATAATGGCAATGTTTCTGTGCCAAATGGAATTGTTGTTGGGTTTTTAAGACAGGATTTGGAGTTTGAGGATGGTAGAACTGTATTGGAAGAGGCACAAACTTCATTTGAATTTCTTAATGATGTAGAGATTAGAATGAATGAAGCAAATAAGCAATTGACTGAGCGTACAGATTATGAAAGTGATGCTTATTTAGATATAATTAATGAGTTTAATGTTTTGGAAGAACGATTCAGAATGGCAGGTGGGCATGATACTGCAGCTGAAATTAGTCAAGTTTTATCAGGATTAGGGTTTTCGCAATATGATTTTGAACGTCAGACTACAGAGTTTAGTGGAGGATGGCGTATGCGAATTGAATTGGCTAAAATTCTTTTAATGAAACCTGAGTTGTTATTGTTGGATGAGCCAACCAATCATTTGGATATTGAATCTATTATGTGGTTGGAAAGATGGCTGAAAAACTATAGTGGAGCGGTAGTATTGGTTTCGCATGATAGGTTGTTTTTAGATGCGTCAACTAATAGAACTATTGAAGTAGCTTTTTCAAAAATTAACGATTATAAGGCCTCTTATACTAAGTACTTAACTTTACGTATGGATAGAGTTGAAAAACAGATTCAGGCAAAGAAGAATCAGGACAAATATATTGAAGAAACAAAGATTTTGATTAATAAATTTAGAGCGAAAAAGAATAAAGCTTCTTTTGCTCAATCTTTAATAAAGAAATTAGATAAGCTAGAGATTATTCAAGTAGAACAGGAGGATGTTGCGCGTATGCAATTCCGTTTTCCTCCCGCTCCTCATTCAGGAAAAATGAGTTTGGAAGTAAAGAATGCTTCTAAGAATTATGGTGACTTAAATGTATTGGATAAGATAAACCTGGAAGTAGTAAGAGGAGATAAGCTTGCTTTTGTAGGTAAGAATGGTGAAGGGAAATCTACATTAGCAAAAATGATAGTAAAGGAACTTGATTTTACCGGAGAGATACAATTAGGACATCAAGTAAAGATGGGGTATTATGCTCAGAATCAAGCTGAATTTTTAGATGAAAATTTAACCGTTTTAGAAACTATTGAGCAAGCTGCTACTGAGGATACAGCCGGTAGAGTGCGCTCTATTTTAGGTTCGTTCTTGTTTAGTAATGATGAAGTGAAAAAGAAAGTGAAAGTGCTTTCTGGTGGGGAGCGTGCTAGGGTTGCTTTGTGTAAATTATTGCTTGAACCCTATAACTTGTTAGTAATGGATGAGCCAACTAATCACTTGGATATTACCTCTAAGGAATTGTTGAAAAAGGCCTTGAATAATTATGATGGAAGTTTAATTGTTGTTTCGCATGATAGGGAATTTCTACAAGGACTTACCCAGAAGGTGTATGAGTTTAAAAATCAGAATATTAAAGAGTATGTTGGAGATATTGATACTTTCTTATCTGAAAAGGATTTGGAAAACTTTAAAGAGTTAGAAAGCTCACAAAAGGAACAAAAGAAAACTAAACAGAATAAGAAGGATGATCAGTTATCTTATGCTGATCAGAAAAATCAGCAGAAAAAGCTAAAGAAGTTGAAAAATAGGATTAGTAAGTTGGAAAAGCAAATTGAAATTTTGGATAAATCTCAAAAAGAAATAGATGCTAACTTAGCGATTCCTGAAAAATTCACAGAGTTGTCGAAAAAAGATGGCTTTTTTTCTGAATACGAGAATAATCAACTAAAATTACAAGAATTGGAAGTGGAGTGGTCGCAAGCTGCCGAACAATTAGAAGCTATTAAATAATTATTTATATCTAGTAAATAGTTAGATACTATGCTATGCATAGTATTTAATTTTGGATACTGTAATTTTGTCTCAGAATTAATTTAAAAATAAGAAATTATGAAAAAAATAGTATTTACAATTGTATTTGGGTTAACAATACTAATAGCTAATGCACAAACAGATGTGGTGGGCAAAAAATACATCTATGAATTCAGGGATGGAACAACAATTATTGGGAATTTCATAAAAGATGAAGCTGGAAATATTTATATTACAGAACTGGATGGTAAAGAAACGTATATTCCAAGAGTTATGGTGGCTCAAATACATGAGTTATCTGATGAGAATTTTAAAAATGGAGAATACTGGTTTCCAAATTTGCATGATAGCAGGTATTTCTTTTCTCCATCAGCATTTGGTTTAGAACAAGGTGAAGGGTATTTTGGTCATTCTTATTGGGTTATGTGGCAAGCCCAATACGGAATCACTGATGAATTTTCAATTGGAGCAGGAACTACTCTTTGGGGTTTTCCAGGTACTTTGAATGCTAAGTACTCTATTAATATTAAAGAGGATATAAATGCTGCGATGGGTTGGTTTTGGGTTGGCGATTTGTTTGGTTTTACTGATGGACAAATGGGTAGTTTATTAAATATGCCTTATGCGGTTGTTACCAAAGGATCAAAAGAAGATAATATTACATTAGGGGCTGCATATAATTTTGCCAATCCATTTGATGATTGGAGAGATACTGAAGTAGAGCCAAGTAAACGATTGGTATTAAATGCAGGAGGGACATTTAGAATGGGAAGAAGATTTGCTTTTGTTTTTGAGGCTTGGCTATTAGATCCAATGAATGAAGCTCAAATAATGGGTGGTCCTGGAATAAGATATTTTAGGAAAATAAATAGAGTTACGGCTAGAAATGGAGCTGGAGCTAAAACATGGGATTTTCAATTAGTGCATTTTCCTTGGATGGAAGGTGGTAGTTTTATGCCTATGTTTGGGGCATCTCAAAAATTCTAAATTCACCGAAAAATTATAATTAAGAGCTAAGCATTTGCTTGGCTCTTTTTTTGTTTCTTTGCAAAATGGAACACAAAGCAGGATATGTAAATATTATAGGGAACCCTAATGTAGGGAAGTCTACCTTAATGAACGCTTTAATAGGGCAGAAGCTCTCTATTATAACCAATAAAGCACAAACTACTCGTCATAGAATTTTAGGAATTTTAAACGAAAAAGAATATCAGATTGTATTTTCGGACACGCCAGGAGTAATAAAACCGGCCTATAAATTACAAGAAAACATGATGAATTTTGTGCATTCTGCTTTTCAAGATGCGGATGTACTTATTTATATGATTGAGGTTGGTGAGAAAGGACTGAAAGATGAAAAGCTTTTTGAAAGGTTAAAAAAGACTTCTGTCCCAATTATTATGTTGTTGAATAAAATTGATTTGGCTGAGCAAGATTTTGTAGCTCAAGAAATTGAAAAGTGGAGCGCAGAATTGCCAAATGCACAATTGTTACCTATTTCTGCTTTAAATAATTTTAACCTTGATGTTATCAAGGAAAAGTTAGTTGAGATGTTGCCGGTTTCTCCTCCTTATTATGAAAAGGATGCAATT
>Ga0307995_1001005_pt1 | contig 18204 bp, 23 predicted proteins | sample EllFjometagen262_FD_203132 | JGI IMG/M metagenome (GOLD analysis project Ga0307995, IMG submission 203132) | Marine microbial communities from Ellis Fjord, Antarctic Ocean - #262 | ecosystem: Environmental > Aquatic > Marine > Unclassified | place: Southern Ocean | collected 2014-11-02
TTACTATTGGTGAAGTAGTTACTGAAGTATGAACTGGAAAGAAACATATACTAAAATATTCTTAAAACAGTTAGGCATTGCTATTACCGAAGCTACCCTAAAAGAGTATACTCCTATATGGTGGCAGAACACACGAGTTAAAGCTACAGGTGGGTTACGACTTACTGATGAAGGTATCAGGGTAGTAACCGAAGATGTAGAGTTAGCAACGTTTGATGTTCCTTTTCCTAAAGACTTTAACTTAACAACAAATACTATTATATGGCTAGACCAATTTATAGACTGTCCTTGGTGGTTAGGAAGAGGCGGTATGGTTGTAACGGACGAACGGAAGGCAGTCGAAATAAGTCTTTTCTCTGGCGATGTTAGGAAGTACGGTATAACAAAGGCACTTAATAGACAAAATAAAGGTTGACATATTACCGCAGTAATGTTATTATATATGTATAGTTTAAAGCTAGGCACTGATAACTTAATGAGGAATACAAAATGGAAAGTTTAGTAACAAGGCAAGTAACTCCAAATGGAGCAAAGAAGAGCATTAAACGTGCTTTTAAGAAGAAGCGTCCATTATTTTTATGGGGACCGCCAGGTATTGGTAAGTCTGACATTATTGGGCAAATTACAAACGAGTTAGGTAAGGCACACTTAATTGATATTCGTTTGTCACTATGGGATCCGACAGATATTAAGGGCATGCCGTATTACTCCGAACAGGATAATACGATGAAATGGGCACCTCCTGCAGAACTTCCAACAGAAGAGTTTGCGGCACAGTTTGATTTTGTAGTTGTATTTTTAGATGAAATGAACTCGGCAGCGCCAGCAGTACAAGCGGCAGCATACCAGTTAATTCTTAATCGTCGTGTAGGACAATACAAGCTACCAGACAATGTGTTACTAGTTGCGGCTGGTAACCGTGACGCCGATAAAGGTGTTACTTACAGGATGCCAGCACCGTTAGCTAATCGATTTGTTCACTTAGAACTACGTGTAGATTTTGACGATTGGTTCCAGTGGGCAGTTAATAACGATATACACAGAGACGTAGTAGGTTACCTTACTTTTGCTAAGAAAGACCTTTACGACTTTGATCCGCGTTCACCTAGTCGAGCATTTGCTACGCCTCGTTCATGGTCATTTGTATCAGAACTACTTGAGGACGACGATGATGAAACAACCACTGATTTGATTAGTGGTTCAGTTGGAGAAGGTTTGGCTGTCAAGTTTATGGCTCATCGCAAAATTGCTTCGAGCATGCCTAACCCAACTGACATACTTGCAGGAAAAGTAAAAGAGCTGAATACTAAAGAAATCAGTGCCATGTATTCCTTAACAGTTTCACTCTGTTATGAGCTAAAAGAAGCATCAGATAAAGGCGATAAAAAGTTTGATGAAAAAGTTAGTAACTTCCTGCGATTTGCAATGGATAACTTTGAAACAGAACTAGTTGTAATGGGCATTCGCCTTGCTATTACACAATATCAACTTCCAATCGATCCAGATGAAGTTGACTGTTTTGATGAGTTCCATGAGCGATTTGGAAAGTACATACAAGCCGCAAATAGCTAGTATGTGCGGTAGGGCGTTTAGGCGTCCTACCTATCCATTTCGGTTGACATTGCTAACAAAGAGTGTTATAATTACAGTATAAGTAATAAGTAAGGAGAACATAGCAATGACCATAGAAACAAAAGGCTTTCAACCCAAAGATCTAACTCCAGCAGAACTTGCAACTATGCAAGTAGAAGTACATGATCGTGTAATTGTAGCTCGCGTAGGACTGTTACTTAGACATCCGTTCTTTGGTAACATGGCAACACGAATGGCTGTTAAAACTTGTGACACGTGGTGCCCTACTGCGGCAACTGATGGCAAGACTCTTTACTACAACACACAATTTTTTAATATGCTTACAAACAAACAAATTGAGTTTGTTATTGCGCATGAAATACTACACTGTGTATTTGATCACATTACCAGACGTCAAGACCGTGACGGACAAATTTATAATATTGCATGTGACTATCTTGTTAACAATGTATTAGTACGTGATCGTATTGGTGAACGTGTAGATCAAATTCAAATCTTCCAAGACTTTAAATACGACACGTGGACTTCAGAAGAAGTATACGATGATATCTTTGACAAGTATGATGAAGAAGAATTAGAGCAACTAGGTCAAATGCTCGACGAACACATTGATTGGGAGAAGTCTCCAGAAGGTGAAGAAGGCAAATCCCAAAAAGGTCCTGCTGGAAACGAAAGCGGAGAAGAAGGTCGTCCTGTTCATACTAAAGAAGATTTAAAGAAGATACGTGATGAGATTAAAGAAAGTATGATTTCATCAGCGCAGGCAGCTGGAGCAGGTAATACTCCGGGTGAGATTGCACGTATGATTAAAGAAATTACAGAACCTAAAATGAACTGGCGTGAACTTATCCGTCAGCAAATACAATCAACTATACGCAATGACTTTACATTTACTCGTCCTTCACGTAAAGGTTGGCACACTAATGCTATTATACCTGGTATGAACTTTGATAACACTATTGATATTTGTGTTGCACTTGACATGTCTGGGTCAATTGGTAATGCACAAGGTGCAGACTTCTTAGGTGAAGTTAAAGGTATTATGGAAGAGTACGATGACTATAACATTAAGGTATGGTGTTTTGATACTAAAGTGTACAACGAACAAGAGTTTAGTCCAGCCATAGGTGACGACTTAACAGAGTACGAAATTATGGGCGGTGGTGGTACAGAGTTTATGTGCAACTGGGACTATATGAAAGAACACGATATACAGCCTAAGAAGTTCATTATGTTTACAGATGGATATGCTTGGGATTCATGGGGTGATCCAGACTACTGTGAAACATTGTTTGTTATACATTCAAACAGAGATAAAACACTCGAAAGTCCGTTTGGTGCATCTGTACACTACGATGAGGCAGTATAGTGCTTAAAGAACCTAATCCATTAAATGTATTTAATTTAAGGACACTAAAAGTTCCGCCACCGCACTTCGAATACTGTCTAGTACCTATGACATACAACTTAGCAGATGCTATGACTAATTGGGTTAAGGAAAACCTTAAGGGTAGGTACTATATAGGATCAGCAATAGACAAAGAGAACCTAAGTAGTGTTCTTAAGATAGGGTTTGAAGAACCCAAAGAATTAAGTTATTTCATGTTGGCTTGTCCACTTTTGAAGTATAACTAAGTAAAGTACGCATATATACAATATAGGAGTTTAAAATATGAGCGATAACACAGAAGTACCAGTAGCAGAGCAAGTTACACCTACACCAGAAGCAATGGCCGCAAGCGTAGAAGAGCAACAAGGAGCGGATCTTTCAGTACAAGATTTGCAAGCACTTAAAACTATCATTGATGTTGCTAGTTCACGTGGTGCGTTTAAACCGAATGAAATGGTTCAAATCGGACAAACTTATAACAAATTGGATTCATTCTTAGCGGCAGTTGCCGCCCAGCAACAGAGTCCAGCAGAAGGAGCATAATAAATATGGCATCTAATATTAAACACGTTGGTAGGCTTACTACTAACAATCGTAAAGCAATTGTAGCATTTAGAGTTATTCCTAATGACCCTGAACACTGCTTAGTAGTTATGACTGAGAACCTCGAAGCAGGTGATCACGATGCATTAATTAGTCTAGTTGATAGTACAACAGGCCAAAGCGAATACGAGCTTGGCTCAGCTATGATGCGAACTAAATTACCAGACGGAGCAAACATGCTTGCACGTTTTAGTGCAACTGGTAAGTTAATGAAGTTGGAAACTAAAGTTATTGAAATGACTCCTAACTTCCAAACTAGTATTAATCTTGCAGAACTTAATCAGATTATGGCAGACCAAAAAGGTATTACCATTGCTGACTTAGCTCTTAAAGATCCTAATAACCCTACTGGTGCAAGTACTCCTGTTGACGCCCCTGTTGCATCTAAAGATGCCGCATCAGCATATACAAACACTACAACAGCAATGGACGAAGTTGTTACAACAACAGACGAAGTTATTACTGACGACATACTTGCCGCACAGTATCGTTCACAAGCAGACGCTTTATACAAAGAAGCTAAACTATTACGTTCACAAGCAGAAGAGTTAGTACCAACAGTAAAAAAAGCAAAAAGTGCTAAAGTTACTAAGGCGGCTATGACTAGTGTCGATTAATGACGGTAAACTGCATCCCGATGTTGTTAAAGTTTGGCCTGAAATATTTAAAGATATTCAGGTTAGGACTATCCCACTTGAATACCTCGATGCCATCTTAGTTACATTTTTAGATGGCAAGGTATGGGAAATTGCTATAGACGCAAATAAAAAAGGTGCCGACCTTGACGAAATAGAGTTTGGTTTAGAAGAGTTGTTAGAAGCATACGAAACTGAAATTGATAATGTTGATTTTAGACTCAACACCAAGAAAGTTAAGCACGATATGCAAAAACGCACTAAACACTTTCTTAAGAAAGGAAAGTAAAGCTAAATGATAAATACTGTTACTAATAGATTATCAGGAGTTACCAAATGAGTTTACGCATTAGAAGAGGCACAGACAGCCAACGTCAGGGTATAACACCTTTAGAAGGCGAACTGCTCTATGCAACAGACACCAAGAAGCTATATGTAGGAGACGGATCCACAGGTGGTGGTATTGTTGTTGATTCTTCTGCAGGAACATCTACATTAAATGACTTAGCAAACGTAAGTGCAGGAAGTCCAAACACTAACGACATTATTAAATGGAGCGGTAGTGCATGGATTACAGCGGCACAAAATGCGCCAGCGGCACTTAACGATCTCACAAATGTTAGCGCAAGTCCAACAACAGGCGAGTCGTTAATATGGAGCGGCACAGCATGGGTTGCTGGAAGACCAGAAGGTGACGGAAGTGATCTTAATGTTAACATCATAGGTGATGATAGTTCAATACTAGTTAACGTTGCTACTAGAAGTATTGTTGCTAATTATGTTACTGGTAACTTTGTAGGTGATGTATTTGCCGAAGACGGTGTTAATAAAGTTGTTAGCAACGGTGCTGTATTTGGACAAGCTCAGTTTACAGGTGACTTAACAGGTAGCGTAATTGGTAGCATATATACTGACAACAGTACAAAAATTATTGACGGACAAACAGGATTAATTACTGGTGACTTAATTGGTGACGTAACTGGTAACTTAGTTGGTGCAGTTACTACTGGCACACATTTAGATGTAATATTAGATCAAGCATTAGACGGTAATGACGGTCTTGTTTTAAATATGCATAGAGGCACTGACGCTGTTAAGCTAGAGCCAAACAACAATGATAGAACATTTATAAAATGGACTTCATGGAATGGTTCTGCATTTGCAGATGACGCCTTAATCGGTGCTTATCATAAAACAGGCGGTGGCTCACTTTTAGCGTTAACACCCGCTCAAGCTGACGGAACAGTATTTACTACTGCAATTGAGATGGACGGTGTACTTGGTACTATCGTAATAAACACTACTGATAAAGTTACTTCTAATGCTCCTATCGAGTCTACTAAATATCTTAGAGTTGGTTCATATGCTACAGGAGCATTACCAGGCACGGCAGCAGGTACTATAGCTTTTGATTCGACTACAAACACGTTTAAAGGTTATAACGGATCAGCTTGGGTTGCACTAGACACACAATAATAACTAGGTTAATATTTCCCAAACATTTTGAGTAGTATAAAATATATTAGCATTAGCTTCGATTAGTTTACATAGTCTAGCTGGTGCTAATATTTTAGCAACAAATTCATTCATACGAACACTTCCAGAATCACCAGATACATTAGTTGTAAAGATAAGTTTTTTTGCACCATGTTTTCTTGCATGGGCTATTTGGTAAGGTAATATAAATCCCCAATTAAAGTCGTTTTTCATAACTCTAAAATCGCCAGGTGCTCTTGCTCTATATTCTTTTAGTGTAGCAGTACGCACCATAAGACGCCAACAGTCTTTTTCATATGTATCGTAGCTATGGCAGCCGCTAATACTTACTATTTTATCGTCTGTATATGTGTACCACCAAGCCTCGTTGCCCCAGCGTCCAATTTTCATTGCATCAATAGACTTGTTGTTTTCCATACCTTGTGCTTTACATTGGTCGGCGAAGGTAAATAATTTATTAGGAACACTATTAATGTTTAATTCTTTAATTTCAAAATCTGTAATACGTGATAGCATACACATACTTATACCCAACAAGGTAGTAAGAGACGACTTATTGATCCTAATAAGCCATGGTAGTGGAGGCATAGGTGATGCTGAATGGAATGCCGCCGAGTTCTTTTTAAAGAATGGTTATAAAGTAGGACTATTAGATTACTTTTCAAAATGGAATGTAAGTAAACTTTTTTGGTGTTACAAAGAACATCTTAGAGACAATCATAGTGTATCGTTTAATACAATGCTTACTGACATTAACTTTCCAAACGAAAAGATTGTACACATAGGGTTTAGTCTAGGCGGATATCTTGGTCTATTAAATAGTGAAAAATTTTATAAAAACTTCTGCTTTTACCCTGGGATATTAGGGTATCTTAATCAAAGAAACTTTGATAATACAACTGTTATTATTGCTGAAAATGATAACTGGTGTACGTTTAATAACACGTTTGATAACACATGGATTGCTAAAGATTGCTATCATGGATTTATGATACCTAATAAAGATAGAGATATACCTGTTGCAAAATATAATTTCCCTACAGCAATGACGCATAAACAGTATCTAAAATTAATACCTAATCATAACTACTTAACAAGTGTGTACGGACACACTGAAGAAACAATTAGGTTGAAATCTAACGAAAAGTATAGTATAATGTATTTAAACAAGATACTGGAGTCATTATGAATGTTATTATTTTATCGCACGAGCGAAGTCTTAATAAAGCAGAAGGATTATTAAATGCGTTAAGTGATCAGAATGTACACATAGTACTGGACGAATCAGCTAGTAAAGAAGATAAGCCGTATATTAAACTTGCAAATAACATCATTGTATCTAAAGGGTTTAATGTAATTGACATTATTAGTAAGGTAAAGCACTGTGATAAAATATGGTGTGTAAGTGAAAACTTACTACCAGTACAAAGTCAACTTGAAAGCTACTACGGTATTGATAATCTTAGTGCGTTTGCCGCCGAAGTATTAAGTAATAAACAAAACTTTGATGACTATTGTCGGTCGATTGGACTTGGTGGATTTGTACCAGATAGTGTAACTCCTACATTTCACAGCCAACTAGATAGATTTAAAAATAAAGAAATATTTTCTAAACCAGATATCGGTACTGGAAGTAATGTATTCTTTCCAGGTGATAATCAAAATACTCCTAACATCGAATACCGTCGTTGGAATAACAAACATCATTTCTTAAAGCACTTAAAAGATAAACAATCACATAATGAATTCTTTGACATTAATAAGCAAGGAATTCATACTAAACGATTTAACTTTAAGACATGTAGAATTATGTTTCAAGAATATTTTTGGAGTGAAGAACCTAGCATTGCTCCGATTGGGCATGTATCTAATGGAATTGTTAACACTGAATTTTATTTAAAAATGAGTAAAGTAAAATACGGAGATCAAATAGATCCTAATGCCAATCCTATTGAAAGTCATTCTGTTTCGCAAGCAAGTGATATTGCTAAAGACCGCGCTGTTTGGGTTGTTACTCCGGACGAAGTAGACGAGAAAATAAGAGCCCAAATAGAATTCTTTATGAATACCGTTATTAAAAGTTTAAAAGTAAAAGAATTATTCTTTGCAGGTCCTGACTTTCATATAAGCAATGAAAAATTAATTGCAATTGACTTTAATCCTCGGCCTGGACAATTTATGAATATTCTTGATCAACTATCATCTAATAGTATTTTTAGTCCAATTGTACATAATACTCCAGTAGTAATGAAAAAGAAATTATTGTGGGGTTGCGCTACGTTAACTCCTGGTAAAATTACTAACATATCAAATATAGAAAAGTTAACAACGTATTTCAATGCCCAAAATACCACGCTCGTTGTAGGAATGAATATTCCTGAGTTTCAAAACTTACAAAATAAGTCTTTTAATATAAACTTTAATATTACAGGTAATAACGAACAAGAGCTGTTCAACAATTATAAGCATGTTAATCAGCTCTTGCAAGATTGCATTACTTACTAAAGTTTACTACTGCTTCATTAAACATTGAAACATTAGCTTCGGTTCCGCCGACATAAGTCGATGTACCACTAAACGCATCTAACCATTCAGTACTTGTACTTAACGTAGCTACTGTGCTACGAAGTTGCTCTGTAATAGTTGCATCTGCATTTACTGTTGCAATTGCATCTACAAAGCGGAAACCTAAGTCTCCTTCGTCACTAAACGCAATACATGCAGTTGCACTATCTTCTTGAATTGCTGTTAAACGTGTTGTAATAGTAAACACTGTATCTGCATCACCTGCAATATAACCTTTTGTTGTGCTACCACTGCCACCAAATGGTACAACTACAAAGTCAATGTTATGTGTTGTTCCAAGAGTTGTTAAGAATTTAGCAACAGGTTCACTGCCCCAAGTAGCTAGTTTAACTTGCTTACCCGACATATCAGATAGTGAAGTAAACGTTCTACTGCATATCATTGTTTCATATGTCATAAGAGCAACTAGGTTAGTTGCGTCAATAGTTGGGCTTTGCATATCGTTGTTGCCTGGCCATTCACTACTCCAAACAGTAAGAATATCGTCGCCTTGCATGTATGTATATGCTGTTACAGGATTGTTTGCTTGTATAAACGTGTGGTCAATTGTTTCACCAATTGTTGTTAATACTTGTCTAAAAGCACCTGTATCAGATCCTGCGTTTACGATCTTTACTTCTGCTGATGCTGTGGTGGCAAAAAGAATTGCCGCTAGTGTAATTAAAGTCTTCATGTTGTTCTCCTAAGATATAATGACGATTGCCCTTATTAGGCTTTCGTAAAATAGATCACTAAGAAAAAATCCGTATATTGCTGGACTTGTATCTAAATGTCTAAGTGTGTATCCTAGTACTGATAAACACAGTATGCATACTAACATCCAAATATGAATCGGAAACGTCATAATGCTTACTGTACTAATAGTAGTTAGTATTAAGAGATTTACGATAGTTCTATAAGTTTTATAAAAATATGCTACTCTAGCTAACAGATTGAAACCATACCAACTAAGTATTAAACAAATAACAGTTATAAACGGTATAATGTATATTATACTATGTAACTTATTAATTGTGTTTTCAGCAGTAAAGACAAAGCCGTTCTCTAACATGAGATAATAAACTAAGACTTCACTACCCGTAATAGGTATAGCTAAGATAAGCAAAGGAAGTAATGAACTAAGTGCGCCACTGTTGTTCGCTGCCTCTGCGGCTGCTATGCTTTTTAATACAGGCTTACGAAAGAATCGTTTGACTATATTTGCACTTGCATAACTGCCAAGTATGTTTGTTACACCTGGAATAAGACCGCACCAAAACCCGATAAAACTTCCTAACAAGGTAGCGGTCATTGTGTCTTTTCCAACTGCAAATGTATTTATTCGTCGAGTTTTTGTTATAGTTAAATTATGAACTTTTGCGAGTTCAGGAACTATATACAACCCAATCATTATACTTGCAAACGGTATTCCTAAACTTAGATAAGGATTACCAAATGTAGCAAAGCTATCAAACGTAATAGGATCAATGCCTACCCTAGCAAGAACTCCGCCTAAACTAAAAAGTATAAGAGTAATAAGTTTGTTTTGTTTTGTTAAAAATGTAATCATAGTAATAGCACTAAAAATCACAACTGTCTGTACAATACTGTTATAGAATTTAAAAACTTGCAAAATGTTAGGCAGTACTGTGATAAACACAACTAATGCAAATATTACTCCAATGCTACTACTAATTGCATTGCTACTTACTGCTAGACTCCCGAAGCCTTTGCGATACAGTCGATGGCCTTCTCGTGCTGTGCTAATAGCCGTTGCATCGCCTGGGATGCCGTATAAGATTGCTGTAACGCTGTTTGTATAGTTAGCTGTGATTAGTACAGCAACATAGTACATCATTATGTTAAGTGCGCTTGTTGACGCTAATAGAGGGTATAACAACGCCACTGCTATGAAGGGGCCTGCTCCTGGAATAAGTCCAAAGAACGCACCGCTAACAATACCTATTATTGCCCAGATAATTAGTTCTTCAATCATAGTTTAATTATACTTCTATTAAGTTGAGTGTTAGGAGCAATCATATCTTTATCGTTATTTTTTATTTTCTTGCAAAACTCGTTGCACACACTTGGGCACATATTGTATTCTAATAAATGTTGGTTAAAGTTCATAAAATGCCTCTTAAAATTTTCAGTAGTATTGTCTTTAATGTTAATCGGCGTCCATCGGGTGTCGGTTTCAAGATCAGCCCACCAACAACAAGGATAGTAATCTCCAAACGCATCGATATAATGCATATCACCTGTATGACAAAATGGACTAAGTGCTTCTTCATACTCTACTTTAATGTTTGTAAACCATTCAGGATTATCATACGCTTTTATATTTAACTTAGGATCTAATCTTCTTGTACGTTGTATTCTAAAAGCGTTTATACCAATCTTTTTTGCAAGTGCGTGTGCTTGCTCAACTTGATGGTGGTTATGTTCAAATACAATATACTTCCATTCTATTTCACACTTGCGTTTCTTTTTTGCAATCAGCTCAAACAGTTCTTGGATCTTATTCCAATTACTATTAACCCGGTATAAATGGTTAGTGTCTTGTAGTCCATCAATACTTAATGTAATCTGAGAATTACTAGGCCATGTATCTAATACACGCTCCCAAAATGGCAAACTTTGCATACCGTTAGTAGTTACATTTATATTCTGCGCATCAAAAAAATGTTCACTTATGTTATGGAACTGTGGATGATAGATCGGATCGCCTAAATTGCCTTGAAAGAAAATGTACTTAATTTCAGAAATTGTTTTTTTAGGAAAGAAGTCCTTTAAATGATCAATGTCGATGTCTAGCTTAGGATCTTTTACCATTGTATTGTAATGAGTTGTCCGTAGACACGCCGGGCATGCTAACGGGCACCGTCTTGTTAATTCTAAGTGCCACCCTATATAATCTTTAAACATATTTTTTCTTCTATTTTTCTAATATCATTGTTTTCTTTAAACAAATTATATAGTTCATTATAATTTTCTACTACGTCTTTTTTATTCTTATTAGGTTTAATAGGATTTTCATCTCGGTAACTGTAAGTTTCATATCTATACACCTCATTAGCCCATTCTAATACACTATCTAAATGCCGTTGATACTGTTCAATTCTCCAGTCTAACCGAGACATAAAAAAGTCAGGCGCAATCCTTACTACATTGTCAGTTATTGATTCTTGGTGCTTCCACCATTTACCAGTAATCTGTGCAATGCATCTACTTAGTGTACTATCGAATAAATTCCTATGAAAAAATATTTTTCTTTTTGCAGTAATATCTAAATAACTTTTATCAAAATTTGGATAGGTAATTTGTACTTTAATTAATACAGGTTTCCCTGTTCCGACATTAACTGTTTGAATTACATCTTTAGGAGTATAAGCAGGGTCATACCAACTAGGCGGTTGTCCTTTGGCACTGTCTTGACTAAAGCATTCGCCCATCCAAAGCAAGCTATCATTATTAAAATTAGAGCCTAATATATTGTGCTGAAATGCTGTACTACCATTTCTATCTGCACTTATTATAACAATGTTATTATAGTTTTCCAAAAGCCCAGCTCCTTTCTTTACACCACCAACATTCGCCGCAGTGGGCGTCGAAGTTCATTGTTTCTGTTACACAACTCCTTGTAATAGGAAATAATGTTGATAGTAAGTTATGTTTTTTATAAATTAGTGCAAGGTCTTTTTTGTCCATATTAATAAACGGAGTATATATAGATCCCCATATTTGTTGAAAGTTTCCTACTCTAAGATCGTCGGGGCCGCCTTCGGCACTAAATCCTTGCCTAGGTTCATGTGTTGTGCCAGATACTATACAGTCTAATAAGTTGCTATCAAATAAAGTTGCTTCTATTTCTCTCATTAGTTGTATTTTATCTCCACCAATTTCGTGTGTATAAACAAAAGATTTTTCAAATTTAAAATCAATTTCTTGTTCGGTAAATTTAATAACAGAGTTAGTAAACTGTTCTTGAAAAGGTGCTGACTTTTCTATAATTATAATTGGGAATAGCTCTATATCAAGTTTGCTGTGTGCAATATATTTTGCTAACAAATATGCTAATAAAGAACTATCGGCGCCGCCGCTCATTTTGATACCTACTCGAGTTACCTTAGGTAAGTTCTCAAACATTAATGAGACTCCTGTATTTGTCTGTTTGCTTGCCTGTAATCTTTAATATATTACGCGGCCATGGACCTGTGTTTGCTGTACTATGCGGAATGTTTGCCCAATCAAACCAAATGATGTCCCCTGCTCTCCAAGGCGGTACGTAAGTATTACCAAACTGTATAATGTGTCCAGGACACCAATCGTCTAACATTACAAATACTCTGCCCCATTCGTCGTCTGTAGCTCTGCTACTAGTTTGATCTTTGCGCTCTTTACGCAATCCAGTAAGACTGTCAATATGCAAATGTAACATCATTCCTGTATGTTGTGTTTGTACGTTTGTTTGTGCATTAGCAAGGCCAATTTGTTCTGCAATACTATGCAGTATAGGAGTTTCTTCTGTAGTTATCCACTGTCTGTATACAACATAGTCTAAGGGAATACCCCAGTCTTTGCACAATAGTTCTTCATAATCGTAATTGAAACTATCGCCTTCGGGTGCTACCGGAGACGGCCAGTAAAAGTCATATTGATTTGCGTTTGCAATAGGAATTTCATCTTTCCACGTAGGAAAAATATTACCCACTGTACGAAAACTAGTACCGTGATCGCTTTCACGAAACGGATTAAAATCGTAGTTACTTTGCGCTACTGTTACTTCCCATCTATTCATGACGCATCTCTACAAATAATCTCCACATAGGAGGTCTATATAAGTTGCAATGATCGTAATCTATTTTGTCAATTGACAACCCGACATGTTTTGCAAGTGTACTTGTTCCATGCTCGGTAATGTTAAAGTACCATGTGTACTTCCATTCTCTATCACAAAAAAAGTATGCTGAATTCTTTTGGGCATTATCTAAATCACCATGTAACCAAGTGTGTGCGTGTATTGCATCAGGTTGGAATAGTTTGTAATAGTTATGATTATGACTCCACAGTAACAAACCGTCCGGTGCTAAACATTCTTTTAGCTTTGCCATGTTACGAAACTGTTCATCATATGTATACCAGTTCATACTACCAAAGCAAATAACAATGTCCCACGTTTGTCCTTTAGGATCAAAGTCTGCTTGCTTGCACATAATATCTGCTTCTGGACGATACGGGTCAACACCAGTAACATTATTTAAATGATTTTTATATTCATTCACCCCACAGCCCATATCAAGTATAGTTAAGTCTGGGCGTTCTTTTTGCATTGCTTGTAATCTGTCTACAAGTGCTTGTCCTCGTATGTTCCACTTATTTGCAATAGGCTTGTGTTCAACATCTAATACTTCACCAACTACGCCTGTAGTGCTTGTACCGTTTTCACCTACAAAGTAGTTGTGCTGATACTGGCTATCTATTTCTTTTACAAAGTCGCCTATAGTTTTGCCATACCATTGATCAATTTTGCCAAGTTTAATTGGATGATATGTATCCCTAACTTGCATACTAAACTCTTGTTCGCATGCTGTAATAAACTCTGGTGTAAATGGTAATTGACTTATTGGAGATTCTGGAGCAATGTTCCAACCGAACATTTCTTCGACCTTATTCCATATTAATTTATTAAGTGGATTTTTCATTTTTAATTTTTCCATGATTTACTAAATCGTCCTTTGATGTGTATTTCAGTCATCCAACTAGATAAGTCAGTTATGCTTTTAAAGTCTTTTTGGTTAGCAGAAATGATATCACTGTGCTCTGGATATCTTTCTTTTAAATAATCAAAAATATTATTCTGTACATAAAATAAATGCGAGTATGCAGTATCAGTATAATTACAGTTACTAACATAATACCCGATATGATCATTATTGTCAATAGAATTAAAATAGTGATCTCTTACTTCTGCTTTATGATCAGCAAACAATTTCTCAGAAAACATTTGATCGTACAACTCATTAAGAAATACACTTCTGTTTATATTATTTTTATGTAAATAGTCTGCGAGATATGTTGTAATTCCATACCAGTACATTGGTATAATAAAATTCCTTGCGTAGAAAAAAGATTCAAATACACTTTCTCGATCTATTGAGCTTGTTGAAACACATATTTCATCAGTAACCCCGTTATCATAAGGTTTTGCAGTTCCTTTAATATTGGCCCATTCCATATCTAGAAATCCAGTATTAAACTCAGTATTAGACAACCTACTCAAACTGTTAATTTGTATCATTTCAAACGATACTGGCATATCTAATAGCTCATGCACTCCTGCTTTAAAACTTTCTTTAGTGTCGCCTGGCATAGGAAATATTAATTCAGTATATGATGATAAATTTTCTAGTTGCATATCTTCAAGAATAGGAATAAATCCTTTAATGTCATATGCATTTTTACGCTTGACATTCTTAAGAGTTTCTGGATTAGTGCTCTGTAAACTAAATCCAAAGATTTTATCTACTCCGCTGTTTTGTAGTTTTTTAGCAAGTTTAATAATTTGCTCGCCGTGTGTTTTAGCCCAAGTGGGCATGAAACTCCCATTAAATCTTCCGTTTTGTTTTTGTTCTACAATGTAGTCTACTATAAGTTCGTCTCTAGGAAAGATTCCAAAATTACTGTCAGCAACGTCGATAATATTAATATTGTTTTCGCATATCCAGTCAAGTTCCTGCAAGCATCGGTCAGTGTCAAACATTTGTATTTTTTGATACTGTTTAGATCCAATGTCACAAAAACTACAGCTATACGGGCAGCCTCTATTACCTTCAAATATTGCTCTAATATTCTTAGTAGTGTTACCTTCTAATAACTTATCAAAAAATCCATTTAAGTACGGACTCGGTATCATTTTAGGATCTGCATATACTGCATTTAATGCATTATTGAAATCCTTAGTTACAATGCCCGGTAAATCAAACGTATCAGTAGTTAATACATTACGCAAAGTTTCTTCGCCGTAGTATGCAATTACTGCATCAACTTCGGGATGGTCAATACACCACTGCGAAGTGTATTTAGGATCTGGGCCGCCGACAATAACTTTACAGTTCGGGTATTTAGACTTAGCATCTTTAATAATTGCATAAGTTTCTTGCCAGTTCCACATATAACAACTGGCAGCAATAATATACGGATCTACAATATCAATAGGATCCTTCCACCAAACGCCGGCTAAGTTATATTTAGACGACACTTCTTCAAATTGATTACAGTAACTCCAAATAGTTCCAACTGCTTGCGGTAAAGAAGCAGTGTGAGCAGTTAGTGGCAACTGTAAAAAGTATATATTACGCATATTTAAAATTCTCTGTGTCTGTCCAAATAGTATTATTGTCAATTTTTTTAAATAAGTTATCTGTCCAGTCAAATAAATCCATCATCAATACCCAACGGGGTGTAGTGTCTTCTAATTTACGTGGCACAGCATGTAACATGCGAGTATAAAAAATAGTCGGTGTATCTAATATAAATTGCTCAACTGGATGATTAAATTGGTCATAGTAGTATTGAGGACTGTTACTAAAGTCCCCTAGTAACGGAATTCCAAAATTTCCCCATTTACGATGATCAATATGATTAACTAATCCTCCAGGCTTTACACTACTTAAAAAGAAACTAGGACGTTTAAATTCTGCATTAAGGCCGTTATATAATTCGTTTAATATAGGAAAGTCTTCTACACTTAATGGAAGTTCTTCTACATTCCAAACTAGTCCGTTCTGATCATATCCTTGTTTCCAAGTAGTACGTTGTGCATGTTCGATTATCTCATTAAACACACTAGGAGTATATTGTAATTTTAGTTTTCTATGGTACCAGTCCATTAGGGCAACCTATATTGATCTATCATTGTTTCAAATAACTTTGCATCAAACTTTAAACAAAATACAAGCATGATACAATCATCTGACATACTAAACACGCTATGTCGTTTGCTCGCATTAAAATAATACAAACTACCTTCTTTAACATTCATAACAGTGTCTTCGTATATAAATTTCATAGTGTCGTTACTGTTGCAATTAACAAAGCCAACTAGTCTAACATCTTCGTACTCGTAGTTTAGTTTGTTTATATCATAATGTTCGGGGAAGAAGCCGCCGCTGTTTAGTTTAAGATAATGACACCGACCTAACCATGGCTTCCAAGGCTCTATAATCTTTTGAAGTTCTGTGCTAGTGTTATATACATCAGTGTACACATTAATATCATGATTTGTAATTTCAGTATTATGGCGTTTGTTATATTCCGATAAACTATCTAAGTCCGGAATGCCACTAAGTTTACCATCAAGACTAGTAATACTAAGTCCCCAGCGATTGTTTGGCTTTTTAACGTTATACGGTTTCCAATCATCTTTAAACTGTTCAATTTCAGTTAACAGTTTGGTAGAGTTAAAATCTTGCATCTCGAGCCAGTCGCCCATAGTGTGCAATCTAGATAATGCGTGTGTGCTACTCATATAAACTTAACCTTTTTATTTTTTTTGTTCTGTTCCCAATTTATCAAAGTGCCATCTTCAATTTTAGCTTTAATATCTTCATACGAGTTATGTCGCCAGCAAGTGGTAATAATTGTCCTACCTTCATCTGATTCATTAGTTACTCCGTGTATTTGTTGTCCTTTAAACAGCCAAGGTGCTAATTCATCCGTTAGCTTAGATTTCTCATATGGCATTGTGTATTTTAACGTAGTACGATCAAATGTTTCAAAGAATGTTTGCGGACTATCCAGTCCAAATTTTCCATTTACAGGAAAGTTTAAGACTGCTCTTCTGTTTCGGTCTTGGTGTGGAGGGGTTCCTCCGACAGGTGTGCTGGTATATAACATAGTATCGGGCATGATCGGTATATTAAATAATAGTGCGAGTTCTTCGTGAAAGTCTGACCAGGAGTAGTTTTTACACTCAAGACGTGGATCAAAACTTTCTTGAACTGTCCACCTAGTTTTGCCACAATCGAAAACATACCATTCATCCTCTTCTATACTTGCTAAGTGATTACTTAGGTACTGTCTATCAAACCAAAGGTTAGTTAGTTCATGACAGTACTGAGCTGTTTTTTTCTCTTCCAACATTATCATCCCATCTTTCATAATTTGTCTTTATAATTTCAAAGTATTGCATCATAGAGTCTGCATCAGTTACTTGGAAACACGTCATTGGATTATGACTAAAATCTTCATATTTAATAGTTTTAACAACAAGATTATCTAGGACCATAGCATATCGATGGCTTCGTTTACTGCTTAATCCTTCTTTGGTCATATCTTCGGTCATGCCTATTGCATCGGACCAGGTAGCATCTGGATCAGGTAAATTTTGTATATGTTTAATACCTTGAAATTTGTTCCAGGCGTTCTGTATAAAACAATCGTCAGTTGACGTGTACCATATTTCGTCAACTTCGTTCATAAACTTGTCATATAAAAATTCATACGACCGGAGTTGAGAAGCGGCATATTCTACAAGAAACGCTCCTGGCAATCCGAGCAAAAGTATCCTCTTGCCAGCAAATAGTGATTGGGTGTCTGCCCACTCATTGTTATGTTTAACTTTATGCATACTAGAAACATTAGGTATAGTATCTCCCACACGTATCATGCAAACTCCTTTTTTGTTGTTTGTAAAAAGCATCTTTTGCTTTTTCGACCATACCAGAATAAGTGTTTAGCATGATCGCCTCTGTCTTTATATTTTGTAGGAGTTGTTTCTACAACAGTTTCCATATTTGCTAATATAGTATTGTTAAAGAACCAAGAGTCCCAATTTTTTGTAAATGCCATAGAGTAATCTGTCTTACCATAAAGATCGAGTATATGCTTATTATACACTGATACGGCAGAAATGTCAAT
>Ga0307995_1001012_pt1 | contig 18134 bp, 26 predicted proteins | sample EllFjometagen262_FD_203132 | JGI IMG/M metagenome (GOLD analysis project Ga0307995, IMG submission 203132) | Marine microbial communities from Ellis Fjord, Antarctic Ocean - #262 | ecosystem: Environmental > Aquatic > Marine > Unclassified | place: Southern Ocean | collected 2014-11-02
GACTGAAGTAGATAAAGCAATAAATATAATTAATAAATCAAGATTTAAGATTAAAGAAATCGACTCTAAAGTACATAAAAGAAATCCTCTAGCACCATTTACTACTTCCACACTACAACAAACTGCTTCTAGTAATTTTGGATTTGGTGCTTCTAGAACTATGCAAATTGCACAAAAGCTTTATCAAGGAATAGAAATAAATGGCGAAACTACTGGTCTGATTACTTATATGAGAACTGACGGAACTCAAATTTCTAAGGAAGCAATTATTGAATTCCGTAATTTGATTACAAAAGATTTTGGAAAAGAATACTTACCAAATACCCCAAACTCATATGAAGGTAAAAAAGCAAAAAATGCCCAAGAAGCACATGAAGCGATTAGACCAACTGACATAAAAAGAAAACCAGGTGATCTAAAAAAGTATATTAACCCTGATCAGCTTAAACTTTATGAGTTAATCTGGAATAGAGCTTTATCTTCACAAATGAAGTCAGCAGAATTTAATAGAAATAGTATTCTTATTGAATCTGAAGATGAAACTATTAATTTTAAAGCAAATGGCTCTATTGTTAGATTTGATGGATTCCTAAAAGTTTATAAAATTCTAGAAACTGAAGAGGATGTTAAAAATATTTTACCAGAATGCACCGTAGGCGATAATGTTAATATCTTAAAACTTATTGATGAACAGCACTATACTGAAGCACCACCTAGATATTCTGAAGCAAGTTTGGTAAAAAAAATGGAAGAACTGGGTATTGGTAGGCCATCAACGTACGCAAACATTATTTTAGTATTATCAACAAGAGGCTATGTTGAGATGGTTAATAAACGATTTAATCCCACAGACAGAGGTAAATTAATATCTGCATTCTTAGAAAAATTATTTACTAAATATGTAGATTATAATTTTACAGCAGAACTGGAAAATCAGTTAGATGAAATTACAAGTGGTAAGATTAAATGGACTAAAGTCTTAGAAGATTTTTGGAAAGATTTCTTCATAAATGTAAATTCAGTTAAAGAGAGAAAAACGCGTGATGTCCTAGATTTATTAAATGAAAGCCTTGGTAACTTAATTTTCGAAAAAGATGATCAAGATTTAATAGATCGTAAATGTAAACTTTGTAGTGATGGTGAATTAAGTTTAAAAAATAGCTATAAAGGTGGTGCATTTATTGGATGCTCAAATTATCCTGAATGTAAATTTACTAGACCTTTGTCGAAGATAAAAGCTGAAACACAATATAATTTAACAGAATCAAAACTAATTGGACAAAATGATTTTGGAAAAGATATTTATTTAAAGAATGGAAGATTTGGTCCTTATCTTCAATATGAAAAAGAATTAGGGTCTGAGTTGAAAGTTCTTAAGAGTAAGAAAAAAACAAAAAAAGAAAATAATATGAAAAATGTCTCTATACCAAAAGGTATAAATGTAGAAAATGTTGGTTTAACACAGGCAAAATTTTTATGCTCTTTGCCCAAAATTCTCGGACAAAATCCCGAAACAGGAAAAGATATAATTCTTAATTCAGGTAGATTTGGTCCGTATTTAAAATGTGAAAATAAATCCGCAAGGCTTGAAAATATAGAAGAACTATTTTCTATGAGCGTAAATAGAGCTGTTGCTATAATTGCTAATGTAAAACCAGCGAGAATGTCTTCTTTAATAATAAAAGACTTAGGTGAACACCCAAAAGATAGAAAACTTGTTAGAATAATGAAAGGACAATTTGGCCCTTATATAAAATATAAATCCTTAAACGCCACAATACCAAAAGAAAAAAACCCGAGTGAAATATCAATGGAAGAGGCGTTAATATTAATAGAAAAACGTAAAGAATATGATAAAAGTAAAAGTTCAAAAAAAAAAAAAAAAAATGAAAATCAACGATAAATTAATTTCTTTAAATATCGACATATCTACACCTCCTAAAGCTATAGGTTCATACGTTGCTTACAAGTCAATAGGAAAATTAATTTATATATCTGGTCAACTACCATTTAAAAAGGATGGTACACTTATAAAAGGTAAGGTTGGTCAAGATATAGATTTAAAAGAAGCTCAAGAAGCTGCTCACTGCTGTTGTGTAAATATTCTAGCACAACTAAGCCAAGCATGTAATGGTAACCTGGATCTAGTGAAAGATTGTGTAAAGATAACTGGTTTTGTCAATTCAATAGATAAATTCGAAGATCATCCAAAAGTTATTAATCCTGCGTCTGAATTGATGGTAAATGTTTTTGGAGAGCAGGGTAAACATGCACGTGCAGCAGTAGGTGTAAGTTCACTACCATTAGGCGTAGCCGTTGAGATTGAAGCAATTTTTGAAATTAATTAAGACTTGGACGACCAACAGAAAAATATTTAATTTTCTTTTTTTTCATTTCATTAAAATCATATAAATTTCTTAAATCGTAAAGTGTGAATTTCTTATTTTTAATCAACTTGTTAAAGTCTAGATTCTTGAACTCATCCCATTCAGTGTGTAAAATGACAAGGTCGGCATTTTTACATGCTAAATTAATACTACTAAAAAATTTGCAGTTTTTTAATTTAAGAAATTCTTTTTTTTCTCCAGTAGGATCGTAATATATAATTTTAGCACCATTTTTGTGTAAATATGGAATCATTAATAAGCTAGATGAGTCACGCATGTCATCTGTATTTGGCTTAAAGGTTACACCAAGAAAAACTATTTTTTTATTTTTTACATTTTTTCCTATAATTTTATGTATTTTTGTTAAAGGTAGTTTTTTTCTTTTTTCATTAGATTTGATTACAGATTTAACTAAAGAAAGGTCAACTTTTACTTGATCTCCAATTGAAATTAATCCCTTGGTGTCTTTAGGAAAACAAGAACCACCATAGGCAGGTCCTGCTCTAAGAAAACGACTACCTATTCTAGTGTCACTCCCCATTCCCAAGGAAATATCTTCAATATTAATTCCTATTTTTTCGCAAAGATTTGAAATTTCATTAATAAAAGTAATTTTTGTAGCTAGGAAAGCATTAGAAGCATATTTAATCAATTCAGCACCTCTTCTATTAGTAGTAAAAAAATTTGCACCTTTGTTGATTAAGGGGAGGTATAATTTTTTCATTATTTTAAATGAATTTTTTGTATTAGATCCAACAATTATTCTATCAGGATATCTAAAATCTCTAATGGCCTCACCTTCTCTTAAAAACTCTGGATTTGAAATGACAGTAAATTTTTTTTTATTTTGCAAAATTTTTTCAATTTGATCGCCAGTACCTACTGGCACGGTCGATTTAGTTATTATAATTTTTTTTGTTTTTGATAATTTTTTAATTTCTTTGACAACCTTAAAAACATAACTCAAATCAACAAAAGAGGAGTTTTTTTTACTGGGTGTACCGACGCATATAAAAACAATGTCAGATTTTTTTAATGCCTCAGAAATATTTGAGGTAAAAAAAAGTCTTTTTGATTTATGATTTTCTTTAATTAATTCTCTTAAACCTGGTTCGTAGATAGGAAGCTTGCCTGAGTTAAGTTTATTAATTATATTTTCATTCTTATCTACACAATAAACTGTGTGACCAATATCTGCAAAACATGTGCCGCTTACAAGACCAACATAACCTGTGCCTACCATGCATAACTTCATGATCTTTTTTTCTTAGACATTTCAATGCCTGAGTTGACATACCCATCTAATGTACCACAATCTAAATACTTGCCCTTGAAGATATGGCCATAAAAATTCTCGCCATTTTTAATTAATTGTTTAATAGCATCGGTAATATGAATTTCTCCACCCTGCCCTGGTTTTAAATTTTCTAGTTTTTTCATAATAGTTTTTGGTAAAATGTATCTCCCAATAATGGCATAATTAGATGGAGCATTTTTAATGCTTGGTTTTTCAACAACATCGTTAATAGCAAAATAATTTTTGTTTTTATTTTTAACTGAAAGGATGCCCCATCTAGAAATGGTTTTTTTATTTACTGTTTTGGTGGCAATAACCGAACCTTTAGTTTTTTTGTGCAACATAATCATTTCTCTAGAACAATTGTTATTTATGATCAAATCATCTGGAAAAAGCATCAAAAAGTGAGAATGTTTGATATAATTTTTACATTTCAAAATTGCATCGCCTGTACCTTTGGGTTCATTTTGGTATACAAATTTAATCATTTTTTGATATTTCTTTAATTTATTGAAAGCGTCACTTATTCTTTTGTCTTTTTTTTTTTTTAATATAGATTTATAAAATTGATCATTAAAAAAATATTTTTTAATGCTCTCTTTTCTTTTGGATATAATAAATATAAATTCTTTAATACCAGCAGCGATGCATTCATCTAATATATGTTCAAGATTAGATTTACCATTTATAGGCAGTAGTTCTTTTGGGGTTATGCTTGACAAAGGTAGAAGCCTTGTACCGAGACCAGCTAATGGTATTATTGCTTGCTTTAACATATATTTGTTTTACTTTTAAATCATAATTTTTACAAATGAAAATATTTAAAAACAAAGCTAAATTAGTTGACGAAATATTAAATAAAAACAATGTAGCCTTTGTTCCAACAATGGGATCTATACATAAAGGTCATTTAAGTTTAATAAAAAAGGCTAAAAAAGAGTCTAAAAATGTCTTAGTCTCAATCTACGTCAACCCAAGGCAATTTAATTCAAATTCAGATTTTCAAAAATACCCAAGATCTTTAAAAAAGGATATTAATCTTCTTAAAAAAACAAAGATTAAATATCTATATCTGCCAAAGTATAATGACATTTATTCATTTAAGCCAAAATCACCAATTTATTTAGATAGCTTTTCAAAAAAACTTTGTGGAAAATCTAGACCAAGACATTTCAAGGGGGTCGTTGATGTTGTTAATAGGTTTTTAGAAATTATAAAACCAAAATCAATTTTTTTAGGGTTAAAGGATTTTCAACAATTAACACTTGTTAACCTTCATATTAAAAAAAATAAAATACCAACAAAAGTGTTTTCTTGTTCAATAATAAGAGAGAGGAATGGAATAGCTTTATCATCACGAAATACTAAATTAAATACTAGTCAAATTAATATTGCTGGAAAAATTTATAAATATCTTAAAAATAATAAAAAAAAAGTACTATATGTAGATTTAAAAAAAGAAAAAATAAAATTAATAAATAAAATAATTTTATTAGGTGCAAAAAAAGTAGATTATCTGGAATGTATAAATTTAAAAAAACTTAAAAAAGCAAAAAAGATTAACGAAAATTACAAAATTTTTGTTTCTTATTATATTGGTAAAATAAGATTAATTGACAATCTATAGAAACACTAAAGAACCTATACCCAAGAAAGATAAAAAACCAATTACATCGGTTACGGTTGTTACAAAAACACTTGAGGCAAGAGCCGGATCTATGTTCATTTTTTTTAAAGTAACAGGGATTAGAATTCCAAATAAACCAGCAACGATCATATTTAAAACCATCGAAGCAGCTATAATAATTGATAAGTCAAATTGTTTAAACCAAAGCTGAACCACAGCACCAGTTATAATTGCAAAAATAATTCCATTTAAAACACCAATAAAGAATTCTTTGGTTATAATTTTATTTATATTACTGCTAGACAATTCTTTGGTTGCGATAGCTCTTATGGTAACAGCAAGCGTTTGCATACCTGCGTTTCCACCCATTGATGCAACGATGGGCATCAAAAAGGCAAGTGCTACGACTTTTTCTATCTCTGCACCAAAAATACTTATAACCCATGAAGCTAGTAAGGCAGTAGCAAGATTAACAAGCAACCAATTAAATCTTCTTTTTGTTTTAACAAACACTGAATCAGTAATTTCTTCATTACCTACCCCAGCTAATCTTAACACATCTTCCTCTGCTTCTTCTTGAACTACTGTAACTACGTCATCAGCCGTAATCATCCCTACTAATTTATTGTTTTTGTTTACGACTCCCGCTGATACTAAATTATAATTTTCAAAAGAATGTCCCACTTCTTCTTTGTCCATATCGACAGAAATAAGAACTGGCATTTCTCTCATAATTGCTTTCATTTTTGAATCTCTAGCAGTTCTTAATACTCTTGACGAAGGTACAATACCAATAGGTTTAAAATCATTATCAACTATAAATATTTCTAAAAACTCTTGTGGTAGATCTTTACTTTCTCTAAGATAGTCAATAGTTTGCCCGACTGTCCAATCACTTGGAATAGCAGTAAATTCTCTTTGCATAATACGTGCGGCTGAATCTTCTGGATAACTAAGACCTTCCTCTAAAAGGAATCTATCTTTCGGTGGTAATTTGTCTAAAATTAAATTTTTTTTATCTAATTCTAAGTTTTCTAAAATTGAAACTGCATCATCTGACTCTAGTCTTTTAATAATTTCTGAAATTGAATCTATGGAAATTAGATGCAAAACTTCACTTTGAATAGATTCATTTAGCTCTATAAAAATTTCTGGCGCAATATTAAAAGATTCAAGTTCTATTAACTTTATACGGGTTTCATCTGATAAATTTTCAATTAGATTTGCTGTATCTGAGGGGTGTAAATCTTTTAGCGTTTGGTTGATAAATTGAATATCACCTTGGTTTATTTTTTCACTAAAAACTGTAATAAAATTCTTATTAAAGTCAAAGTTTACTTTCTTGTTTCCTATAGACTTTATTAAACTCATAAAAATTCCTATTACATTATTTGTGAGACTATTAGTTTATCTGATGGTAAAATTCAAATTAAAATGACCTTAGAAGTTAAAATAAGTAGGAATTTAGTGCCTTATAAAACAGCTTTTTCGTTTTTAAGAAAAAGAGTGGAGTTGGTTAAAAAGCTTAAAGGCAACGAATTGATATGGATACTAGAACATCCACTAACATTTACTGGTGGAATAAGGTCTAAAGATAGTGAAATTTTAGATAAAAAAATTAAAATAATTAAAACAAATAGAGGTGGGAAAATAACACTTCATAGTCCGGGACAAAAAATAATTTATTTTGTATTAGATTTAAACAAACGAAAAAAAGATATCAAAAATTTAGTCAAACAAATTGAAGCAAGTATTATTGAATTCTTAAAATTCTATAAAATTAAGAGTCGCGCGGATAAAAAGAACATTGGTATTTGGGTTAAGGATAAAAAAATTGCAGCTATAGGTATACGTGTCAGCAACTGGGTTGCTTATCATGGATTTTCAATCAACATCTGTAATGATTTAAATTATTATAAAAAAATAATTCCGTGTGGCATTGATGGTGCAAAGATTACATCTGCTAAAAATGAAAGTAAAATTAAAGTTTTAAATGTAGAAAAAGAATTAAGTGATATAATTTTGGAAAAACTAAAAAATATTTAAATCTTTTTTTATTATAAAATCTTTAAATTCTTTATTAAAATCTGCTCTAAAATTATATTTTACATTGTTAATCATAAACTTAATTTCATAAGCATGTAACATTAGGTTTTTACTTTTTATAAAATCTTTGCCTCTTTTAACATAGTATTTGTCATCTCCAATTATTGAATTTCCTATATTATATAATTGTTTTCTAAGTTGATGTTTTCTACCTGTAATAGGTCTTAATTCTAATAAAGAATAATCGGAACTACCTTTTAAAATTTTAATATACGAAGTAGCTTTTTGAACAATTTTTCTTTCTTTCTCAAATACAACCAAATCGTCTTCCAAAATTTTTAGTTCTGAAGAAACTTCTCCATATACTACCGCCAAATATATTTTATGAATTTTTCTAATACGAAACAAAGATGTAAATAGTTGAGCATATTCCCTGGTCTTAGCAACTATCAAAATTCCTGAGGTCTCTTTATCAAGTCTATGTACTATAAAAGGTTTTGTGTCTTCAAAATATTTTGTTTCTCTTAAAGTGTCGACGACATTTTTAAAAGACTTAGTTCCAGACTGAACAGCAATACCAGCAGGTTTATTTATAACAATAAAGTTTTCATTATTTTCTATAATAAAATCATCGTATTTATCTCTTTCAGTATTTGACGGAACATATTGGGTTATTAAATTTTTTTCAGTTTTTTTAACTTTTTCAATATTGAAGATTTCAATTATGTCTGTTTCTTGGACCCGATAAGAACTTTTGGTTTTTTTACCATTAACTTTTACTTGATTTTTTCTTATGATTTTTTCAATTAAGCCTTGTGGAATATCTAATACTTTATTTTTAAACCAACGATCAAAACGTGTATTATGAAAATCTTTCTCTACCTCAAACTTTTTGATCATGAAAAAAAATATTAAGTAAATTACTTAGTGGCAGCAACTGGTGCAGCGTCTTTTTCTTTGTTTTCAACTTTTTTTGGCTTATCAACTTTTTTAGCCTCTATGTCTCTATCTATAAGTTCAATAATAGCCATTGGAGCATCGTCACCATATCTAAACCCAGCTTTCAAAACTCTTGAATAACCACCTTGTCTTTTTACATATCTAGCTGACAAAATGTCAAAAACCTTAACTACAGAATTTCTATCTTGTAGTTTTGAAAACAATCTTTTTTTATTACTTAAATTATTTTTTTTTCCTATCGTGATAACTTTGTCGATAAGTGGTTTTAACTCCTTTGCTTTGGGTAAAGTTGTTGTTATTTGTTCATACTTAATTAACGAATTAAGCATATTTTGAAATAAAGCTTTTCTATGCTCGGCGGTTCTATTTAATTTTCTGTGCCCAAATCCGTGTCTCATTTTTAATAGTTATTTTCTTCCAGTTTTTTTGACATTTCAGCTATATTATCAGGCGGCCAATTTGGTATTTCCATACCTAAATATAAAGACATGGTGCTTAGCACCTCTTTGATTTCATTTAGTGATTTTCGACCAAAATTAGGAGTTCTTAACATTTCTGGTTCAGTTTTTTGGACTAAATCACCTATGTATATAATATTATCATTTTTTAAACAGTTCATGGATCTAACAGAAAGTTCCAGCTCCTCAACTCTTTTTAATAAATTTTTATTAAATTCAGGTTCAGTAGATTTAACTTCTTTAACAACTTCTTGAGGATCTTCAAAATTAACAAACATTGCAAGCTGATCTTGAAAAATTCTAGCAGCATAAGCTATGGCATCTTCTGCGTTAACCGTTCCATTTGTTTCAATATTCATTGCTAATTTATCGTAATCTAATGCGCTACCTGCTCTTGTATTTTCAACTGTGTAAGACACTTTTTTTACAGGGCTGAACAATGAATCAACAGCAATTAATCCTAATGGACTGTCTTCACCTTTATTTTTTGTTGAAGGAACATATCCTTTTCCGGTGTTTACTATTAATTCCATGTGAAAGTTTGTCTTTTCATCTAAATTACATATGGTTTGTTCTGGATTAAGGATCTCTATTTCTGAAGGAAGCTCTATATCTTTAGCTTTAACTTCTTTAGGACCTTTTACATCTAGTATAATTTTTTTTGGAGAATTTACAGATGATTTGATTGCTAAATTTTTAACATTTAGCACTATGTCAGTAACGTCTTCTCTGACACCCTTAATTGAAGAAAATTCATGAAGAACTCCATCAATTTGTATAGCTGTTACTGCGGCTCCTTGAATTGAGGAGAGCAGAATTCTTCTTAAAGCGTTTCCAAGTGTTTGTCCAAAACCTTTTTCTAAAGGTTCTGCCATAACACTAGCTGTAGATTTATCTTCATTACTAGTTATTTCTAATTTATTTGGTTTTGTTAGAGCTTTCCAATTTTTATCAATAATATTATTTGCTGTTTGCATTATACTCTCCTTCTTTTTGGTGGCCTTGTGCCATTATGAGGCATAGGTGTTGTGTCTTTGATTGATGTAATTTTAAATCCTTTTGATTGAAATGCCCTCAGTGCAGTTTCTCTACCAGAGCCAGGTCCTTTTACTTCTACTGTTAAGGTTCTTAAGCCTTGCTCATACGCTTTACCACCAGCATCATCGGCTGCAACTTGAGCAGCATAAGGTGTTGATTTTCGAGAACCTTTAAAGCCTTTAGCACCTGCAGAAGACCATGCGATAACATTCCCGCTTTCATCTGCAATGGAAATAATTGTGTTGTTAAAAGTTGAATAAACATAAGCTACACCTGTAGTAATATTTCTTTTTACTTTTTTCTTTTTTTTAAAAGAAGAAACCTTTACAGAAGATTTTTCTGCTTTTATCGGTTCAACTTTTTTTTCAGTAACGGATTTGGTTGTTTTAATATCTTTATTATCTTCTATCTTTTTATTCATAAATTTTTATTTTTTTAATGGAGTAAGTTTTTTACCAGCAATAGCAACTGCTTTACCTTTTCTTGTTCTGGCGTTACTATGAGTGCGTTGACCTCTTACAGGCAGTTTTTTCTTATGCCGAGTTCCTCTGTATGTAACTAAATCTACCAATCTTTTAATATTTAACGAAATTTCTCTTCTTAAATCACCTTCAACTTTATGGTTTGTATTTATATATTCGGTTATTTTAAGAACTTGATCTTCTGTTAAACTGTTAACCCTAACATCTTGAGGAATGCTAAGTTTGTCACAAATTTGTTTTGAAGAGTGCAAACCTATTCCATGGATATAAGTCAGTCCTATGCTAACAATTTTGTTCGGAGGAATGTTAATTCCGGCTATTCGGGCCATAGTTTATTGGGTATATGTTTTTAAAAGCGTATTTATATGGCGTTATTATATAAAGTCAACCCTCTATAATGTTTAAATAGCTGCTTATTTCCTTATAAATAACGCTAATACTAGTTTCACCATTTATATTTTTTACTAGATTCATTTTATTATAAAAATCTAAAACAGGTTCAGTTGATTTTTCATAAGTCTCAAATCTTTTTATCGCAATATCTACGTTGTCATCATCTCTTTTTTTGAGGAATTCTTTCTTGCAGCATTTTGTGCTTTCATCTGGTGGATTAAAAAACTGATTATATGTATTTCCACAAATGGAACAGATCATTCTTCCAGAGATTCTTTTTTTTATTATATCCAGTGAAACTTTTAATCTAATAACAATATCAATTTTTTGTTCATGTTTAAGAAGTAGTTTGTTTAAGTTTTCTGCTTGCGATAAATTTCTAGGATAACCATCAAAAATAATTCGAGCTTTATAATTTTTATCAGAAACAATATTTTCTATCAAACTATTGATAATATCATCGGAAACAAGAGCACCAGAATTAACTACTTTAGTTATTTTAACTCCTAGAAGAGATTTTTTTTTAATTTCTTCTCTTAATAAATCACCTGTAGAAAGTTTGTATAAATTAAATTTTTTAACAATAAAATCAGATTGAGTTCCTTTGCCGGCTCCTGGTGGTCCAAATATAATGATATTCATTTTGGATTAATTTTTTATTTGCCAAATTTTGTTTTTTTAATTAATGACTCATATTGTGAGCTCATTAGTCTAGTCTGTACTTGGGTTACAGTGTCCATGGCCACAACAACAACGATTAAAATAGATGTGCCACCTAAATAGAAGGGTATTGGATATTTTGAGATTAAAAATTCCGGCATCAAACAAACGAATGTTAAATAAATTGCACCAATTGTAGTTAGTCTAGTTAAAATTGTTTCAATATATTCAGCAGATCTTTCACCTGGTCTAATACCTGGAATGTATCCACCGTATTTTCTTAAATTTTCTGCAGTCTCCTTAGGATTAAATACTATAGAGGTATAAAAGAAAGAAAAGAAGACAATTCCTGATGCGTAAAGCAACATATAAAGGGGCTGACCTTGAGTAAACATAGATGAAATACTCATAAATCTTTCAGAATCTGAAAATCCAAAATTACTTAAGGTTACTGGCAGTAATAATAATGCTGAAGCAAAAATTGCAGGTATTACACCAGCTGTATTTATTTTCAATGGTAGGTGAGATGATTCACCTCCGTATACTTTATTTCCCATTTGTCTTTTTGGATAATTTATTAAAATTTTTCTCATTGCTCTCTCGAAGAAAACTATAAAAAGAACTGTAAAAATAATTAGTATAAAAATAATTACAATTAATGTTGCTGATAAAGCTCCTGTTCTTCCTAATTCGAAAGTTGAAGCCAATGCCCTAGGTATTTCAGCAACAATACCGGAAAAGATTATTAAAGATATTCCATTTCCAACACCTCTTAGTGTAATTTGTTCACCTAGCCACATCAAAAATGTTGTTCCAGCAACTAATGAGATAGTTGTTGTTAGTCTAAAAGCCATACCTGGATCAAGTACCAAAGAACCTGCGTTCTCTAGTCCAACTGAGACTCCATAACCTTGCAAAATTGCTATAAACACCGTTCCATATCTTGTCATTTGAGTAATTTGTTTTCTACCAACCTCGCCTTGTTCTTTCAAATTTTTAAAATAATCAGATACACCAGTTAATAATTGAATAATAATAGATGCCGATATGTAGGGCATGATTCCAAGAGCAAAAATTGCCATACGTGAAACAGCACCACCAGAAAAAACATTAAACATTCCAAGAAGACCTTTTTGAGAGTTTCCCATTACTTGGGTTAAAGCTTGAGGGTCTATACCCGCTAAAGGTACATACGTCCCAAGTCTATAAACAATTAAAATACCGATGGTAAAAAAAATCCTACTTTTAAGATCGTTAGCTTTGACGAAAGCCCCTTGGTTAATATTTTCGTTAGACATTTATTTATTTATTTTTTAAGAATATCAAGATTTTCAGAAGCTTTTTTAATCTTAGCTTTTGCTTGATATTTTTTGAGAATGTTAAGAGTGCCACCAGCTTTTTCTATTTTTACCTGTGCTTGTTTAGATGCAAAATTTGCTATCAAATTAATTTTGCCTTTAAAATCACCATCACCTAATATCTTTAATTTAATATATTTTTTATTAATTATTTTTTTATTTTGTAAAAGTTTCAAGTCGATTGGCAAACTTAGATCAATTTTTTTATTATCATAAAATTTTTGCAAATGAGATAAATTGATAATAGCTATATTTTTAGGAAACAAAGATTTAAAACCTCTTTTAGGTAATCTTCTATACAGTGGAGTCTGCCCTCCCTCAAATGCTTTTATAGCAACACCTGATCTTGACTTTTGTCCTTTTATACCACGACCTCCAGTTTTTCCTTTGCCAGAACCTATACCACGACCTGGTCGGATTTTTTTAGAGTTTGTCTTTACTAAAGTATTTAATTTCATTTAGTGTTCTCTCTTTTAGAAATTATTTCAGATATTTTTTTTCCACGCATAGCAGAAAGTAATTTAGGTGAACGTTGTGCTAACAAAGCATTAACTGAAGCCTTTACCATGTTGTGTGGGTTTGCAGATCCAAGAGATTTAGCAACTACATCTTGTATACCTAAAACGTCACAAACGGCTCTTATAGGACCACCCGCAATAATTCCAGTACCCGCTGGAGCGGATCTTAATAAAACTTTTCCAGAACCATTTCTACCTCTAACATCATGATGCAATGTTCTGCCATCCTTAAGTGAAATTTTAACTAAATTTCTTGTAGCATCTTGTGTCGCTTTTTTGATAGCATCTGGGACTTGTTTTGACTTACCTTGGCCTATTCCAATTGAACCTTTTTCATTACCAACAACAACCAATGCTGCAAAACCAAACCTTCTTCCGCCCTTAACTACTTTTGTAATTCTGTTTATTCCTACTAATCGTTCTTTATATTCACTTTGTTTTTTTTTCCATTCAGCCATTTAAAACTCCATTCCGTTTTTTCTTAATGAATCAGCAAACATTTTAATTCTTCCGTGATATTTATATGGTCCTCTGTCGAAATAAACTTTCGTAATTTTTTTTTCTGCAGCTCTTTTTGCAAGAATTTCACCCATTAGAGTTGATGTTTCTGATTTTTTCTTTTTGTTCTTTTTTAATTCTTTTTCAATAGATGAAACTGAAACAAGTGTTTTTTTTACTTTATCATCAATGATTTGTGCTGAAATATTTTTTAATGATTTAAAAACTGATATTCTGTATCTATTAACAGAAACGCTTTTTAGCTTCTTTCTGTTTCTGAGCTCTCTTTTTTTGGAGTTATTAATTTTTTTCATATTATTTTTTCTTACCTTCTTTTCTTAGAACGTATTGGCCTCTTTCTCTAATCCCTTTACCCTTGTAGGGCTCAACTGGCTTAAAAGTTTTAATATCAGAAGCAACTTTAGATACCAGCTCTTTATCTACACCAGTGATAGTTATGATAGTTTGTTTTTCCACAGCAATTTTTACACCCTTAGGTATTTTGAAGTTAATATCATGACTAAAACCTAATTGTAAGTTTAGCACTTCACCTTTTAGATTGGCTCTAAAGCCAACTCCTGTGATATCTAATATTTTTTGATGACCAACGCTTACGCCTAGAACAGCGTTGTTAATTAAGCTTCTATAGGTTCCCCACATTATTGATGTTTTCTTGTCTACATTTTTAGTTGCTAAAGGCATAATATTAAATTCATTGTTCTCATTCACAATTGTCGAAAATATTTTATCATTTACAGTAAGTTGTTTAGAACCTTTAGGACCTGTTATGGTTATCACGCCATTTTCAGATTTAACTGATGAATCTTTAGGTATTGTAATATTTTTTTTTCCAATTTTAGACATTAAAATACTCTACAGATAATTTCTCCACCGACATTATTTTTCCTAGCTTCGATGTCAGACATTACCCCTTTATTTGTTGATATGATTGCTAATCCTAGGCCATTTTGGATTCGAGGAATACTATCTGCTCTAGAAAAGACCCTTCTTCCTGGTTTCGAAACTCTTTTAATTTCTTTTATTACAGGTGTTCCTTCGTAATATTTTAAATCTACAACTAGTGAGACCTTGTTGTTATCTTTTTTTTCAATATGGTAACTGGAAATAAAACCTTCATTTTTCAAAACTTCTAAAACTTTTAGTCTAAAATTTGAAGAAGGCATTTCTACTTTCGTTAATAGTCGTAACTGACCGTTTCTAATTCTTGTAAACATATCTCCTATAGGATCATTCAAAGTCATTTTTTTTTCCTTACCAGCTTGATTTAGTCATTCCTGGAATTTTTCCAGATGAAGCCATTTCTCTTAAGGCTATTCTTGACATTTTTAATTTTCTATAAACACCGTGAGGTCTACCAGTTATTTCACATCTATTTACTACTCTTATTTTTGCAGAATTCTTTGGTAGCTTGTTTAGTTTAAGTTGAGCTGCAAACCTGTCTGCTAAAGGTAATTCTTTACTCATAATAATTTTTTTCAAAGCTGCTCTTTTTTTTGAAAATTTTTTAGTTAATTTAATTCTTTTTAGATTTTTTTGTATTGCGCTTGTTTTTGCCATATTATTAATTTTTAGTTGTTGCTTTGTTTATGGGAAAATTAAACTCTTTTAAAAGTTCTGTTGTTCCCTCTTTAGTGGTGCTCGTTGTTACTAGAGTTATATCCATACCTCTTATTTTGTCTACCTTATCATAGTTAATTTCTGGAAAAATAAGGTGCTCCTTAATTCCAAAACTGTAATTACCAAACTTATCAATTCCATTATGACTCAATCCTCTAAAATCTTTTATTCTTGGTAGAGCTATGTTTACTAATCTATCGATAAATTCGTACATTTTTGCTGAACGTAAGGTTACCTTAACACCGGCAGCAAAACCTTTTCTTGTTTTAAAGTTAGCAATTGATTTTCTAAACTTAGTAACTATTGCTTTTTGCCCTGCAATTGAACTTAAATCATCTTGACTGGCTTTAATTTTTTTTGCGTCTGTTGCGTCTTCTCCTAATCCTATGTTTAACACTACTTTTATAATTTTAGGAACCTGATGTTTGTTTGTACAATTCAGCTTAGTCATTAGCTTTGGTAAAATTTCTTTTTCATATGTAGTTTTTAATCTAGGAGACATTTATTTATTTTTTTACACTTTCTTTTTTATTTTCTAAATTTTTGACATTTGAATAATGTATAAAACTTTCTTTTGAAACTATTCCACCTTTGTTTTCTTTAGTTGGTTTTGTGTGTCTTTTTACAAGGTTAATTGATTTAACTTTTATTGTATTCATTTTTCTATTTATTTCTATTACTTCACCAGTTTTACCTTTATCTTTTCCTGTGATTACTTTTACTTGATTGCCTTTTTTAATTTGCATAACTAAATAACCTCCGGTGCTAATGATATTATTTTTGTATGTCCTGCAGCCCTTAATTCTCTCGTAACAGGTCCAAATATTCTAGTTCCTAAAGGTTCACCCTTTTCATCGGTTAAAACTACAGCATTATGATCAAATTGTATTTTGGATCCATCATCTCTAAAGATTTCTTTTCTAGTTCTAACAACAACAGCTCTATGCACTGTACCCTTTTTAACTTTCCCTTTTGGAATGGCGTCTTTAACGGTTATTACTATCAAATCTCCCACGCCTGCATATCTTCTTTTTGATCCACCAAGAACTTTTATGCACTCGACTCTTTTAGCTCCTGTATTATCAGCTACGGTTAATTCAGTATGATTTTGTATCATTTCTCTAAAACCTCCCAAGTTTTTTTCTTAGAAATAGGGGCACACTCTGTAATTTGAACATTATCACCTTCTTTAAATTTATTTTTTTCATCGTGGGCATGATATTTTTTTGTTCTTGATATAACTTTTCCAAAAAAAGGATGTTGAAACTTTCTAATTACAGCGACTACAATTGTTTTGTCACTTTTAGAACTAACTACTTTACCTTTTAGTACTCTTTTGCTCATTTTGAAACCTTTGCATTTAGTGTTGTGTATAACCTAGCGATATTTTTTTTAATTTCATTATATTGAGCAGGATTTTCCACCTGTCCATTAATTTTTTTAAATCTTATATTAAACAAATCTTTTTTTAAAGTTTGAATTTTTTTAATAGCTTGCTCTCCTGTTAATTTTTTATCTTCTTTTTTATCTTTGGCCATAATTTATCTCTTAATGAATTTTGTTTTAATTGGTAGTTTAGCTGAGGCCTTATAGAGAGCTATTCTTGCAACTTCTTCAGTAACGCCATCAACTTCAAAAATAATTCTTCCTGGCTTAACTCTACAAGCATAATATTCTGGTGCCCCTTTTCCCTTGCCCATTCTAACTTCTGTTGGTTTTTTTGAAACTGGTATGTTTGGAAATATTCTCGTCCATACTCTTCCAGTTCTTTTCATATATCTAGTTAGTGCTACACGCGCAGACTCAATTTGTTTTCCAATAATTCTTTCGGGCTCTAGGGCTTTTAAGCCAAAAGCGCCATAGTTAAGCACTGCTGCTCTCGTCGCTTTTCCATGTATTCTGCCTTTAAAGGCTTTTCTGAATTTAGTTCTTACTGGTTGTAGCATTTTTTACTCTTTCCTTTTTTTCATTTTCAACGTCTTTTTTATATAGTTGACCCTTATAAACCCAAACTTTTATACCAATAATTCCGTAAGTTGTTAAAGCTTCAGCTGTTCCGTAGTCAATATTTGCTCTTAAGGTGTGTGAGGGTATACTTCCATCTCTTTCCCACTCGGTTCTGGCGATTTCAGTTCCATTTAACCTACCGCTAACCATTACTTTAATCCCTAGCGCTCCAAGTCTAGATGCAGACTGCATACCTCTTTTCATTGCTCTTCTAAAAGCAATTCTTTTAATTAATTGAGTGGCAATATTTTCTGCTATTAAGTATGCGTTTAATTCTGGCTTCTTTATTTCTTTAATGTTGACTGAAACTTCACTGTCTTTAGAAATTTTAAGTACATTATTTTTAATTTTTTCAATATCTGCCCCTTTTTTACCTATTACAAAGCCTGGTCTAGAGGTGTGAATTGATACAATAAGTTTTTTTCCAGATCTTTCTATAATGATGTCTGACACGCCTGAATTTACAATATTTTTTTTAATATATTTTCTAATCTTAAAATCTTCTATTAGAAAATTTCCAAAATCTTTCTTCTTAGCAAACCATACTGAATCCCAGCCTCTGTTTACGCCTAATCTGAAACCAATTGGATTAATTTTTTGTCCCATAATTATTTTTTTGCCTCTATTTTAATCTCTTTTACAATCTCTTTTTTTATCTCTTTTTTTTCTCCTAATACAATAGTAATTCTAGCAAATGGTTTTTTTATAGCGCTTGCTCTACCTTTGGCTCGTGGTCTAAATCTTTTCATCACAATAGACTTTCCTAC
>Ga0307995_1001015_pt1 | contig 18122 bp, 26 predicted proteins | sample EllFjometagen262_FD_203132 | JGI IMG/M metagenome (GOLD analysis project Ga0307995, IMG submission 203132) | Marine microbial communities from Ellis Fjord, Antarctic Ocean - #262 | ecosystem: Environmental > Aquatic > Marine > Unclassified | place: Southern Ocean | collected 2014-11-02
TTTAAATGTGGCGGAACTTTGTCCCGCCACAAAAGATTTAAGTACTAAGCTCCTGGTGAAGCGAAGATACCTCTATAGTCAGATACGCCAAAAACGTATCTTTCTCTAGCTTTGTATCTAACATTACCAGTATCAAAATCACCTTCCATCTTAGTAGATAGAGGTGTTCTTTGGAAATGTTTCATACCATTTGGCACGTCTGTAATGATGTAAAATGCATCAGTATCTGTAACATAATTGTTAACAGAGTAACCTTGAGGAATCATCCCCATAGATTTGATAGCATTGATATCATTATCAGCAGTTCCAACTCTACCAGCAGAAGACATAAGTCTTTCAGCTGTGAATTGTAGTGCAGATGGGATAATCATCTTCATACCCTTAGCAGCGATTTTTAAACCTCTTTCATCAGTCATAGCAGCGATATCAATCAATGCTTGTTCTAATGAAGTTTCGTTTAAATCCGCAGCAGTTGCTAGTGTGTTAGACACAGTTCCAGCAATCGTTGGGTGAGCAGTGTTAAATAAAGTTACACCATCACCTGAATTGAAAGTACCGCCTGGCATTCCATTATTAAGTGGGTTAACTGATTTAACTTGCTTAGTTTGAGCCATAGATCTTGCTAAAGCTTTAGTGTATCTAGAAGCCAGTCTATCATATAGATTGTCCTCAATTGCTTCCTCAGTGATAGCAAAAGCGAGAGCAATAGTCTCGTTAGTGTATCTAGCTGTGAAAGTTTCTTGAGCATTGTCATATACAACACCTGAACCTTCCGGTTTCACTTGTGCTTGTGCAAAACCACTCAACATTACTTCTTCTTCAAAAGCTCTGTCAGATGACTCTGTAGCATAAATATCAGCTGACTGATTTTCATACTGTTTGTATTCCAGGCCGAATAAAGCATTCAATCCTGGCTCTAACTCTTTTACGAGTTGGTTTCTTGATATAGCCATATTTTATCTCCTTATATACCTGCTACGTTGTTTCCTAAGATATGTTCATTGATCATAACTCTAAGAGCAAAGCCCTCTTCAGTTGTGTCCGAATGTTCAGGATCTCTTGAAACACCTATTATTTTTAGTTGAGCTGTTGCTGCATCTGTTGTTGCTGATATCTTTGATAAAGAATTGAACAACGGAGTAGCACCATTAGCTGTAACTTGATCGGCACATTCCCCTACTTCATTAGCACTGAATGCAGTATCTGCAGACATTACTTCAAACATTTGTTGCGGATTATCATTGATAAGTGCAACTATGTCTGTAGCTGTGTTAGAAGCGGGCGAATAGTTCGACCATGTTGGTTTGTTAGTTGTTGCAGCTGTATAAAATACACCGTTAAGTACGCCGAGGTTATTCACCCCTCCGTCAGCAGCAGTAAGAACAACTCCATCAGCAGTTAAAATTGTCAAAGCGCTATGACAAATTAAAGCTGAAGAAGCGGCTACATTCCACTCACTTAAACCGGCATTATTATACGACTGTCCAACCATCTTAATGGGTTTGAAACCAAACCCTGTTGTTGAAGCGTTAGCCATATTATTTTCTCCTTAGTGAACCTGCCTCGAAAGGCCTCCAGTTCGGTTTATAAAATTTCGTTGGTTTAAAGTAAATTACTTTTTGCCACCGAAGGTTGTACGAGACTGTCTATCAATATCGATAGGCATTCCCCTATGCTGTTCCTTCATAAGATCGTTGTCGATTGCACGTTGTTGATCACCAGCTTCTTTAGCATAATAATCTTGTCGTTGTTTTGCGATCTCTTCCGGTACCCTTGTCAGCACAAGGCCTCCGTGCCCGATTACCCCTGCGTATTTGCCATCCATGATTGCTGGAAAGTCCTCACTGGGATATTCGTCTGCTCTCACTAATTCATAACCAGACCTTAAGCGTCCTTGTATGTTTTTAGTGTCGGCGAACCCCATGATTTCTATTCTGACCCATCTGTGTCTGAATCCTTCTGGCGCGTTGGGCGTATCTAAGTACGATGGTGGAGTCCAAGGTTTTACAGCAGCTTTGGGTTTAATCGTAGATGCTTGTGATACTACTTTTGTAACATCACCTATACTTTGGCTCGCACGAGTTGGTTTTTTATTTGTCATATGCCTATACCTCCTTCGTGATTATAAGTTGTTTCGCATACTCTTCTAGTGGCACACCTAGCTTTTTAGCTATTGTCACCTGTGTTGGTGTGAGTCTCACAGTTTTGCGACCAGTCTTTGAACTACGCGTCGCAGAGGCGACGTTTTGTGTAGGTTTACTAATCTGTTGTTCTACCTTACCAAATTTATGGGGGAATTCAAGTCTTATTCTCTTATCCACCTCTAAATAATATTCATCAGATTGAGGGTCCATACCCTCTTCCTCAGTAAGTTTTCTATGTAGGTCAAATGCTGTATAAGTCATAGCATTATCCTTACCAAACCAGTCATTTTCATCAGCCCATGCTTCCGCCTTAGGATCTTTTACAGGTGCTGGTTGTCTTGCTGGTTGTTGTTGTAAGGTAGGTTTTTCATTAGCTGCGCTATCTTGCATAGCATGTTGAGATTTAATTTCAGCTAATTTAGCCTGTTCATAACCTAATTGAGAGATTGAAGTTAATGCTTCTACTTCTGATTTAGAATCCTCATTTGTTCTAGCTGCTGCAAGTTTTGCTTGAGCTGCTGATAATGAAGATGTAATTCTACCTTCCATCTCACTGGCATAATTTCTATCTAAACCAGTAGCGGTAGCTTCATATCTATCTCTCTCACCTTTAATACGAGTTGCATAAGACAAGGCTTCATCTTTTTGTCTTTCTGCTTCACGCATTTTTTTGGTTAATTTTGCTATTCTTTTCTTAACGCCTTCAGAGTACTCTTCAACGTCCTTAGAGTTATCTTTTTGTTTATCACCCCCATCTTCAGAAGTTTTCTGTACAACTTCTCCTCCGTCGTTCTTGTCATCTCGAAGAACAGGCTGCTCACTAGATTTCTCAGGTGTGTTATTGGGCTCAGTATCGTATGTAACATTTGCTTCCTTTTCTGTTGTCTCGTTTTCATATGTTTTATCGTTTTCGTTTTCTGTATCTGGCAGTTCAACATTTGCACCCGGTCCGGTTACATCTAATTCAACTGTTTTGTCATTTTCTGTTTGTGGCATAGTTCCTCCTATGGTTAAAATTCGTGGTATATATCTTTAGGGTTATCCACGGTCGCTAAAACTTCATCATCATTCAAAAGTCTTATCTCACCCCCATCTATCTTAATTCGTGATCCGGCATATCTTGCAAAGATAATCCAATCACCTTTTTTACACCAAGGACCTTCTGGGTATCTGTCTTTGTCGTAGCAGTGTGGTCCCATGTCTAAAATTAAACCACAAGTCGATGCTACTTGTGATCGTTCAACTGTTTCGTCAGCTAAGATAATTCCGCCTTTCGTTTTTTCTTTTTGTTTAAAAGGTAGAACTAAAATTCTCCAACCCGTAGGTTTAGGTATCTTTCCAATTTCTTCTGATTTTTTTTCGGTCGGTTTTAAACCAACTAGTGTCTTATCTGGTAACTCAATTTTTGGGCTTTGAGTTGATGTCGATAACGGTGCCGTCTTGTTCATATTGCTCCTTTTTGTTTAGCAGGCTGGATATCTCCTGACTTAAATATTGATACGTTCGTATCTGTCCTAACATATACTGATATTTTTCCATACTGTCAACCCCACCTGAGGCCATAACTGCGATAGTATCATCATGTCTCATCTTAATTATCTTTCTTATCTTATCTATAAAGTGGTCTTCTTCCATAATTACCTTTCTATTTTTTTGCTATTTTATCTTTATTTGGTCCCTTTTTTATCACATAATCTTGAGTTCCGCTAGCCCCTGTTTCTACTTCTTTTTTAAGGTTTCTAAACAAACTCATCTCTTTTATCTTTTTATATTTCTCTTTTAAAAAACTTTCTATGGATTTATTATCTCTCATTAACAATTCCATTTTCTAAGTGATTTAGATAATCTATCTTCACCCGTATTGTTACTAGCTTTTTGTCTTTTTCTCATACCAGTCATTCTAGCACAGAAAGAAGATCTACGTTTAGCGTCTTTAGAACCTTTTTTTAATTTTGAGGGTTTAGTAGTAACGGCTGTTTTTAATTTGGAACCAGGGTTAGCTTTTCTGTAAGATGCAACACCTTTTGCATTCAATCCACCTGATTTGGATTTACCTTCTTTACGTGTCCATGCAGCACTAGCCATTATTTCTTCTTCGCGGTTTTTGCTGATTTCTTAAATTGTTTTTTAGTGGGTGCGCCTTTGGTTCCAGGTTTTCTCATAGACTCACCTGAACCTTCTTTAATTCTTTTTCGTTTAGCATGAATGTTTGCGTAGAGACCGCGTTTAGCCATTGTTAGCCTTCATTTAAAATAGTTTTACAACTACTACAATACTTAACTTCTTTTCTAACAGCTGTATTTGAATGATCACAAGTAGGTTTAGAATTACACTTGCAAAGTTTTAATTTGAATAGTTTAGCTAAAAACTTTTTCATAATAAATTAGGCTTTTCCGCCCTTCTTCATCATCTTGCCACCTGCCATACCCATATCAGATGGGAAATAACCAGATTGCATATCTCTTCTTGCCATAGCTGGATTCATAGAACCACCCATGTTTTTTTTAACTCTTTTTTTAGAACTCGCTTTGCCTCTTACGTTTGTAGTCTGCGTATTGAATCTTGAATTAGCCATTATCTTTTCCCCTTCATTAAAATTGGACTTGTACCTCTTATTTCACAACCTGAAGATTTAGATGATCCAGTGCTTCCACCGTGTTTGTAATTCGCTCTTCCACCAGATTTATAAGAACTTAAACCATCATTACCGGGTCCAAACGTATTACTTGCTCTGGGTTTTCTTAATTGAGGTGGTAACATTCCTCTACTCATTTCACTTGCTGCTCTAGCAGTTCCTCTAGGACCTGGAGTCATAGGTGTAGCATCTACACCTCTACGAACATTTCCATCTTTACCTATAAAATTAGATTTTTTATTTCCCTCTTTAGCAGTAGATTCTCCACCTGTTGCATCAGTATAAACTTTGTTTGTGTTTTCTTTAACCCTAATACTTTTTGTATTTCTAGGTCCTTTATATTTATTGTCCTGAATAGTTCTTGGAGTAGTAACAGCTGTGTCTTTTTTAGCTGTATCTTTTTTAGGACCAGCTACATCAGCTACACTAGGTTTTGTAATAGATTGATCTTTTTTGTTTCTGGATGCCATAGCCGCTGCACCAAGACCTATGCCTATTGCAGCAAGAATTTTTTTATTTCGTTTTCTAGATTTTTTGCTCATAATAATTTTTCTCCAAGTTACTTATTCTTTATCAGATGTGTCGCCTTAAGTCCATAGACAGATGCAATAACACCTACAAAAATTGTTTGATACCATAACGGTAAATTTCCAAAGTGTACGAAGAATAACTCCATTTTCTCCATATGTACAGGATTATCTGACCATACTGACCATCCCAACATTACGATAGGGACCGAAAGTAAAAGCAAAATAAATTCGTCTTTCCAATCTGATTGTCTGGATTCTAACAGTTTTCCTTGGTAAGCTTCCGCACCAGTAGCCATCTTTTCAGCGTGCATTAACTGAGCATCAGACATAGCCATCTTCGTTCTCTGTTTGTTAGCGTATATTTTACTACCTGCAGAAACGGCTAATTTAATTGCCGACAACCACATGTTAGTACCACTTAACTGAAGATTTCTTAGATGCTAACATTCTTTTTTGACCACCAACTTTATTCATAGTCGGTTGACCCAAAGGAACTTTAACTTCTACTGCTTCTGCAAATCCATCTGAGTTAGTTTTAAGTGTATTAGAACCATCTGCTCTCGGTGTATCTGACACAACTTTACCAACATAATTTGGATTGTTTTTTGTAAAAAATGTTTTTGGTTTCATATTTTTCTCCTATGCTATTATTATATACTATCTTCGAGGACCTTTCAAGATCCTAACGTCCATTTGTTTCATAAGGTCATTTTCTCTTTTAGAGTCAATACCCATCTGTGTTTTAGTCAATGAAGTGTCCGCTCTTAGCTCTGCTAATTCTTCATTTTGCTCTAATTTCTCATCAAACTGTTGTTGACCCATAAGATTTTTTGATTTTTCCATATTAATCTTTTCTTGGTCTTGTTCTTGTCTAACATTATTGTCCATAGCTTTTAAATCAAGCTCTCTTGCCTTTAATTTAGCTATTGGATCTCCACCGTACTCTCCAGTGATCTTAGCTTCTTCATCTCTGAACTCTTCAGTTGATTCAGCAATTAATTTTGCTTTTCTAGACTCTAATGCCATAGACATTTGCATAATCTGTTGTTGGAATTGCGGATCTTGTTGCATTTGTGGATTTTGTTGAGCCATTTGTTGCATTTGCATTAATTTTTGTATCTCATCTCTAAATTCTACTTCTAATTGCTCTTGTGCCATTAGCGAAATATGTTCAAAGATGTTTTTTTCTAAAGATGCCATCACAACCGGTGAATTTCTAGCAACGTTACTTGCCATAAAGTTTAAATGGGTAGTAATATGTGCTTGGTGATCCTGACCTTTAAAGGCTTGGAATGGTTTGTTAGACATTGATAAAATATTTTCAGTTGCAGGGTCTACTGGAGACGGTTCAACGGGTGGTGGTAAGATTGCATCAATATTTTTTACACCAATCGCTTGATACATATGTTTATAAGCTTCATATAGATTATGCATTCCTGGATTTGATTGAGCTAGTTGTAATTCAGTTTGTGCAAGTGATATTCTTTGTGATTGAGAAAAAATATTAGGGTCTGCAACAGGAATAATGTCTACCTTGTCATCAAAATCAGCTACCATAATATTTCTTTGTCCACCCACAACATCGTATGGATATTCTTTTGGTAAATAAGTTTTAAAAACTCCTGCTAATAAATTAAATTCACTTTTCATCGCTACATATAATCGTTTATGTATTGCTGACATGACCCTTGAACCACGTTCTAAGAGAGCTATAGTCGTTCCAACAGCTGCCTGTTGATTGCCATCCCCGACTTGCATGTCAGCGATGGAGGCAAATCTTTGCCCTGCCGCAACCACCGTTCCCATCAACTGCAATAAAGTAGCTGAAGGTTCTTTAAATGGTAAAGGCATAAACGCATCCTTGATGTTTCCACCAGGTGCATCGACATCTCTGAATTCGCCAGGCTGTATTGACTGAGCCTCATCTCTAACACGTATTCCACGTTGTTTAAATCCTGAAGGCAAGTTACTTAAAGTACCCGCGTCCAATAATTGTCTTAATGCAGTAGTTGCTGTTCTAGACAAACCACCAATCATATGAATTAAACCAAAACCATAAAAACCCATTCCAGGTAAAAACTTAAAGTGTACAAAATATTCTTGTTTTTTCTTTAATGGATCTTCTGCTGCATAGTTTCTTCTAATAGATAATATTTCTCTACTTCCAAGTTCTAGAGTTACAATATATGGAAGTCTAATTCCTGTTTCTTCTCCAGTAGAATCTTTGTCTTCAAAACCTTCTAAGTCTAAGTCAGTGTGAACTTCTAGAACAGTAAATATATCTTCATCTCTAGTTCTTTTAACACCTTCCAATTCTCTTTCTTTTTTCTCTACTTCTGTTTCTTCGTTGTAACCCGGTTGTAATTCTACATCAACATAGAATCCAGCTACCTGTTTTTTTCTTAAATCATTTTCTGACATTTTAATAACATGAATAACTGCTTCCGAATCTGAAATAGAGGTTGCGGTATAAGGAACTAAAATATCATCAGCGGGTACGAATTTTGAAACGGCTCTACCAAGTAGTTCATCGTAATAAACTTTCTTAAACGCAGAGCCGCTGAGAGGTAAATAAAAGAGCATTTGATCGAACTCGGGTTCATACTCTTTCATCACATCCATGAGCTGATAGTTCATGAATTCTTTGACTCTAACTGACTGGTCTTCTTTTTGTCTATTGGCTAAACCAATGACTCTAGTGTTTACCGGACCAGTAGCTGGTAGTAATTCTTTGTAAGCTTGCGCTTGAAATTGTGTAACGGCTTCTGCAAGAACAGGGTGTGTTGCACCTGAAGCCCCTTGGAAAGGTTGAGTGGGGTTTTCATATTTGAATCCTAAAAGGTCTAATCCTTTAGTATAAGAATCTTCCCAATCAGATCTAGCCGATTTATAAGTTGAATAATTTTCTGCTAATTCTGAACCTAGTTTACCTAAAATACTTTCATCTAATAATTCTGCTAAATTATCTCCGTGACCTTCTCCGCCCGGTTGATTAACTGCTGAGGGATCAAAATTAATTGTAGCACTACCATCTTCTTCTTGGGTAATATCAATATCTTCTGGTCCAACTTGTGCTTCAGCTGTTTCTTGTTCTGATATTGCTACTTCTTCGTCGCTAGGTGTTTTAATTTCTGTCTCTACGTTTGGTAGAGCTTTGTCCATATCTGCCATTTATATTCTCCGAGTTCTCTATTGTTGTACTTTGTTTTAAAGGAACATTCAACCCCTGTGAGTCTGGTCCTTTTAATGGTGGAATTTCCTTCCATTTAACATGCTCCATATTTTTAACAAGTGTTTTATTTTTAACCGTCATCGAATAACCCCCTTCCTGCTTTTTTATTTTGATACATTTCATATCCACTTATTCCAGCCGATATTCCAAGACCCGGTAATCCAAATCTTCTTGATACTGTTTTAAGCATTGTAGGACTTATACCTAATCTCATTATATTTGCCATTTTTGGTCCAGCAAAACGTGTTGCTTCTTTTGATAAAGATCCTGCAAATGCAGGGCCTAAATAATTTAATGGGTTTGTCGCAACTTCACCTAATGAATCTCCGTCAGCGATTTGTTGACCGATGTACAATGGTTCAAGAGCTAACATCCCTAACGGTGTTCCCGTAGCCGCTAATCCTTTTCCCAGAACCCCGGACAAGGGACCAAGGAACGCCCTAGCTGGACTGACTCTGTTTTTAGGAATAGGTAATTTGTCTGCATCTAAACGGGGACCTCCTAAAGGACCTTTCCTAACTCCTGATCCAGTTCTTTGTCTGTATAATTCTGCTCCACCCGGTACCATACCTGCTGCAGTCACTGCACCGATAGCCGGTAGTTGTGCATCACCAAATGCTGTAGTTTTTTCCTCTAATCCAGGAGATACTACCGGTTGGGTCAACATATCAATTAACATATTTTTTTGTTGGTCTTCATTTGATAAATAAGTTGATGGATCATCATTTCTAAATTCTTTAACAAGTCCTGCAGTTGCGGCACCGGCTGCAGCGAACGCTCCAAACCTTCCACCTTTTTTGGCAACAGATAAAAATTTACTTGCTGCGTTTTTTACTTTGTTTAATGGCCCTTCTTCATAAGGAATTTTAGTTACTTCATCAGAAAATCTAAGAGGTTCTTCATCAAAAGCTCTAGCTACTTCTTCACCACAACCAGTCCCTTTAGCAAACATCATACGTCCACCTCTAGATTTAAAACCAACTAGTCCACAAATTGTTCCACCTCTTTCACCTTGTTCTATTAATAACTTTCTTAATCCAGGTTGGTCGGCTTTAGATGTAAATTTTAAACTTTCATTAAATATTTGTTCACCACTAGTAGCTTGTTTACCTACCATGACTCCATCTACATTACTTCTTATGCCACCAATATCTTTATTGATTCTTTCTATCTCAGTACGAAATGCATCCATGTCTCCTGAGTTTTTAAATTTTGTTTCAGCATAACCCATTGCTCTATTAGCAGCTCTTAAAGAAGATTCAGTTGTATACGGATCTTTTCCTACACCAAAAGGATGATGAACCTCTGACATAGTAAATCCTTGTAATTTTGATTTTAAATAATTATCAACCTCTGCTGGAGTAGGGATTTCAGCTACTTTCCATTTAGTTCTACCTCTACTTGTTTCTACAGGAAGGGTTACTAATTCATTAATTAAAATTTTTCTTCTAAATGTTTCTTTTAAACTTTGACCATCTATTTTTTCCGCACCCATTGCTTGTTGAGTATTATAAGCATCAGTAGATTGTTTAAAAAAACCTTCTCCAAAAACTTTATCTATTTGTTTGGCAAAACTACCATTTTTACCAAAAGTAAAAGTTGGGTTTCCAGGTGCCTCTATATCTTTGAATTTCACTCTTTTCCAAGCTGGAACACCTGCTTCATTTAAGGAACCCCATTTAACTTTACTTGAATCTTTATCCCTTGGAAGCTTACCACCTGCAAACTCACCAACAATTTTTATACGATCCCCTCTTTTACTGGCTCTGTATAAACTTGCCCATAATTTTCTTTCATTACTAACTCCAGGGGGAAACCCTCCGATCTTTTCTTGCGATTTTAAAAATCTTCTAATTCTATTGGCCTCCATTCTCCAAACATTTTGACCATCAATTGTTTTAGTTGAATCGGGATTAGCTTTAAGCCAGTTTTCTCCATTAGAAAAATTTCTAATAGTTTTTTCGTTTTCTGACATTGGTATAAAAGTCTTTGCCTCTCTCGCTTTTATTCGTGAAGCATTACCTAAATCATTGGTTACAGTTTTAATTGTTTCAATGTCTTCGGGTTTTATTAATTCTTTAACTTTTAAAGTATCAAAAAGTTTTTTTGCTGCAGCTTCTCCTTTAATATCTTTTTTTAAAGATGGTGCTCTATCTCCATCAGCAAGATAGTTTCTTAATTGCATACCAAATTGATTGTTAGAACCAAATAACTTAGCCCAATTGTCAGTAGTAGGGTTAGCAAGGAATTTTTCTAATTTTTTAAAGCCTTCTTCAACACTAGTTTTATTTTGACCTAACCTTACACCGGCACCAAAAGTAAAACCTTTTGGTAATGATATATCTCTTCCAAAAATTCTATAAGTAATTGTTCTGTTATTTTTTGTTTCTAAAGATACCTTTGCATTATATATGGATTGTGTTTTCTTTTTATTCGCTCTTTCTGTAGGAGTCATCTCGGATACTTTCTTACCCATTACAGCTCCAGGATTTTAGCTAGTCCGCCTTTTGCATAACCGGCTCTGCCGCCTTTTGCTGCATCGAATGTTTTAGGCGAATAGTTCATTAACTCTGTTCTTTGTGCCATGTTTTTATCAAGGTATATTTGTAAAGCTATTTTCTGTTGGTCGCTTGGAAGGCTTGCAATTCTAATTGCTTCCTCTCTTGGAATGTTTAATTCACTCACAGCTTTTTCTACATTTAATGTAAACATACGAGGGGCTGTAGTTGTTTCAAATGTTTTAAATTTTTCACCTTTAGATGTTTCGCCATCAACAAGTTTCATACTTTGACGTTTAAACTCTGGTATGTTCTCATTAACGATACCTCTTTTTACAGCATCTTTTCTTCCATCTAATCCACTGAACTTAGTAGCATCAGCCAGAACTGCATCTTTATTTAAATTACCATTTTTGTCAAACAAAGGACGTTCCATTTTTCCTGCTTTAATTTTCATTGCTGCTCTAGTTCCTGTCTCACTTACAGCTAGTCCATAAAGTTCTGATCTTAAAGCATCATCTAAATCATCAGCTAATAAGTTTTTAAATAGTTTTGGATTATTTTCTACTAACGCATCAACAACTAATTCAGCATCGTATTTATAATCGTCTGTTGGAAAAATATCATCTGCTGCTTTCTTAATCATCTTGTCATTTATTTTTGACAAAATAGTTTTACCAGCTTTACCACCAATTCTTAAACCCTGTCTAGTCTCTAATCCTGCAAGTCCACCGTCGGCTTTTCTACTTCTTAAAGCATTTAGTGCAGCTTGTAGGTCATCACCTACTAGTTCTCCGGAATCTATTATTTCTTTCAGAGTTCCTTTTCCCATTGAATTTACATTGTTTTGGAATTCTTTACCTTTTTGGTATCCAAATGAATATGTTCCATCTGATAAGTCGTCTACAATTTTAGCCGTCATAGTATCAAAACCTTCTTCATTAGGTCTTAGACCTCTTGCGTCTTCTACATTATTTAATATTTTTTTAGTAAAGATTGCAATCTCTTCAGTTGTTCCACCTTGTGGAATCATCTCAGCGATTCTCGGTCCAAAATACTTTTGTACTAGAACTAATGGATCACCTTCTGCTCCGCCACCGCCTTCCATAATGTATTTAAAATCTTCTGCTGATATAACATCATCTAATTTTGTTGTCGGATAATCATCTCCAACTTTTAAAGTATTGACTAAAAATTCTCTAGCTGCTGCAGTCTTACCTGGAAGGTCACCCTTTGCAACACTTGCCATGATCCCTGCTTTATCGCTTGCAATACTTGCATCAATAGCTTGAGGTGTCATTCCTACATCATCTAAAAGTGTTCCAACTCTATTTTCTATATCACCCCTCATTCCACCAATTCTATTTTCTATTTTAGACATTAGTGGAGTTGTATCCGCTGCTGCGTCTGCTGCATTAACACCAGCTTGTGCATCGTCAATTGATTTAATATCACTCGCTGCTTCAGTTCCTTGTCGCTCAACCATTCCTGATTTAGCTCTCAATGAATCTATACCCGCACCACCCATCTCAACGACATTAGTTGGGTTTAATGATTCTTTCATTGTTAGTAAATTTTTTTCTAATTGTTCTAGTTGAAAACCATTTAACTTATTGCCTGTAGCATAACCTATCGAAGACTCAATATCTGGTAAAACTTTTTGAGTACCAATAGCTAAAAATGATTCTGGGTTAATATCTTTTTGAAATAGCATTCCATCCTTGGGCCCGGAACCTAGAAAATTAACATTAGATTTAGTACCAATACTATTAGATATGTTAGCACCTAGTTCTTTTCCTAGTTGAATGATTCTGCTTAGTATTCTTGGATCAGCCATAATATTTCATAACTCCTTTTACCACTTTTTCTTCCTTATAATCCTCAGGATGTCTAACCATACCACCCTGTCTAATTCTCATAATAGCTTGCGTTGTGCTATCCACATAGTCATCATGCTCGCCAAACGGGAACGACGCACACTCCTCTACAACTTCCTGTGCAAAGTGTTCATGCATAGGAGCCCAGATTTTACCACTCTCAAAGAGAGGGGCTACAGAGTTTACTCTAACATGTTTATCATTTCCACGTGACGGAGTAAAGTTAATAACGGGGATATCCATTTGTCTTAATTCATGGGTCAAAGGCAGTCCTGAGGCCTTAGCCTCGATTATAACCATGTCGGGTTTCCAATCCAAATATTGCTGATAAGCAACACGTCTGAGTTCTGGAAATTCATATCGATCTTTAAAAGCATCGAGGAGTATTATATTCTGTCCATCGGCTTCAGTTTCAAATACACCCCAAGTAGTAATTGCCGAGTAATCTGATTTGGTGCCTTTAGTAAAAGCGGTGTCATAACTTTGAATAATGTAATCTGTTTTAGGTGGATACTTATGTTTCCAATCCTTCCACCATTCTCTTTTAATTAAAGCCCCTTCATCTCCCGTTGGAGATTGCATATATTGCGCATTCCAGTTACTTACAGGAATAGACGCTTTAGTCTTTAATAATTCTTCTGATGTCCAATATTCAGGCCACACGGGTTTGCCGTCCGGCAGTAATGCCGGTAGTTCTACTACTTCCCATTGATCACTACCTTCTTCACTTTGAGCCTTTAATAATTGTCCGGTTACATCCTTTGTAGACCATCGAGTCATTACAATTACAATTGAACCTCCAGGTTGTAGACGTTGTCTTGGACCTGCTGTGTACCAGTTCATTGCTTTCTCAAAAGATTTACCATCTCCACGAATATCTTGTTCTTTGTGAGGATCATCAATAATTAATAGATTAGCACCACGACCTGTGATTGCACCACCAACACCTGCTGCAAAGTATTCTCCCCCTTGTTCCGTTTTCCATTTCCCTGCTGCCTGACTATCTTCTTGTAGTCTCGTTGGAAACAGCTCCCGGTATCGGGGCTCGTCGACCAGGTTCTTAGTCTTACGACCAAAGTCAATTGCAAGATCGGCTGTGTGTGTTGCTTGAATTATTTTTAATTTTGGATTCTTACCAATCATCCAGGCTGGAAGCAAATAAGATGCAAACTCAGACTTCGTGTGTCGAGGCGGCATATTGATAATAAGACGTTTGATCTTACCTGTAGCTATGTCGTTAAATTTTTTATTAATAATTTTATGGTGTGAACCTTCAATGAATTCTGGCCAAACATACTTAACAAAACTTAAAAAATTATTTGTAATATCTGGACGGGCTTCATCCAAAGCTACACTTCGTTCAAGTTCAAGTAATTTAGCGCTTTCGTCTGGAGTCAATCCATCCAGATTTTTTAAAATATTTTTTGGCATATAATTAATATGATTTCAAATCTTATACCTTAACTCTATGGATTAAGCAATAAAGGGTAAGACTAGGATCCCTATTTATATAAAAGGGGGTATCGACCTATTACAAAGTCATTGTTTGGTTTGGTTGGCTTGGTACCTCTATTTTTTTTTATTACTTGGGTGGGCCCGCCAGGGAGGGGGTGGGCCCTCCCGGTATATATGTAGGAAAATTTTTATCTTGACACACAAGATGTGGGGGTATGTAATAACTGCATACATACCCCAGTTGTACTATATTAATTCATGGTCATGTGTCCTTGTATCTATATCCTTGAACCCAGCGCCCTTGTCCTCAGTCATCTGAAATCTACCTAAGATATTATTAACACGTGATAAAGATTTCTCCATCACTTTCATTCTATCTTCTAAGTATTCTATCTTGTTCCTTAGTAGTTGTTCCTCAGTTTGCATTATTCACTCCCTTGTTGACATGGTCTGGTTGCTTTGGTTATTGTATTACGTTCAATGAATTGAGGTTGTGTGTTATCTTCCCAATGCGCCCTATTCCATGTACGTTGCCATGCGTTTTCTTCTGTCAGTATGATAGGACTTTCAACTCTACCAAAGTGATTGATTGCATTAGTGCCATGAACATTGAACCAATCATCTTGACAAGTTAGGGTGCAAAAATTTCCATCTCCATAATCAAACTGAGTTCTCTTTCTGGTCTGGTTTGTTTTGCTACCTTTGACACCTCGCTTTCTGTCTGAGGTGTCATACGTATGGCACTTAGTACCTTGACAATATTTCATTATAGATACCTCACAGTCCAAGATGATTTCGCAGTTCTATATCCTTGTGCGTCCATATCAAAGTATGTCATCATATGATTGCCGACTTTAGATGTAAAGTATTTACAGCCCTCTGTCCAAGTTGCTTTCCTTGTGATTGTTTTCCCATCTTTAGTAGAGAAGTAAGTAATCATAAATTGTTTATGTAAAATCATATTACTTACCTACTTTCAGTTGTAGTCTTTCCTGTTCTTTTTTTAGTCTATTAACTTCTGTCTGGTTCTTATTTACAATGTCCATTAATTGTAAAGATTGTGACATAAGAGTATCTATAACATCTGATATTCTGATATGTCTTTGCATTTTATTTATTTCTGATTGCATATTATTGCTTTCTGTTAATTGTTAATATGGGATAATTATAGCACTATCCCACATCAATGTCAATAGCTTAATTTATGCTATTTTGCTGTAATTTAGCAATAGCTATTTTTTCCTCTCTGGTTTGCTTGACCTTGTTTTTCATTGCCTTAATTCTTTCAGCAAGATTTTTTGGATTAAAGATTGTTAGCCCCATGCTATCCGTTCTGATAATCTCACTATCTTGAATAGTTAAACCAAGTTCAGTAGCAAGTTCCAAAGCCTCATCAAGATACTTATATCCTTTAAGTCCTAACTTAATCTCACTCATTTGGTTTTGTATGCTCTCTACCCAATTTTCATGTGCGATAACAAATTGTGCTTTCTGGTTTTTCCAAAATAACAAAGTTTCAAAGTTTTCTTTTGTAGTCATAAGTTGTCTATCTCTACAATACTCTCTACCGATTAAATCCATAGAATAGTCTTTGTCCCATTCAGCTTGGTAGCTTGTATGATTGCTACTACTTGTATGACCTATTCCAAGATACTTATCATTAGCCTCACAGATTTTTCTTTGGTATGGGTTGTTGCTATCCTTATCTTTCATTAAGATATTTATATCTGGATTACATTCTGGTTGTGCTTTCAATTCATCTCTGAAATAAGCATAAGCAAATTGGTTTCCACTCTGTCTGGAATTGCTACCACTCTGAACACTACCATCAACTTTGAAATCAAAATGTTCCTCAACTTCCATTGGTTGCCCCTTAGCCTCAACTACATCTCCATTGTAATTAAGTTTGTCCTCTGTTCTTGTAGTCATGTAAGCAACATGAAAACAACTGTCTGGTGCTATGGTATTCACGTTCTCATATTTTTTCTGTAAGTGCCATGCCATATCAACATCTTCTTGTGGATAGTTTTCTCTACCAATCTCATACATCATAGCCCAAGTTTTATCTTGCAAGGGTTTTATTTGTTCTCTTAATTGTAGATATCTCTCTTTCTCAATAGTGATTTCTTGGTCAAGTCCAAGTTCTATTCTTTTTGATATCTTGTTTCTGTATTCTTGATTAAGTCTTACTCTTTTTGTCTGTTCCATGTTTCCTTTTTTGTTGATTAAAATAAACTTATTTCATCTATTGACTTCCTTGTCAATAGGATTATATAAGATATATAACAGAAAGAGGAAAATATGAATAAAATAATTAGTGAATATGATGAAGTAAAAAAAATCTTAATTAAGCATGATGTACTACATAAGGACATTGACCAATTAGATGGTGAAGAACTTATGCAAGATTTATATACTCACTTCCAAGAAGATATGCCTTATGGAACACAGAAAGCAAGAACTGGTGACCCTGATGAATTTATCTATGACGCATTAGAAAATTTAGGATTACCATTGGGAGAACAACAATTATAGAATTTAGGGGGGAGATAAGTCAACTGAAAGGTATGACCTAAAGCCCCTAAACTTAAATGCATGGAGATTAACACAGACAATCCATGCATTTAGAAAAAATTTTTTGCCTTAAAAAAAAGGGTGGGCCCTCCCCGTTAAGCTCAAGCCGCAAGCAAGGCGTCAAGCTTCAAGCTGGGTTGACAAGGGACCTGGGACAATATAAGATTAGTTAAATTAACAATGAAAGGAAATATGATTGAATACAACGGAAAAAAAATAAAACTACCATTTGTGGTGAAATCACATTCAACAGCAATGGTTGAACGATCTAATAGATTCAGCGGTGAATCGATTAAGTTGCCTGGTTTTGCAGCCTGTGTTTACGATTATACAATGTATATGACTGAACTTACTGAGGCTAAAGATATATTAACGAAACAAACACCCGGATTCAGTGACAATCAGGATGACTGGCAAATAGTACGTAATGGCCTTAATTGGTTTCGTCAGTATTTCGCAAAAGAATATATGGTATTGTTAGACTAAAAATTCCTGTCTGTTAGGAACGGACCCTGGTGCTCCTCCAGGGTCTGAAAAACCCCAAAAAATAAATTTAAAAAAAAGGTGGGCCCGCCCCGCTGGGTCCAAGCCGTCAGGCCTCAAGCTCCAGGGTGGGCCCGCCCGAAAAACTTTTTATATATATACCACCATCCCCAACCGCCTGCCAAGTGTATAGGATAATATAAGATACGTCAAGAAGTTTATTTATTTAAATCAGGTTGACAGGACCGGGCAGCTGGGATATACTGGGATATATTAACTTAACAGAAAGGTCCTATGAAAGCACAAGTTAAATTTGAGTGGAGAAATCTAGAAGAGCCTGAAGGTCACCAGGATCCCGCATATATAATTGGAAATGCATTAAAGGAGGCTGGCTACAGTGTGGCCAATTTTCCTCAGGTCCAGGGCGTATGGGACGAGGACAAACCAGCTCACTTAGGTGGGCCCTGGGATGAGACTAGATTATCTCATGAAGAGATCACCAGTGAGAATTAAAAGAAACGATTTAACACATTATTTTCTTAGGCAGCATGACGAGCTGCCTGAGTCTTATATCAAAAGCTGTGAAAGATTTTTCAAATACCTGAAGAGGGAAAACGAACAAGCCCACAAGCGCGCAAGCTTGCAAGCTCTCAAGCGGTCATAAAATGGCCACATTTTTAATTTATTGATTAAA
>Ga0307995_1001020_pt1 | contig 18091 bp, 15 predicted proteins | sample EllFjometagen262_FD_203132 | JGI IMG/M metagenome (GOLD analysis project Ga0307995, IMG submission 203132) | Marine microbial communities from Ellis Fjord, Antarctic Ocean - #262 | ecosystem: Environmental > Aquatic > Marine > Unclassified | place: Southern Ocean | collected 2014-11-02
TTAATGCAGTTGAGCCTGTCGCGTACCGGGTGGATCGTTTGTTTTCACAACGTGTGTTTGTGGTATCGAGCCCTGATTTTTTAGGCCAACACAGGGAACTATCTCCAAAGGAGTTGCTCGCAACAAGGCAGCTGGTGTTGGACAACCCGACCATTGGTTGGTTTAACTGGCCAGACTGGTTTAAAGGGATGGATATGTTGCCAGTAGTGCCACAACATAAAGTGACCTTTAGTCATTACAATATGTTGATTCAAGCAGCTCAGCAAGGTCAGGGTGTGGCGCTGGCGTGGGATCATTTATTGTCTGATTATTTGGCAACAGGTAGTTTGGTTAAGGCCTTTGACCAAACTTTGGATACCGACGCTAGCTTCTATCTTATGACGTCTTTGATGGGGAGCAGGAAGCCGGCTTTGGACGGATTTCGTTTGTGGTTAATGAATAACCTATGAGTTAATTTCATGAGATGAGTGATAAATGATCGGTTGTTGCTGCCCGTTGTTTCAGGCATTGTGGTCGCATAATTTGCCCTACGTCAATTTAAGGACCACCAATGAACACCTTTGACCGTATCCCACTCACTAGCTTAGAAAATGCCATGCTTCCCATTGAAGAAGCCAGCGGTCTACCTAACCCCTTATATAACGACCCAGACATGTTTGCCCAAGAGCGTGACCGTTTGTTAGGTAAAACATGGGCGGGTGTTGGTTTTGCGGGAGACCTGCCGCAGCTAGGCTACGTTAAGCCGGTTTCTTTTATGGGGTTACCACTGGTTATTATCCGTGACCGCGACAATGTAGTTCGTGTGTTTCATAACGTCTGTAGCCATCGTGGTATGGTATTGATCAACGAAGAAGGGCCTATTCAGGGGAGTATCCGCTGCCCTTATCATTCGTGGACCTATGATTTAACTGGTCAGCTCAAAGGCACGCCCCATATAGGCGGGGTTGGTGTTCATAAGCTAGATAGCTTCATTTGCGAAAAACACGGCATGAAAGAAGTTTCTAGCGCAGTGTGGTTTGACATCGTGTTTGTAAACCTGGATGGGAAGGCAGACCCATTTGAGCAGTTTATAGCACCTGTTGTTGAACGTTGGCAGCCATTCATGGGTGACACTGGCTATAGCCGTATGCGTAGGGAAGTGTCTAGTGAAGGAAAACCTGAAGGTGTGTTCACCTTAAAAGTGGCGTGCAATTGGAAGCTAGCCGTAGAGAATTACTGTGAAAGCTATCATTTACCGTGGATACATCCCAACCTAAATGTCTATTCCCGCATTCAGGATCATTATCATATAATGTTTGCCAATGAGTTTGCAGGCCAGGGTACTATGGTTTATAACTTAGCCGATTCGGCAGGCACACGTTTACCGGTGTTCCCAGAATGGCAGCAAGACCGTATGAAAGAGGCCGAATACATTACCGTATTCCCCAATGTGTTGTTGGGCATCCAAGCCGACCACACCTTTGCTATTGTGTTAGAGCCAGTAGCTAATGATCAAACCGTTGAGCATTTACGCTTAATGTATGTGGGTGATGAGGCTATTTCACCGGCATATAAAGGCTGTAGAGATGCTACTCTAGCAGCCTGGAAGGAGGTTTTTGGAGAAGACGTCATGGTGGTGGAAGGCATGCAGCGCGGTAGAGCGTCTCCTGGATATAGCGGCGGTAAGTTCTCCCCAGTGTTAGACAATCCTACCCACTACTTTCACAAATGGGCGGCAAAACGCTTAATTGAAAGCAAACAAACAACCAGAGTTTAACGCCATGAATCAGCTTCAACAGGGCATTACCCATAGCACTAATTTTATTAATGGCGAATGGGTAGATAGTGACGAACGTATTAATGTAGAAAATCCAGCCACTGGTGAATTGGTAGCCACCATTGCGCGAGCTATGCCTGCCCATGTAGATCAGGCGGTGAGTGCCGCCCGGCAATGTCATAGTGACCGCCTTATGGCAGGTATGGTGCCTTATGAGCGCATGCAGTTACTGCATGCTATTGCAGGACAAATTAGAGCCTTAGCCAAACGTGGCGGCAAGCTTTTGTGCTTAGAAAATGGTAAACCATTAAGCGCTGCAGAGTGGGAGTTTGAGGAAGCGGCACGCTACTTTGAATACTACGCCGGTATGGCAGATAAGATCGAAGGTCAATCTATTCCCCTGGGTGATGGGCTAGTGGACTTTACCGAGTACGAACCGTTTGGAGTTTCAGCTCAGATCATCCCATGGAACTTTCCAGTTTCCTTAGTGGCTAGATCCCTAGCGCCAGCTTTAGCAGCTGGCAATAGCGTAGTGATAAAGTCTCCTGAGTTAACGCCGTTAGCGGTAGCCTTGTTAGGCGAAGCTATGATAAATGCTAACGTGCCACCAGGTGCGGTGAATATTTTATGTGGTTATGGCCATGACACCGGTGCGGCATTAGTAGCCCATAGTGATATTGACCAAATTGTATTCACAGGTTCCGTTGCAACGGGGCAATCTATAATGAAGGCCGCGGTAGAGCATGTTGTGCCGTGTGTTATGGAATTGGGAGGCAAGTCTGCTGGTGTTGTTTTTGCAGATGCCGATTTAGACCAAGTTATCTCCAGTGCTGATGTGGGTAATCTGTTCAACTCAGGGCAGGTGTGCTCTGCTATGTCTCGTCTTATCGTGCATGAGAGTGTTTATGAAGAGGTAAAACAGCGCTTAGTGGCCTGTTTCTCCGCCAAGTCTGTAGGAGCAGGCATGGATGAAGCTGATGTGACACCCATACTCACAAACATTCAGCTCGATAAAATTGCAACCATGTGCACGCGGGCACAAGAGCAGGGAGCGCACTGTTTAGTGGGTGGCGCACCGTTAGATCAAGCGGGTTATTTTATGCCCCCAACCCTTATAGAAGCAGACGCCAACACAGAAATTGCCCAGCAAGAAGTATTTGGGCCAGTACTGGTGTTAATGAAATTTAATAGCCCCCAAGAAGCTTACGACATAGCCAACGGCACCGAATTTGGTTTGGTAGCCGGCGTATTTACTCAGGATTTGAGTTTAGCGTTGCGGGCTAGTCGTGCGTTAGTTGCTGGCCAAGTATTTGTTAATGAATGGTTTGCCGGTGGTATCAGTACTCCTTTTGGTGGTGTGGGAAAATCGGGTTTTGGGCGTGAAAAAGGTCAAGAAGCTTTGTATAATTACGTCCGTACTAAAAACATAGCAATTCGGTTAACACCCTAGCTATTCGTTAATCACATTGCTATTAGTTAATCCCTTAGAGAATCAAGTATGTCTTCTGCCAATCAATCTGCGCCTTATAAAAAATGGCTTTGTATCATTTGTGGTTTTATCTATGACGAAGCCTTAGGCTGGCCCCATGATGGTATAAAACCTGGAACTCGCTGGGACGATGTGCCTGATGATTGGTTGTGCCCAGACTGCCTTGTAGGCAAAGAAGATTTTGAAATGATTGAAATGCCTGCAGAACCTATTCAGTCAGGGGCAAATACAACAGCAGCAGCGTCAGTATTGTCAGCTTTAGATAAGCCTCAAGGCCCTATTGTCATTGTAGGATCAGGCTATGCTGGTTATAACCTTGCAGAAGCCATTCGTAAGCTTGATGCGCAGGTAGACCTTGTAGTATTAACCCAAGATGAAGGGATGCACTACTCAAAGCCTGCTTTATCAACGGGTTTAACAATGCAGCAGACAGCCGGGAATTTGGTGATAGAGTTACCGCTAGATCGGGCACATCGTTTGAATATTAGTATCGTGACCCATTGTACCGTTGAACGTATAGACACCCAGGCTAAACAATTGTTCACTGACATAGGTCAGCAACCATATGGCCAGCTTGTTTTGGCTCAGGGTGCTCAAGCGATTAAGATACCCTTTGAAGGTGACGCTAGCGCAGATGTTATTAGCGTTAACAGCTTAGAAGATTATCGTCGTTATAGGGACTTACTAGAAGGTAAGGAGCGTGTGCTGTTGATTGGTAATGGCTTGATCGGTTGCGAATTTGCTAACGACCTAGCCGCGGTGGGTAAAAAAGTCAATATAGTAGGGCTTACCTCGTGGCCTATGGATCGCTTGTTGCCAGAAGTTGTGGGCCGGAAGCTACAGGCTTCATTATCTGATATCGGTGTGAGCTGGTGGTTGGATAATACGGTGAAGGCCATCAATTATATAGACCCAATAAACCCACAGGCTGGTTACTCAGTAACGTTGAAAAGTGACGATGTATTAGAAGTGGACGTCATAGTGTCTGCTGTTGGATTACAAGCGCGTACCAAGCTTGCAATCAACAACGGAATTACCTGTGGCGTGGGTATCAAAACGGATACTCGTTTGATGACCAACATACCTCATGTTTATGCGTTAGGTGACTGTGTTGAGTTTGATGGCCAGTTACAGCCTTATATTGCGCCTATTCACTGGGGTATCCAAGCCTTATCACAAACCCTTACTGGAACCTTTACCGAGGTAAGTTATCCACAAATGACTGTGGTGGTTAAGACGCCAGTTTGTCCAATTACTTTATTACCGCCGCCACAAGATCTCGATGGTCAATGGCAATTACAACAAAGTGAAAAGGGGATGATTGCTCGATTTAATAACCATGAAGGTAGACTTTATGGCTTTGTTTTACAGGGTGATCAAGTAGATCAACGCAAGAAGTTGTTAGAAGAGATGATAAGCAACTAACGGGGCGTTATTCTGTTAGAATAAGCGCCTTATTTTCTCCCTCAATAATATACGAGAATTCACTTGTCACAATATGATTTTGCCAGTTTAGGCTTAGATTCCGCCTTAGTAGATAACCTTTCAAGCTTAGGCTACTCAGAAATGACGCCGATTCAGGCGCAAGGTTTGCCGCCTATTCTAGCCAACAAAGATGTTATCGCCAAGGCTAAAACGGGTTCTGGAAAAACCGCCACTTTTGCTCTGGGTTTACTCCATAAACTTGACGTAAAACGCTTTCGTGTACAAACCTTGGTTTTATGCCCAACTCGTGAACTAGCAGACCAAGTATCTGTAGAAATACGAAAACTGGCTCGAGGCATTCATAACATCAAAGTGCTTACATTGTGTGGTGGCATGTCTTTTGGCCCACAGGTAGGGTCATTAGAGCATGGTGCTCATATCATCGTAGGCACCCCTGGGCGAGTTGAAGAACACCTGCGTAAGGCCAACCTTAATCTTGATAACCTCACCACGCTAGTGTTAGATGAAGCAGACAGAATGTTGGATATGGGTTTTCAGGAAGCCTTAGACAATATTATTAGTTACATGCCTACAAAGCGTCAAACCATGTTGTTTAGCGCCACTTACCCTTCTAAAATTGAAAACATTGCCAAACGCATCATGCAATCACCGGTCATTGTAGAAGTGCAAGATAGCCACAGCAAACAAAGTATCGTACAAACCCTCTATCAGGTAGAAAGCGACGACGCTCGTATAGAAGCAGTGCGGCTGTTATTGCAAGCTCATCAACCAGAAACAACACTCATTTTCTGTAATACCAAGATCGAAACTGATCAAGTGGCAAATGAATTGCGCTCGGTAGGTTATGAAGCCTTGGCCTTACATGGTGATTTAGAACAGAAGCAGCGAGATCAAACTCTAGTGCGGTTTTCTAATCGCAGTGCTTCTGTATTGGTGGCTACCGATGTGGCCGCCCGTGGTTTAGACATTGAAGCTCTAGATTTAGTGATTAACTATCAAGTGGCTCGCGAACTAGAAGTGCATACCCATCGTATAGGTCGAACTGGCCGTGCAGGCGCTCAAGGTTTAGCCTGCACCTTACATACGCAAAAAGAAAATCACAAAATTGGTTTGTTAGAAGATTACTTAAAACAAAAGCTTGAACGTGACGACTTGCCGCCAATTAAACTATTACGCCAGCCTGCATTTTCTCCTGCAATGGTGACCATTCAAATTGGCGGTGGTAAAAAGCAAAAAGTGAGAGCCGGTGATATTGTTGGTGCATTAACCGGTGCTGATGGTATTCCAGGTTCAGAAATTGGCCGTATACAAGTGGGTGACCAGTGGGCGTATGTGGCTGTCACTCAAGCCTATGGCAACACAGCCTTCAATAAGCTAAGCGAAGGCAAGCTTAAAGGGCGTAATTTTAAAGTAAGACGTTTACGAGGTTAGTATGAGTTTAAATCTGTTGTTACGCATTAACAGTGCGTCATGGTTGATCCTTGGTTTAGCAATGTTGCTTAAAACTGATGCGGTTAATCTGTTAATCGGCACTGAAAAGACAATGTTGATGCATTCCATTGGCATCATTTTAGTGATTAACGGAATTCTTTCGTTGGTCGCATCGCTACGTCAACAGATTAAGCCTCATGAAATAATGTTCTTTGTTATAGGTAGTTACGGTTGGACATTACTCACCGTTGCTCTAATAAGCGCTGACGCGGTGATTATTGATCCTGTAGGTATTAGGGTTACGTTTGTAATTGCCATGTACACTGCTGCCATAGCAGCATTACAGTTTAGGCATTACAAGCTGCTTAAGAGTCGTTCGTAGAGTTGGATTATTGTTTTTATGATCGAGTTATTTAGTCCTTTTCTTCACATTTATTGAGATATTTATATGTCCGCTTTACCTAATTGTCCAAAATGTAGTTCCGAATACACATACGAAGATGGTGCTCAATACGTATGCCCAGAATGTGCCCATGAATGGGCGATGGATGGGTCTGACGATGAAACAGATGACAAAGTAGTTCGTGATAGTAACGGTAACATTTTGCAGAATGGCGACACGGTTACGGTGATTAAAGACCTTAAAGTTAAAGGCTCTTCCTTAGTGGTTAAAGTAGGTACTAAAGTGAAGGGTATTCGTCTTGTTGACGGCGACCATGACATCGATTGTAAAATCCCCGGTGTTGGCGCCATGAAACTTAAGTCTCAATTTGTTAAAAAATAGTAACTGTTACCCTCTGCATTAAGTTTAATAGTAGACTATACGTCCTGTGTCGGCAGGATATTTGCCAGCGGCATAGGGCCTAGGTCTTGCTCAAGGGCGAGAATATTTTCGATGGGTATGACCAAGGCTAGGGTGAGGTCGTCGGCGTATATCCGCTCATCAATAACGGCCTCGTGTTTTTGGCACAAATGCTCAATGCGGCCGCTAAGGTCGTAGGGGCAAGTTAACTTAATGTAGCTAAGTTGACGTTTTATTTCCCTAGGGCAAGCTTCCACAACCAATTTTACTGCATCAGAATAGGCTTTCACTAAGCCTCCTGTGCCAAGCTTAGTGCCTCCAAAATAGCGGCAGACCACCACACTCACTTCACCAATACCGCAATGACTAAGCACTTGCAACATAGGTTTTCCAGCAGTTCCCGATGGCTCTCCGGCATCGCTTAATCCCCAAAAGGTACTGTTTTCAGGCGCTGCAGCTACTACAGCCCAACAATGGTGGCTGGCATCTGGGTATTTTTTACGCATATCGTTTAAGTGAATGTCACATTCACCTCGACCAACGGTATGGCGCAAGTTGGCGATGAAGTGGCTATTCTTGATTACTAGAGTTAACTCTAAGTCTTCGCCGTATAATTGTGGAATTTGGTAGCTCAAAAATAGGCCTTAAGTTTATCTTTAAAATATACTGGTGTTCTGGTGGAATACCGTAACAAGCAGGTACAATACCTCTAAGTTTCATAGACATGCAATTTAATTAATGACTCAAGAACAGCAAGGTTTCGACGGCGTCGAAAGATTATATGGTGTTGAAGACTACACTGCGATTCGCAAAGCCCATATTTGTGTAGTGGGTATTGGCGGTGTTGGCACATGGGTGGCCGAGGCTCTTGCTCGTTCTGGAGTAGGTCAGATTACCTTGATTGATATGGATGATGTAGCTGAATCCAACATTAATCGTCAATTGGTGGCATTACTCTCAACGGTTGATCAAGCCAAGATTGATGTTATGGCCGAACGGATTCAGGACATTAACCCTCATTGTAAGGTTAATTTAATCGAAGAATTTGTTGGCGAAAACAACCTTGAAGCATGTTTAGATAGAGGATACGACTATGTTATTGACGCCTGTGATTCGATCAAAGCCAAGGCTATGATGGTATCTTGGTGTAAACATCGGCGTTTACCTATTATCACTATAGGCGGTGCAGGTGGGCAGCGAGACCCGAGCCAAGTTAAGATTGTGGATTTAGCCATGACTCGTGTGGATCCCTTGGCGGCCAAGTTAAGGTCTGTATTACGCAGCCAATACGGCTTCAGCAAAAATCTTAAAAGCCGGTTTCGTATTGAATGTGTGTGCTCATCAGAACAGCTACATTATCCGCAACCAGATGGTAGCGTGGATTGGGCCAAGAGCGCTAACGTTGCAGGAGCGAAGATGGATTGTAGCCGAGGTTTTGGTGCTGTGAGTTTTGTCACAGGCACTTTTGCTTTTATTGCAGTGGCCCGAGTACTCGATAAGATTGTTGCTAAACAACAACGGCTTCGATCTGAATCATAGGAAATTATTATGTCTTTGAATAACAACCAAAGTAGCCAAATTGCTCAAATTATAAACACTGGTTTTACCGAGTACCGGAGGCAGTTTGAAGATATTTCGTCTGGTGCAAAGCAGCGTTTCGAGCAAGCATTATGGCAAGACGTTCAAGCAAGTGGCATGCAGAGGATCGACCTATATGGTGAGATGGTTAACGAAGTAACCAAAAGAGTGGATCAATTTCGTATTGCCGAAAATCTTGACCAAGAAAAAGCACGTGAGTGGGTCGGTGTTAAAGCCAAGTTTGAACAACTTATGCCCCAGCGAACAGATCCAGAGCTAGCTGAAACCTTTTATAACTCTATATTTTGCCGCACCTTTAGGCACCGTGCATTGCGTGAACAACGCATGTTTTTGTTTAGCTCTACAGATGCGGCACCTAAAGTGTTAGCCCAGGATATGTATCGTGAATACCGCGCTGATAGAGGTGTTGTTAGCATGGTGAATCATATACTGGACGATTACAGCTTCAGCGTACCTTACGTCAACAAGCGCTTGGATGTTGTTAACTTGGTCCGTAATATCAAAGAAAATACCGATTTCCGTATGGCCATTAGTGCAGATACGCGGGTACAGATTTTGAAGTCTGTGTTTTATCGAAATAAAGGTGCCTATCTGGTAGGTCAGTTAGTTAACCCTAATCATCGTCAGCCTTTTGTAATCCCTTTGTTGAATGATGAAGGCCACGGTATTTATACGGACACGTTGATTACAGATTCTGATGACGTGAGTATCATTTTTAGCTTCACCCGCTCCTACTTTATGGTAGAAGCTCCTGTTCCAGCGGAGTTCGTAGGATTTCTACAGCAAATTTTGCCTGCTAAACCGTTAGCAGAAATTTATACTAACATCGGTTTCTTTAAGCATGGTAAATCTGTATTCATGCGTGATTATCTGCAGCATATGGATGACTCTGAAGATCAATTTATTATTGCACCTGGTATTAAAGGCATGGTGATGAGCGTATTTACCCTGCCTTCATTAGATATTGTGTTTAAGATCATTAAAGATAAATTCGCACCGCCAAAAAATATGACTAAGGCTGTGGTGAAAGAAAAGTACCGTTTGGTGAAAATCCATGACCGAGTAGGTCGTATGGCCGATACTCAAGAATTTAAGCACTTTGCATTTGCTAAACACCGTTTTTCTCAAGAGTTGATTGATGAACTCTTTGCAGTAGCACCAAGTATGATTCAAATGGTTGATGAGTATGTTGTGATTGAGCAACTCTACGTTGAGCGTCGTATGACACCGCTTAATATCTATATTGACACAGCCAGTGATGATCAGTTGTACGACGTTATTGACGAATATGGCAATGCCATAAAACAGCTTGCAGCCGCCAATATATTCCCTGGTGATATGTTGTTTAAGAACTTTGGTGTGACTCGTCACGGGCGTGTGGTGTTTTACGACTACGATGAAATTTGTTACTTAACGGAATGTAACTTTCGTAAAATTCCAGAAGCGATGTACCCTGAACAAGAACTCGCCAGTGAACCATGGTACTCCGTAGGTCCATATGATGTGTTTCCAGAAGAGTTCCATGTATTTTTGGCGGGTCGGCCTAGGATTGCGAAAATATTTCGTCAAATACACAGTGATATTTTTGATGCTGATTATTGGCAGTCGCTGCAAAGGGATATTGAAGACGGCCAGGTGAAAGATGTATTTCCGTATCGCCGTAAAAAACGTTTTCTATCGGCTTAATTCTAAACGTTTGCTTTGGCTTGCCTAATCTTTACTTGGGCAAGGCTAGCTAGTTTGTCTTCTTTACTCATGATCATCCAGTTCCTCACTTCATCCTGGCTGCGGTAGCAACCTTTACAAACGAGTTCGTCTTTCTTAAATTGACAGACTTTAATGCAAGGTGAGGGGATAGAGTGATCAATGTTTCGGATAGGGCGAGGGCGACGGCGCATAGGGATGAGTCTAGCTAATATTCAAGCTGCTATTATGGCCCGAGTTAAGCGCACAGGAAAGACCTGTGTGTTAGAATATGGCCTCTTTTTTGAGTTTAGGTGTATTGTTAATGTTAGGTCGCATTGGATTTATTTGGGGCAGTATTGGGGTTCTCAGTTTACTGATCACCTCTGTAGTGCGCCTGTCTAACATAGCGTTAGAGTTTTTCCTTTACCCTGTACAGATTTGGCATTGGTTAGCGCTGGTGATGTGGGTTGTATTTATGGCTTATTCTGAGGGCTATAAAGGTTTCCAACAAACATTCTCCCCCCGTGTTGCTGCCCGTTTGATATGGCTTCGAGAAAATCCCAAGACTTGGCTCGTAGCACTAGCACCTTTATATGCTATGGGTTTCATCTATGCCTCGAAGAAGCGTATTATTATTTCTTACAGTATTCTTATCATGGTGTTGGTATTTGTGACCATTGCTGTGAATCTACCTCAGCCTTGGCGACCAATAATGGATGCCGGTGTTGTTGTTGGTCTCTTGTGGGGAGCAACAGTAACGGGATGGTATATCTTTGTTGCCATACGCACGGGCACTAGTCCAGTGAATCCAGAATTACCTAAATCTGCTTACCCCACCTCATAGGAAACGACCATGCGCGCTGTTTTTTGGATGTTGGGCGCTATCGCCTCGTTTTGCCTCATGGCTATCGCCGCACGTGAGCTAGATGGTCAGATTGATAAGTTTGAATTACTAGCCATTCGTAGCATGGTGGGTTTTTTGCTGTTGGTGGTTATTATGAATGTTATCAAACGTCCTACACTCATGTTTAGTCAGCGCATTAAAACCCATTTTTGGCGTAACTTTTTTCATTTCATTGGCCAGTTTAGCTGGCTTGTAGGCATCGGTTTGCTGCCCTTAGCGCAAGTGTTTGCAATAGAGTTTACAGTGCCTTTATGGGTGTTGATTATAGCGTCTATATTCCTTAGTGAAGCGATCACACGGCGAAAACTAGCATCCGTCGCCCTAGGTTTGATAGGTGTAGCGGTTATCGTTAAGCCCGGTGTCCAGATTATAGATGTGGGTGGCCTAGTCATGATAATCGCATCACTGTGTTTTGCGGTTACTTTTATACTGAGCAAATCGCTGTTAACCACTGAACATCCGCTTACGGTAGTATTTTATATGACCTTAATTCAGTTGCCCTTAGGCGCGCTGATGGCTGGTGCTGATTGGACCATGCCAGAACCATGGATGTGGCCTTGGGTCATGGCTATTGCGCTAACCGGCTTGTCTGCTCACTATTGTATGGTTAAGGCTATGCAACTTGCGGAAGTCAGTGTGGTCATTAGTCTAGATTTTTTGCGCTTACCCATTATTGCCACCATAGGCATGTTGCTCTATGGAGAGCCTTTTGAAGTGTCGGTAATCTTTGGTGGTGGTCTTATGTTGCTGGCTAACTTAGTTAACCACTGGAAGCCTAAGCAAGCAGTATAGCTGGGTGTTACCGATGGTTTGTATTGCTTAAGATTTACTTAATCTAGCGCTGACTACCTGTAAATAACCTGCTTCTATATTGCCTAATACGTTGGCACTCATGGTTGCTGCATTGGGTCCCAATGCTAAGGGTGGTGTAAAAGGTGGTTTTAACTTTTGTTGACGAGTTTGGCGTATCCAAGTCAGCGCAGCATCCGTATTATCCTCAAAACGGTCTACTTTGAAGCCTATAGCTAGCGCTAAGTCGTTAAATGTCTGCCAATGGCACAAGTGACTTTCACTTTTTTCTTGAGCCCATGGTGTTGGGTAAAGCACATCATTTTCACCAGCTTGCTGTTGTAGCATGATCTCATGGATTAACAGGTGCCCTTGAGGTTTAAGAACACTGTACAAGCCTCTAAGTAAGGTTTCTTTTTGCTTAATGTTCATGGTGGCGTGTTGGCTGATTACAAAGTCGAACCTATGTTGTAGGAACGGGAGGTGTAGGCTGTTGCCTATTACAAACTGGCACTTTGGTTCAGGTTGAATGCTTTGATTGAGTAGGGTTGCTGCTTCAATGTATTGAGAATTAAGGTCCAATCCCACCATATTACAATCGCGCATATCGGATAATAGTCGGCTAGTGCCTCCTAAGCCACACCCGATATCCAAGCCGTCTTTTGCTCCACTAGGTAGCCAATTAAGCAGCTCCAGTGTTGCTGAAATTCCTCCCAGATGTAATTGATCAATGCCTGAAAAATCTTCGATTTTCCAGTTCGTGGTTGGGCTGTTTTTAAGTAATAGTCTTAGCTTATTTATCATAACATTGGTTTAGCATAAAATTAGCTTAACTTGAAAGCTCAGGCAGGTTAACAAACAAGTCCAACGCTTCAGGGTTAGCTAAAGCATCTTTGTTTTTAATCTCTTCACCATGGATGACTTTACGTACAGCAAGTTCCACAATTTTACCGCTTATTGTGCGTGGGATAGCACTCACTTGAATGACTTTTTCAGGCACGTGTCGTGGAGTGGTGTTGGCACGTACTTGCTGTTTAATAGTTCGAATTAAATCCTCATTTAGAACTAATCCTTGGCGTAAAACCACAAACAAAATTACGCGTACGTCACCCTGCCAGTTTTGACCCACAACGATACTTTCTAACACATCTTCAATGACCTCTACTTGACGGTATATTTCTGCTGTACCGATACGCACACCACCGGGGTTCAATACTGCGTCGGATCGACCATGGATAATGACACCCCCGTGTTGAGTTATTTCACCATAATCACCATGGGCCCATACATTGGTAAATTGGCCAAAGTAGGCATCATGGTATTTTTTGCCATCGTGGTCTTGCCAAAAATAAATAGGCATAGAAGGGAATGGAGCTGTACACACTAGCTCACCCTTAGTCTGGCGCAAGGGTTGGCCATCGTCGTCAAATATATCGACAGCCATGGCTAAACCGCGACATTGGAGTTCACCACGGTAGACAGGAAGAATAGGGCAGCCTAAAGCGAAACAAGACACGATATCTGTGCCACCAGAAACAGAAGCAAGCAGTACATCCTGTTTAACATCTCGATAAATATAATCGAAACTTTCGTGGGACAGGGGTGAACCTGTAGAAAGAATGGTATTTAAGTGTTGTAAATTGTGGCTTTGAGCAGGCTTAACGTCTGCTTTTTCAATAGCAGCAATGTATTTTGCACTCGTGCCAAAAATGGTGACCTTTTCCCTTTCTGCCATGTCCATCATAATGCTGGGTGTCTTAAAGGGTGACCCATCATAGAGTAATACAGTGCACCCTAAAGATAGACCGCTCACCAGCCAGTTCCACATCATCCAACCGCACGTCGTGTAATAGAAAAATACATCCTCAGGGCTCACGTCTGTATGTAGGAAGTGTTCTTTGTTGTGTTGTAACAAAGTGCCCCCGATACCGTGCACGATGCACTTAGGTACGCCTGTAGTGCCTGAGGAATACATAATATATAGAGGATCATCAAAACCACAGTCTACAAAATCAATCTCAGTGGCATCAGTGTCTATAAAGTCCTTAAGGTGTATGGCCTTATTAGGGACTGCATCGTGAAGTAGGCTTAAGTCTGCTGATTGAGTGACATGATCACATACCACAATCGCCTCAATAGAGGGCAGTTGAGCGGCAATACCTGCTACTCGCTCTAGTGAATTTAATGTTTTACCGTTATAAAAGTAGCCATCTGTAGTGAAAAGTATACGCGGCTCTATCTGGCCAAAACGATCGAGTACACCGTTAATACCAAAGTCTGGTGAGCAAGAGCTCCATACTGCTCCTAAACTTGCGGTGGCCAGCATAGCCACCACTGTGTCGATAACGTTGGGCATAAAGCCAGCAACGCGGTCACCAGGCTGAAGCTTGTACTTCTCTAAACCGCTAACCAGTTGTGCAACGCGTTGATAGAGTTCGTCATAACTAACTTGTTGGCGTGCGCCATCTTCACCACAGAAAATAAGTGCGGTTGAAGAATTGCGGAATTTGAGCAGGTTTGCTGCAAAATTTAATTTGGCTTCTGGGTACCACTGGGCACCAGGCATTTTATCGCCATTTTGTAAAATAACGCTGCCTTTGTGGCTAGCTACAATATTGCATTGTTGCCAGATTTCGTCCCAAAAAAGGTCGCTATGATCAATGCTCCATTGGTGTAATTGGTGATAATCAGTGATGTTCAGATTGAGTGAGGCGTTGATGGATTGTATAAAACGCCATAGGTTAGTCTGTTCAATACGGCTTTGGCTAGGTTGCCAGAGAGGCTGAGTCATACTGATCCTTAATAAGTGAGTGTGTAGGTGCTCTAAAGGCTGACAATTTATACTAATACAGCCATCAGCAACTTGACTAAAACCGACCAGCTTAAGCGTTCAATGCCTGTCCTGTATTTGAGCCGTTGGTGCGGCCCAAGAGGTCGCTAATATTTTGGCCAACGCGTACTAATCGGTCAAGGTGGATGCCTGTTGTTATGCCTAAACCGTGCAACATATACACCAAGTCTTCCGTGGCTAGATTACCGCTAGCGCCTTTTGCGTAAGGGCAACCACCTAAGCCTGCCACTGAACTATCAAACGTGGTGACACCTGCTTCTAGCATAGTGAGCACATTAGCTAGTGCTTGGCCGTAGGTGTTGTGGCAATGGCCTGCTAGCTGGTACATAGGGATGTTTTGGCTAACGGCGTTAAGCATTTCTAACATGCGTGCAGGTGTGGCTGTACCGATGGTATCGCCTAGGGATACCTCGTAACAGCCCATCTGTATTAATTGCTCGGCTACTTGTGCAACTACACTCGGTGAAACTGCTCCTTCATAGGGACAATCTACTACCACTGACACATAACCCCTTACTTTGAGTCCAGCATCTAAGGCCGCTTTAGCTACAGGTTTAAAGCGGGTTAGTGACTCGGCAATGGAACAGTTGGTATTACGCTGGCTAAAACTTTCGCTTGCCGCACTAAATACAGCCACTTCATTAACGCCAGCTTCTAAGGCGCGCTCTAATCCTCTCATATTGGGTGTGAGAGCACTATAAGACACATGCTTATGACGTGTTATAAGCTGCAGTACTTCGGCGCTGTTGGCCATTTGCGGCACCCATTTAGGGTGTACAAATGCAGCGGCTTCAATGTGAGTGAGGCCTGCGGCGGCTAACTGATTAATGAGGTTGGCTTTTATGGCAGCGCCAAGCATTGGGCCTGATTCATTTTGTAAGCCATCACGGGGACCTACTTCTACAACTTTTACGTGTTTTGTTAGGGCCCTTGCAGTGTTTATTTGCATGCTTATGCGTCCTCGTCAATGAGTTCTAAAAGCTGAGAATCAGCGTCCACTAAATCACCGATTTTAAAGTAGATTTCACCAACAATACCGGTATTTGGCGCGGTGATGGTATGTTCCATCTTCATGGCTTCTACCACCATTAAGGCTTCGCCAGCTAAGACCTGTTGCCCAGTGGTGACTAATACGGCAATGAGGCTACCATTCATAGGCGCCTTAATGCCCCCAGCGTTTGCTTCATTATTAGCCACAAAATCGTCAATGCTAGGCGTTTTAACGGTTACAGCAGCCTTACCTTGGGGGGTAAATAAGCTGAGTTTATCACCGTTTAAACAATAGCCTGCCTTATGTTGGCCGCCGGCGTATTCTAATACTAAATGATCCGTATCCAATGTGCCTTGAGTATTCGTAGGAATCACAATGGTGCTATTTAAATACTCAACCTCCAAAGTCCAAGAAGGGCTATGGCTCTGCTTGTTAAGCCTAAGACCTGCTAAATCTCCGTACTTGTTTTGGGCCTGTTGGCCAAATACAAAGCCTGCCATGGCTAGGATGATATGTTTGTCCTGAAAAGAAGGTGCCAGCAGGTATTCATGGTGTTGCTCTATAATCCCTGTATGCAATTTAGCATCAGCAAAGTCACCTAGTGTTGCTAGGCGGCGCAAAAAATCGATGTTGGTGTGAATACCCTCTAAATGATAGTCCTGCAGAGCGAGGTCTAGCTTTGCTAAGGCCTCGTCACGGTTTGGACCCCACACGATAAGTTTGGCAATCATGGGATCATAAAATGGGCTGATCTCATCTCCTTCACCTACACCAGTATCTATCCGGATAGTGTCATCCGTTGCAGGAGTGCGTAAATGCACAATACGACCCGTAGAAGGCTGGAAATCCTGTGTCGGATCTTCGGCATAGATGCGAGCTTCAAAAGAGTGGCCGCGGAGGCAAATTTGATCTTGAGACAGTGGTAAAGGTTCACCTGAGGCAACTCTAAGCTGCCACGACACTAGATCGACTCCTGTCACCATTTCCGTTACTGGATGCTCTACTTGTAGCCGAGTATTCATCTCCATAAAATAATAACAGCCATCACTGTCTAAAAGAAACTCAACGGTACCTGCGCCCACATAGTCGATGGCTTGGGCCGCTTCCACAGCCGTGGTGCCCATTTTTTGGCGTAGTTCGTCGGATAGGCCAGGGGCAGGGGCTTCTTCTATTACCTTTTGGTGCCGGCGTTGTGCCGAGCAGTCGCGGTCACCCAGATAAACACCATTACCATGACGATCACAAAAAACTTGAACTTCTACGTGACGTGGAGCGATGAGGTACTTTTCTATTAACACATCACTATTACCAAAGCTTGCTAAGCCCTCTCGTCTTGCACCGGCTAAGTGAATGAGGAACTCTGCACTCTTCTCAACAACACGCATGCCTTTACCGCCACCGCCAGCAACTGCCTTTATTAGCAAGGGGTAACCCATTTGATCAGCTTCACGTTGCAATAACTCATCGTCTTGATTAGCGCCGTGATAGCCTGGTACCAGTGGAATGCCAGCCTCAGTCATAATTATTTTGGCTGCACTCTTACTGCCCATTTGTTCTATGGCGGGTACATCTGGTCCAATGAATACAATGTCATTAGTCTGGCATGCGGCAACAAAGCCTGCATTTTCAGACAAAAAACCATAGCCTGGATGAATACTGTCAGCCTTAGTTTGTGTTGCAATGGCCAATATTTTATCAGCTCTCAAATAACTGTCCGCTGCAGCTGCTGGGCCTATGTGCCAGGCTTCGTCTGCTTCTTGTACATGCAGAGCGTTAGCGTCTGCATCTGAATAAACGGCGATGGTACGCATGCCCATTGCTTTGGCACTACGCATTACACGGCAGGCTATTTCCCCACGATTTGCAATCAATACAGACTTCAACTTACGCTTCAACATAGGGTTTACTCTTTCCATGGGGCTAGGGTTTTGGTCAAAAATGCCTTTAAACCGGCTTGGCCGTTGAGGCTCACTCGACTTTTGGCAATTGCATTAGTGGTATGCGACCTAGTGACAGCTAAGTTTTCCTTAGCGATTGGTGACTGGGTATTAAACACATACAGTAGTTGTTTGATTTGCGTCACAGCCTCTGGGCTATTGCCTAGTGTTACTGAAATCCATTGATCTCTGGCATTGATTAGTTCATTGAGTACAACGACTTGATGAACTAAGCCATAGGTTAGTGCTTGGTTTGCAGTAAATGCAATGGCGCTGGTCATTAGGTGACGGCTCCATGAAATACCGATTTTATTGACCACAAATGGGCTGATGACGGCAGGGATGAGTCCAATACGTACTTCACTCAGGCAAAAGGAAGCGTTGTCGACACTAATTACGCTATCACAACA
>Ga0307995_1001023_pt1 | contig 18065 bp, 16 predicted proteins | sample EllFjometagen262_FD_203132 | JGI IMG/M metagenome (GOLD analysis project Ga0307995, IMG submission 203132) | Marine microbial communities from Ellis Fjord, Antarctic Ocean - #262 | ecosystem: Environmental > Aquatic > Marine > Unclassified | place: Southern Ocean | collected 2014-11-02
TTGATTGCCGTCCATTTAAATCAAATGGGATTGAAGTAATGGATATTGCAAAAAGATTAATCGACTATGGTTTTCATGCTCCAACAGTTTCATTTCCAGTTCCAGGAACAATGATGATAGAGCCTACGGAGAGTGAAAATTTAGATGAAATTGACAGGTTTTGTGAAGCTATGATTTCAATAAAAAATGAAATTGAACAATGCTCCATTGATAACAAAAATAATATTCTTTGCAATGCGCCTCATACTATGAAAATGATTAGCTCTGAGGATTGGAATTATCCATATTCAAGAGATAAAGCAGCATTTCCAACACCTAATTCATTAGAAAATAAATTTTGGCCATCTGTTAGAAGAGTAGATGAAGCATATGGAGACAGAAATTTAATGTGTACTTGTGCTCCAATAGATACATACATATAGTTTAATTATATTAATTTTTCTAATTTAGAATACTAAACAATCACAAATGTCAATTAGCATTACAGGAACAGGTTCATATATTCCAGACGTAATTAAAAAAAATGAACAATTCCTTAATAATAAATTTTTAAATTCTGACGGATCTGAATTTAATGTTTCAAATGATATAATTATAAAAAAATTTAAAGCAATTACAGGAATTGAGGAGCGTAGATATGCAAAGAATCATCATAACTCCTCAGATTTAGCCTTTTTTGCTGCAGAAAAGGCTATTAAAGACGCTAACATCAATCAAGAAACTATTGACTATATTATTGTAGCTCATAATTTCGGAGATATAAAATATGGAACTAAGCAGTTAGACCAACTTCCTAGCATAGCTAGTAGAGTTAAACATAACTTAGGCATCAACAACCCTGATTGTGTGTGCTATGATTTAATATTTGGATGTCCTGGATGGATTGAGGGAGTGATTCAAGCTAATGCATTTATAAAAGCTGGGATTGCTAAAAAATGTTTAGTCATTGGATCGGAAACTTTATCAAGAACAGTTGATATAAACGATAGAGACTCTATGATATTTGCGGATGGCGCAGGTGCAACAATTATAGAAAAAATAAATGATAATTTGAATCAGGGAATTCTATCACATAAAACTTGCACATTTTCTAGTGAAAATACTTATGATTTATTTTTAGGCGAATCATTTGATTTAAATCAAAAAACAAATGAAAAGTATATAAAAATGCATGGGCATAAAATTTATGAATTTGCCATTACTAAGGTTCCTCAAGCACTAAAAAATTGTTTAGAAAAAAGTGGAAAAACAATAAATGATGTTAAAAAAATATTTTTACATCAAGCAAATGAAAAAATGGATGATGCAATGGTAGATAGGTTTTATAAACTATACGATTTGCCGAGACCAGAAAACATAATGCCAATGTCGATTAGAAAATTAGGTAATAGTTCGGTAGCTACAATTCCAACTCTTTTTGACTTAGTTAAAAATAATAAGATAGAAAATCATTCTCTAAAAAAAGGTGATGTTATTTTATTTGGAAGCGTTGGAGCAGGTATGAATGTAAATGCCATTGCCTATCAAATATAAAGTCTAATAAATAAATTTTCTTTCCATCTTTATTATACTCAATATTCATAACTTTAAATAATTAATAATATTATGTTTTACTTAAGTGACATTGGAAAATACTTTATAATGATAAAAATGTCATTTTTCAAACCAAGTAAATGGAAAATACTCAAGAAGTTAATTTTTAAAGAAATAAATGATTTAATAATTGAATCAATTCCTATTGTCGCTATTTTATCTTTTTTTATTGGTGCTGTAATATCAATTCAAACTGCTTTAAACCTTACTAGTCCATTTATATCAAAATCATTAATTGGATTTGCAACAAGACAATCGGTTATACTTGAATTTGCTCCAACATTTATGTCAATAATAATGGCAGGAAAAGTAGGATCATATATTACATCAAGTATAGGAACAATGAGAGTTACAGAACAAATAGATGCCTTAGAAGTAATGGGAATAAACCCACTTAATTACCTTGTATTTCCAAAAATAGTAGCTTTATTATTTTACCCATTTGTTATAACTATTTCAATGTTTGTTGCAATTTTTGGAGGTTTTTTAGCAATGACTTTTGCAGGAGTACCCAGTGAGGCTTTTATATCCGGAATTCAAATGGAATTCGAACCTTATCACATAGTATATGCATATATAAAAACATTTTTATTTGCTATAATCTTAGCTACAGTTCCCTCATATCATGGGTTTTACATGAAAGGTGGTGCATTAGAAGTTGGTAAAGCGAGTACATTATCATTTGTTTGGACATCTATCATAATAATAGTGGTCAACTTTATTATAACTCAATTATTATTAAGCTAATGATAGAAATAAAAAATTTAATAAAGTCATTTAACGGAAATTCCATAGTAAACGATGTATCTACAACTTTTATTAAAGGAAAAACAAATTTAATTATTGGTCAAAGCGGTTCAGGTAAAACGGTCCTTTTAAAATCTTTATTAGGATTACATATTCCTGATTCAGGTGAAATACTTTATGATGGAGTATCAAATAAGAAAATGAACGATTCTGACAAAACACTATTAAGAAGGGAAATGGGAATGGTTTTTCAAGGAAGTGCACTCTTTGATTCAATGACAGTTTTGGGAAATGTAATGTTTCCTTTAACTATGCTTTCTGACAAAAGTGAAGAGGAAGTTAGACAAAATGCAGAAAGTGCTATTCAAAGAGTTGAGTTAGACAAAGCTTATAGTAAATTGCCATCTGAACTTTCTGGAGGCATGCAAAAAAGAGTAGCTATAGCTAGAGCTATAGTTATGAACCCTAAATATTTATTTTGTGATGAACCTAACTCAGGTTTAGACCCCAGAACGTCAATTATAATAGATAAACTGATTCAAGAAATCACAAAAGAATTTAACATGACTACTATTATCAATTCTCATGATATGAATTCTGTAATGGAAATTGGAGAAAAAATTATATTTTTAGTTGATGGAGAAAAAAATTGGGAAGGAACCAATAAAGAAATATTTAAAACAACTAATCAATCGGTTACAGACTTTGTATACTCATCAGAATTACTTAAAAAAGTGAAAAAATATTTATAACTATTTTTCTCTTCTCAATTCAAATAACTTATTTTTTAATTTAAAATTCAACCATTTTTTTAAATCCATTTCCTCAATGTTGATCCTTTCAACAGAAGCATTCTTATCCCATTTTGCAATAAAAATAGAAACTGTATCATTTTGTGATATCATTAAACTATAATTAATGAACTGAATTAATCCATGATTAAATTTCGCTTCTTTCAAAATAGATTGATAAAAAAGAGTGTTCATTTCTATTTTCTCCAGTCTATTTAATTTTTTTGTTAAAACATCAATTTGGTTTGATTTATTTATTAGATCTAAAGAATCTCTATATCTAAGCTCACTTAAAAAACGTTTCTGCTCTTTAAAGTCATTCTCTATTTCCTGCTGGTTAAAAACAATGTCAGTTAAGGATAGATTAGGATACTTATTTAATTTGGCCTTAAGGAGGTCTATAGTCTCTTTTGAAATTGGATCTAATCCAAAAGTATTTAATACAATTTTAGATTTTTTATCTGTCCAGGGCCAAACAAAGTTAGATGACAGATTATTGTAATTATAATTAATAATAGCAGTTTGTTCCAGAAAATCTTTGTTCTTTAATCCATCTAATTCAATTCTTAAAAATTCATTAGCTGAATTTTTAAATTTACTTTCGTTAAGAACTCCTGAAAATGTAAAAAATGCCGGAATAAGCATTAAAATTGAAAAGGCAGTAACTAAACGAGCAATTGTGGTTCTTCTTTTTGAATTAGCATAATTAATCATCGGAAATCTCAATAACTTAACTACTATATAAGTAGCTAAAACTATATAAAGAGTATTAATCATAAACAAGTACATTGCTCCTAACGCAAAAGAAAGTTTTCCTGTAGCTAAACCAAAACCAACAGTACAAAGAGGAGGCATAAGAGCTGTAGCAATCGCAACCCCGAAAACTACAGATGAAACTGTTCCTTTTTTAGTTCTAGCAATAATAAGTGCTAATCCTCCAAAAAAAGCAATTAGGACATCTCTAATGTCTGGCTTTGTCCTAGACAAAAGCTCTGAAGACTCTTCTCTAAGAGGAAAAAAAGCAAAAAATAAATAAGCAGTAAGAACACTTAAAAAGACCATCAATGTAAAATTTATTAATGATTTTTTTAAAGTCTCTAGGTCATTTATAGCAATGGACATACCGAAACCTAATATTGGTCCCATTAATGGAGAAATTAACATCGCTCCAATTACAACTGGAATTGAATTAGCATTTAACCCTACCGAAGCAACAAAAATAGAACATATCAATATCCATGCCGTAGGGCCTTTAATTGAAATATCATTCTTTATAGAAACCAAAGTGGCTTCTTTATCGGTATCTTTTCTAAAATCTAATACTTCTTTTAAAAAAGAAAATAAAGAATGAAACAAGCCTTTAGCATTTTTAGAAATGGATTGACTTTCTAAATTTACTTTTGATTCTTCATCTGAAAAATTAAATTTAGTTTTCATGGAATTACTTTTGCTTAAGTCCTGTTAAATCTGATGAACTCCTAATTTTATCTCCTAAACCGTCGGACATTTGAATATTATATTTTTTACAAATAATAGATTCAGGAACTTCATCTGTGCTTCTATCACCCCCATTAGCAAAAATATCTGGCTTAATTGCTTCAAGCGAGGCACAAACTGATTTGTCTGTATCAATAGACAAGAATACTTCATCAACCATTTTAAGTGACTTGACAATCTCTACCCTATCTTTCTCATCCATAAAAGGTTTACCTTTTTTTAAAACACATTGATGATTATTATTCACAATGACTACAAGTTTATCTCCAAGTTGTTTTGATAATTTTAAATATTCTAAATGTCCAACATGAATTGGATCAAAATATCCACTAACCGCTACTATTTTCATTTTTCTATTGGTTTAACTCTTGCAACAGGAGAAAATAAATACTCTTTTCCTGTTGATAATTCTTTACAAATATATCTTTTTCTTAATTTACGTTGAACTAAAAATATTCTTTCATGATCATATTCAAACAAATAGTTTTCTGAAAGATCATTCAAGAATATCATATTATCATTAAAATAATCATATTTGTTTAATGCTACAACTAAATTTATATCAGAATCTGTAGATGCAGAGGGATTTTTAATATGAGTTGCTAATTTTGATAAAATATCATTTGGAAAAATTTTATTATTTAAAAAAGGCAGCATCATTAATTTATATGTATTCTTCCACTCGATTCCATGAGGATTAACTCTTTTTTTAATGTTTTTATAAACTTTGAAATGTGCTAATTCATGGATTAAAGTTATTAGGAACCTGTATTTATTATTAATATGATTTAAAGTAATCTGGTTAGATCCATTTCTTAATTTTTTAAAATCACCATGTTTGGTTTTTCGAACCTTAACAATTTTAATATTAAGATCTTTTTCAAAAATCAAAGGTTTAACTAATTCGTGGGATGCTTCGGGTATTAATTCTAATAAATCAAATTCAATCATGGGTTTGAAGTAGATACCGGAATAGTTTTTCCGTTAAAAAGTTTGTTCCCTTCTATTGAAAAATTGTAAATATAGTTTGCCATTTCTAATGGGCTTACTTTAGCTTGAAAACCTGGAAATGCTTCTTCTAACATTTCTGTTTGAACAGCCCCTAAAGCTAGACAGTTAAAGCTTGGGCCTGAGTCTTTAAATTCTTCACTTAACATTTCAGTTAAAATGTTTAAAGCTCCTTTACTACTAGAGTAAGCAGAAAGGCCAGGGAATTTGCTAGAGCCACCAATTCCCCCAATACTACTAATGTTGACAACATGGCTATTTTTATGAAAACAAGGTAAGAGTAACCTAATTAGTTCAGCTAGTCCAAATACATTGACTTTGTAAATTGATTCAAAATCATTAAATGAAGTTTGAGAAAATGGCTTATTAATTAAACTTCCAGCATTATTAATTAAAATATCTACTTGGCTAAAATCATTTAAAATAAGTTTAACCGTTTTTAAAATTGATTTTTCACAAGAAATATCCAGTTCATAAGCTGTAACGTTTGGAATATTTAATTTAGAAATACTTCTAGATAAAGCAATAACCTTATAACCCTTATCACAAAATAACTTTGTCAATTCAAAACCTATGCCTCTACTCGCTCCAGTAATAATTACGTTTTTCATAAAAGACGTTTAAACTAACATCATTACTGGGTTTTCTATATAACCCTTTAGAGTTTCTAAAAATAAAGATCCTGTAACACCATCAACTGTTCTATGGTCACATGCTAAAGTTAACTTCATAGTATTACCAACTTGTATTTTATCATCTTTTACAACTGGTTTTTGAACAATACTTCCAACAGATAATATTGCTGAATTTGGCTGATTAATTATTGAGGTGAATTCTTGAATTCCAAACATACCTAAATTAGACACAGTAAAAGTACTCCCTTGCATCTGTTCATGAGTAAGTTTTTTATCTCTAGCTTTAGAAGCATAATCTTTTATCATAGCTCCAGTTTCAGGAAGAGATTTTTGATCTGCAAAACGAATTACAGGAACTACTAAGCCATCAGTAACTCCAACAGCTACACCAATATGAACAAAATGGTTTAACCTTATCTTGTCCTCAAACCATTGAGAATTAACCCTAGGATGTTGTTTTAAAGATATAGCACAAGCTTTAACTATAATATCATTAAAAGAAATTTTGGTGTCCGGTATCGTGTTGTATTGCTTTCTGAAAGCAATCGCATTATCCATATCAAACTCAACACTTAAATAATAATGAGGGGCTGTAAACTTAGATTCTTTTAATCTTTTAGCTATAACTTTTCTCATTTGAGAATTTTCAATTTCTTCAAAATCTTCAGTTCCAGTATGATTACTCTGAACACTCATTAATGGAATGTCTGATTTCAAAGGAATAAAGTTCTCTATATCTTCTTTTACTATTCTGCCATTATCTCCAGAACCTTTTACTAAAAGTAAATCAATGTTTTTTTCTTTGGCTATTTTCTTTGCAAGTGGAGACACTAAGATTCTATCAGAATCAATTTTAGACTTGTCTTCATCGATTACTAGTTTAGTAACTTGAATTTTATTTTCAGTTAAAATTTCTTTTTCTGAACTGTTTACAGAAATGCCTAATTCACCTGCTTCATATTTTTTAATTTCTGAATGAAAGTCAGCACCTTCATCTCCAATAATAGCTAATAGACTATCAACTAAAGCAGTTTCCCCTTCTTTAATTCCAATATACAATAGTGTACCCTCCTGGAACGATTCAAACTCCATAGTAGCCTTATCGGTTTCTATTTCAGCCAAGATGTCGCCTTCATTTACTTGATCTCCAATATTAACTAACCAAGAAGAAACAGTACCTTCTTCCATTGTGTCACTTAGTCTAGGCATGGTCACTACCTTGTAATTAAGGTTAGTATTTAATTCTGTACTTATTATATCTAAACTTTCTGTTTGCTCTATTTGATCTACTAAATCTAATTGTCCATTATTAGGTTTTTCAACAACAAGTAATGAAGAAATATCTTCATCTTTTTCACCAACAATAGCTAACAAAGTATCTACAGCTGCTATTTCTCCTTCTTTAATTCCTATATACAAAAGAGTTCCTTCATAAAAAGACTCAAACTCCATTGTAGCTTTATCTGTTTCTATTTCAGCTAAAATATCACCCTCCTTTACTTGATCTCCAATATTTATAAGCCACTTAGCAACTACACCCTCTTCCATTGTGTCGCTTAATCTGGGCATGTTTATTATTTGTGCCATTATTTTAATTTATGAGAAATAAAGTTATAGTCGTCTTGTTCATAAACAGCATCATACATCACGCTTTTATCTGGATAAGGAGATTCTTCAGCAAATTTCTCACATTCCAAAATTTTAGATTTTATAGACTGATCAATTATTGAGATCTCATCCTCAGAAGCAAACTCGTTTTCTAAAATCATTTTTTTTACCTGACTTATTGGATCAATTTTCCTGTACTCATTAACTTCATCTTTTGTTCTATATTTTTGAGCATCTGACATGGAGTGTCCTCTGTACCTATAAGTCTTCATTTCTAAAAAACTTGGCCCTCCTCCTTTTCTAGCTCTAGAAATAGCCTCATCAAGAGCTTCAGCGACTTTAATCGGATTCATTCCGTCAACTGGGCCACACGGCATTTCATAACCCAAACCTAATTTCCAAATATCAGAATGATTAGAAGTCCTTTCAACAGATGTTCCCATTGCGTAACCATTGTTTTCAACAACAAAAACAACAGGTAGTTTCCATAACATTGCTAAATTTAAAGTTTCATGTAAAGAACCTTGACGAACAGCTCCGTCTCCCATAAAACAAAGAGTTACTGCTCCTCTATTAAAATACTTATCGCCAAATGCCATTCCAGCTCCTAATGGAATTTGTCCACCAACAATACCATGGCCTCCATGAAACCTATGCTCTTTAGAAAAAATATGCATAGATCCACCTAAACCCATAGAAGTTCCAGTGGATTTTCCATATAATTCCGCCATTATTCTTTTGGGATCTACACCCATGCCAATTGGCATAACATGGTTCCTATAAGCAGTTATCATTCTATCTTTATTAAGATCCATAACATGGAGGGATCCAGCAAGTATAGCCTCTTGTCCATTATATAAATGTAGAAATCCTCTTACTTTTTGTTGGATATAAACAGCAGCCAATTTATCTTCAAATTTTCTCCAAAAAAGCATGTCTTCATACCATTTTAAATAAGTTTCTTTGTTAATTTCTTTCATTAATTAATTAAATATTTTTTAAAATAAACAAACCTAATGTCACTAATTTATTATGTCAAAGTTAACATATCTAGGCAATTCATTAAAGATATTAAGAAAAAAATAATTAATAAAAATTATAAGTAAAAGAAAACCTAAGAGTGTTTTCTAATGGACTAATAACTGATGAGGTTGATAATAGGTATGATAAGTCTAAATTAATATCGGTAAGTTTAAAACCAGTTCCAAATGTTAAATATTTTCTTGCACCTTTATTTTCATGTTCATTAAAATAACCAGCCCTTAAAGCAAAAGAGTCGTTATACAAGTATTCTAGTCCAAAAGCTAATGTAACTTCTTGTAATTCTTCGCTAAAACCGTCAGGAGCATCACCAAAAGATTTAAAAACTCCAGATAAGAAACCAACATCTGCCTGATTATATCCTATTATCTGGTCATTAGAATTATAAATGGGAACACTAGGAGAAGGAACTAATAATTTGTTAAGCTCAATATTTAATGAAATTATATTAGAAGAGTCAAAAATAAAATCAAAAGCTGTTCCAATTTTTAAATTAGTGGGAATAAAATTCTTTCTACCCAACTCTTCATATTTCATTCTTGGACCCAAATTAGACAAATTAAAACCAGCTCTCCAAATTCCATTAAAATTATTGTAAGCTCTTAGATCAGATTGATAAAATCCTGAAATATCAACTGCAAAAGAACTTGCAGAATCTGAATCTGAATCTACAGATTGGAGCTTTACATCAGACATTAAAAACCTTCCAGTAACTGCCATCGAAAAATAATCACTAAGTTTTAATGCGTAAGAAGCATCCAATGTAAATTCATTAGGATTCTCAAGTATAGGTATGTCTTGTGGGTTTTGAATTATATCTATATCACCTAAACTGAAATATTTGAAACTTGCGGACCATGAACTCCTTTCGTCTATTACATTGAAGTAATTAATGTTAGCTAAAAATACATCACTAACTAACTTACTTAAATAAGGGGTGTAACTAACTCCTAAGCCGCCAATTTGATCTGAAAAAACATATTTTGAAGGATTCCAATGCTGAGAAAATGCATCAGGAGAGGTTGCTACACCTTGTTCTCCTAATCCTGAGGCTCTAGCATCAGCAGAAATCATTAAAAAAGGAACTGCTGTAGTTATAACCCTTCTTTCTTGAGAGAAATTAGTTTTGACTATTAATATAAAAAAGAAAATTAAAAGATATTTTTTATTCATAATATTAAAACGTTAAATATATAGAAATATTATTTTTGGGATGAATTATTTAAATTAATTTTTTTTTAAACTATTTACTATCTTAGCAAGTCAGAATTAAAAAGTTAAAATAAAATACATGAATAATAAAACCTTATTTAAATCATTTTCTTTAATTGTAATGATTATTTTATTTATTGGTTGTAACAGAAATAACAATTCAACTAAAAGGGGTAAAAACATTTCACAAGGAACAGGATTTGGAATCAACTCTAAGGACGGAGGGTTTCAATATGACAATAAATATAAAGGCCAAATGACCGGTCCTGGCTTGGTGTTTGTTGAAGGTGGAACATTCACAAAAGGGAATGTAAAAGATAATGTAATGCACGATTGGAACAATACACCAACTCAGCAATATGTAAGATCCTTTTACATTGACGAAACTGAAGTCACTAACTTAATGTATCTAGAATATCTAGATTGGATGAAAAAAGTTTTTTCAGATATTGAAAATCTACGTCCCATTTACGTAGCAGCGCTTCCAGACACTTTAGTATGGAGAAATCCTTTGGGATTTAATGAAGATATGGTAGACAATTACCTTAGACACCCTGCGTTTCAAGATCACCCAGTAGTGGGTGTTAATTGGGAACAAGCTAGTAGATATGCTAAGTGGAGAACCGACAGAGTTAATGAATTAATGTTAGTTTCGAAAGGATTGTTAAGGCCAGAAGCAATTCAAGCTGATAGTTTAAAGGATGGTTACTCATTTAATACAGATGCGTACTATTTAGATCCTAGCAAAGCTTATGGAGGAAGAATGAATGAGGTTGCTGGAGATAAAGCAAAAGAAACAAATGAAGATGGTGAAGAAATGGTGAGTTATGCTGACAGACAGGATGGTATTTTACTACCTGAATACAGACTTCCAACTGAAACAGAATGGGAGTATGCAGCACTAGCTTTGAGTGAAATAAGGGCAGAAAACATATACAGAGGAAAGAAGAAATTTCCGTGGGATGGTGAATACACACGATCAGGTAAGAAAAGGAATTTAGGAGATCAATTAGCTAATTTTAAGCTTTCGGCTGGTGATTATGGAGGAATAGCAGGATGGTCAGAAACTGGCTCAGGAATAACTACTGCTGTTAGATCCTATCCCCCTAATGATTTTGGACTATATGGAATGGCTGGAAATGTAGCAGAATGGGTAGCAGATGTCTACAGACCAATGATTGATGAAACTATTAATGATTTTAACTATTACAGAGGTAGTGTTTATACAAATCCTTCAATTGGTGATGACGGAAAGGTAATTACAATTGATCCTGATAGCGCTACATTTGACAACCTACCAGGTTCTGTTAAAGAAGAAGTAGTTTCAGACTCTATATATAGAACAAACTACTCTGTAGGGGATAATAGAAATTTTAATGATGGTGATGTCGCTTCAATTAGAGAATATGGTTTAGAAGGATCTGTTGAAGATTCTATGTATGACTCTCCAACTTCAGAATCACAAGAGGGAACAATAACTTTAATAAATAATGAGGCTCGAGTATTTAAGGGTGGGTCCTGGTTAGACAGAGCTTACTATCTAGATCCTGCTCAAAGAAGATTTTTACCTCAAAATATGACCAATAATTTTATTGGCTTCAGGTGCGCAATGTCATATTTAGGAGAATCGAGAAATGCTAAAAAGCCTAAAAAAAGATAAATCAATTATTTTTACATACTTAATTAGTTTATCAATAATTCATTAAATTTAATAAATGGATATTGACAAGCTATATACTTACTTTAAAGAATGTGAAAATATTTCTACAGATTCGAGAGTTATAAAAAAAAACAGTTTATTTTTCGCGCTAAAAGGTGATAATTTTGACGGGAATGAATACGCTTTAGAAGCGCTAGACAAAGGAGCTAAATATGCTATAATAGATAGTGAAATTTCAGACAACCCTAAGTTTATTAAAGTTGAAAATGTTCTAAAGTCCTTACAATCATTATCTGCCTTCCATAGAACAAAATTGATTAATACAACTATTATAGCCGTCACAGGAAGTAATGGAAAAACAACAAGTAAGGAATTAATAAATTCTGTACTTAGTTTTGGAAATAAATCTGATTCAACAAAAGGCAATCTAAATAATCATATCGGGGTTCCTTTAACTTTATTAGGGATAAAAGAAACATCAGAATTTGCTATAGTTGAGATGGGAGCTAATCATTTAAAAGAAATTTCTTTTTTAACAAGTTTAATTAAACCTGACTTAGGCTATATCACAAACTTTGGAAAAGCACATTTGGAAGGATTTGGAGATTTTAAAGGGATTATTAAAGGTAAAACTGAGTTGTTTGATTGGTTAATACAACACAATAAACCAATACTAATTAATGCTGATGATGAAATACAATTTAAATTTAAAAACAAACATTCTATAACTTTTAGTAACAAGGTCAAATCTGACTATATTTTTAGTAAATCAAAAACAGGTGATTATTTGTCACTAAATTATAAAGATACAGATGTAAACAGTCAATTAATAGGTGATTATAATTTTTCAAATATAGGTGCAGCAATAGCACTTGGCTTATACTTCAAAATTCCTATTCAAAATATCAAAAAAGCAATAGAATCATACATCCCTCAAAACAACAGATCTCAAATGATTAATAACATTAATCAAAAAATAATTTTAGATGCATATAACGCCAATCCAAGTAGTATGTTGGCCGCTATAGACTCATTTACAAATCTTAATGGCTCAAAAGCTGCAATATTAGGAGATATGTTTGAATTAGGGAAAGAGTCAATTAAATTACATCTTGAAATTGTTGATTATTGTTTTGAAAAAAAAATAAATAAAGTTTTTTTAGTAGGTAGCGAATTTTATAAAGTGCGAAATAAAGAATCAAAATTATTATTTTTTGAAACCAAATATGATTTTAAAGAATATTTAAAATCAAACGATATTAAAGAAAATAATATTCTAATTAAAGGATCTAGAGGAATGAAAATGGAAGAAATAGTTAAAATGATTTAACTATTTAATTAATTGGTTAATGATTATAAAATTATAATTATGAAAAATACTTTATTAATTTTTACTATTCTTTTTGCTTTTATAAGTTGTCAAACTACAAAAAATAACAACTGGAATTCTTATGATGAGTCAGTCGAAATTTCAGATAACAAAAAGCATACTATTGACAGAATGCAATTCAAACTCATTCAATCTAAGCATAATGACAAGAATGCATGGTTTAAACCATTCGAACAAGAACTTAAGAGTTTTACAGAGAAGGATTACATCAATTTGAAAGAACTAATAATTGAGAAGGATATACCAACTATTCAAAAATTCATTATTTCAGGTAAATTAACCTATGAAGAATTAACTCTATTTTACTTATATAGAATTAAAAAAATTGAATTTAATAAAGATCAATATCTTAACTCTATAATATCTTTAAATCCAGAAATATTAAATCAAGCTAGAGAAAAAGATAATAAAAAACCTAAGTCTATTTATTCTTTATATGGAATTCCTATACTATTAAAAGATAATATTAACTATAAAGGAATTCCTACAACTGCAGGTTCTGTAGCATTAATTGAAAATAATGCAGACGATGCGTATGTTGTGAAAAAATTAAAAGCAGATGGAGCAATTATTCTGGGAAAAACAAACTTGAGTGAGTGGGCTTATTATTTCTGTAATGACTGTCCTCTTGGATATAGTGCAATTGGAGGGCAAACTTTAAACCCTTACGGAAGAAAAAAGTTTGAATCTGGAGGTTCTAGTTCGGGAAGTGGTGTAGCCATTTCTTCAAATTTTTCATCAGTTGCCTTAGGATCAGAAACTTCAGGTTCCATATTATCACCAGCATCATTAAACTCAATAGTAGGCTTAAAACCCACTATTGGATTAGTAAGTAGAACTGGAATTGTTCCGATCTCTAGTACTTTAGATACTTCAGGTCCAATGACAAAAAATGTAATTGATAATATTATAGTTTTCAATGCTATAATTGGGATTGACAAAGAAGATAGCTTCTCAGTTAATAAAGATAAAATTGAAATAGAGTCAATTATAACTTCAACATTGAAAAATAAAAGATTTGGCGTGTTTAAAAACCTTTTAAATGAACCACTATATGCTAAGGCTATTGAAAAAATAAAAAAAGAAGGTGGTCTAATATTTGAATTCATTCCTCCCGAAATTAATTATAGCGGATTTAGAGAAATTTTAGACTTAGACATGAAAAATGATTTACCTAAATATCTTAATAAATATTCCAAAAATTCAATAAAAAATATAAAAGAAATAATAGACTTTAACCTTGAAGATTCTTTAAGAAGAGCTCCATATGGTCAAGGAATTTTTAAAAGTATTATGTCAAATAATACTACAGGTTTAGAAATTTCGGAAATCAAAAACAGAATAAAAATTGAAGGTAAAAGATACTTTGACGAAGCTATAAATAAATATGATTTAGATGCCATTCTCTCAATAAACAACTACCATGCATCATATGCTGCTGGAGCTTATTACCCTTGCTTAACAATCCCTATGGGCTACAGAGAAAGTGGAGTGCCTTCAAATTTAACATTCATTGGTCCATCCTACAGCGAAGAAAAATTATATCAGCTAGGTTATGCCTTTGAAAAAGAAACTAATTTTAGAATACCTCCTTTTAATTAATTCATGAATCTTTCAAAATAAGTTGAATAAGTCAAAAGTTTTGGGGTTTTAACTTCAAAAAATAGACTTTTTTCACAAACATCTAACATAATCTGTTTTCTTTCTTGAATTTTTATAAAAGTTCCCTTTAGAGCTTTATCATTTTCTATGCTAATTGAACCATTAATTAAAAAAAAAGAATAAATAAATTTATCATCTAATTCTAAAGTAAAGATACCTTTATCAAAATCATATTCTTTTATTTCTACACCCTCTGAGTCCATTTCAAAATGAGATTTATCGCCTTTAATTGTCGTAGTTTTCATTTTGTCTACAACAGTAACTGGGAAATCTTTTTTTTTATAATCATTATAAGTGGCAGGATTATCTAAAGTTTTTGAAACATCAGGATCAAACCAAATTTGAAATATTTCAGACTTATCAAGTATTTCTTCAGCATGCGAAATTCCACTTCCCGCTCTAATGATTTGAACATCTCCTTTATTTAGAGAAATCCATTTTTGTTGTTTCGAATCGAAGTGTTTTATCCCTCCCTTAATAACAAAACTACATATTTCAAACCCTTGGTGAGGGTGTAATCCAATAGTGCTTTTGTGATTAGGGGTCCATGCATTAGCCCAATAGAATAAATTAGAATAGGGTTTTAATTCTCCCCCATCTTGAGGGAATCCTAAAGGTTTTTTTTCTAAAATTTCTCCATTATTAAAACTTCCTGAAGCTTGAACTTCTTTATTATAAACTACAATAGACATAGGTTATTTATTGTTTTTTAAATAATCTAAAGTTAAAGTCGTCATAGACTTCATTCCTGTTAACATTGCTGAATCATCAACATAAAAATCAGGTGTGTGATGAGGTGCTGCTTTTGAAGGATCAGTTCCTTTTTTAGCACCACCAATAAAAAAATAGATACCTGGAATTTTTTCTTGAAAAAAAGAAAAATCTTCAGCTCCAGTAATAGCATTCATAGAGTTAACATTTTCAGAGCCATTAATTCTTTTTAAAGATGGTAACATTTGATTATACAATTCAGGATCATTGTAAGTAATAGGATAGCTAACTAAATATGTGATTTTTGCTTTTGCATTATTAGCTTCAGCTATATTATAAACTATCTCTTCCAGTCTTTTTAAAACTGTTTTTTTCATATTTTCATCTAAAGTTCTAATTGTCCCTAACATATAAAGACTTTCAGGAATTATATTACTTCTAACTCCTCCGTGAATACTTCCGATAGTTACAACTGCTGCTGCTTCAGTCAAAGGCATACTTCTACTAACTATAGTTTGAATAGAGTTGATCATCTGAGAAGCTGTAACAATTGGATCCACACCTGTCCAAGGAGTTGACCCATGAGTTTGCACTCCTTCTATATCAATTCTAAACTCATTAACAGCCGCCATTATTCCCTTTGGTCTAACGTAAACTTTTCCTACACTAATTTGAGACCAAATATGAAGACCAAAAATAGCATCGACATCTGGGTTTTTCAACACACCTTCCTTTACCATTAATTCAGCTCCTCCTTCCTCTCCTGCAGGAGCTCCTTCTTCAGCAGGTTGAAAAATAAATTTTATAGAGCCTGGAATCTTATCTTTAATGTCATATAACACTTTAGCAACTCCTAATAATATTGCAGTATGAGTATCATGCCCACAAGCATGCATAACTGGGACTTCTTCTCCGTTATATTCACCAATCATTTTAGAAGCCCATGTCAAATCAGCTCTTTCTTTTACAGGAAGTCCGTCAATATCTGCTCTTAATGCCACAACAGGACCAGGTTTTCCACCTTTTAACACAGCTACAACCCCAGTTTTCGCTATACCAGTTTGAGGCTCTAAACCAATTTTCCTTAATTCGTCAGCTATTCTTTCAGAGGTTTTAAATTCTCTATTACTTAGTTCTGCATTTTCATGAAACCAATGCCTTAATTCAATAACCTCATTTTCATAACCAGAGATTAAATCAGAAATTTTTTTATCAAACTTTTGAGAAAATGAAATGAATGAAATAAAAAGAAAAAATAAATATATTTTTTTAATCATAATTTTAAATTTTGAATACTAAATTTCACAAAAAAAAAATTAAAATACTACTTTTTGTTCAAGTAAGTTTTAAAAATCATGTGATATAATTTCAGAATCTTTAATAAAACCCTGAATTACTATTCCTTTTTTATTATTGAAATTAACAATGAAACTAGGTAAACAAAATTTATGATAAAATAAAAAAACCTCGCAAATACGAGATTTTTTTTGGTGGGCCTCTCGGTCCTTATTTCGAACTTTTTTACAAAATTATTGAATAAATTACTTTCGTAATTCTTCCATATCTTCTAGTAATTCCTCTAATTTTTTAAGGATTTTACCATACCCTAATTTTATATCTAAGCGGTATAGCGGTTCACTCATAAAAAATAGAAAAATCATAAATAAAGCCGTTCCAATTACATAATAAACTGGGAGTCCAAATAGTATTAGAGTTTCCGGATTATTCATAATTTCCTGATAATTTGTAAGTTCAGAATGAAAAGTATAATCAGGAAAATGTAAGCAATCAAGTACGCATAACATCCCAAAAACAGGATAAAATACTTTGTATATTTTAGAGAATTTATCTACAGCCTCTACTCTCCATTTGGACTGTTCCTTAAAGTTATCTTTACACTTCCAAATTTGCAAACACACTTCCTGATAATAATCTTCAAAGTCTGATTATGTATTTGTGTAAGCCCTACAAATTTTAATAATTATCCCAGAATAGGGAAGTATGGAAGAAATGTAAAAATCGTTACTCACAAATAGTTTTTTCTTAATTAGTGCTTGAATTAAGGGATTTATTACAAGATTTTAAATATTTTTTTTAGAAAAATATAATTTACTAGAAGAAATAAAAACCCACTCAATTGAGTGGGCTTATTTTTGGTGGGTCATACTGGATTCGAACCAGTGAAATATATGATACCTAATAAGTTCTTTATCAATACTTTATAGATTTTATTAAAATTACATTATCCCTTATTTGGGGATAATATGTCCTCATATTGGGGATAATGAATATAATCAACCCATTAAAATCTCCCTCATATAATTCTATATACAATATATGAAAAAATTAAGTATGTAATATATGTGAGGATGTGATGAGCACCCCACACATAAAGATTATGAAAAATTTGGTGATAGATTAGTTAGATTACTTTGGAGAAGTAGAATCTATCACCAATTATAAATATCAAATTTTGATATATTATGAATTGTGAAACCTCTTATTCCCAA
>Ga0307995_1001032_pt1 | contig 17880 bp, 18 predicted proteins | sample EllFjometagen262_FD_203132 | JGI IMG/M metagenome (GOLD analysis project Ga0307995, IMG submission 203132) | Marine microbial communities from Ellis Fjord, Antarctic Ocean - #262 | ecosystem: Environmental > Aquatic > Marine > Unclassified | place: Southern Ocean | collected 2014-11-02
GGTATTACCTGGTGTAGTGATCGCCTATATCATTGGTATTCCGCTGATTATCGGAGCGTTTTTTGCAGGTATGTTCTGTGCTCTCGCCACGGGTTTTCTGTCTGAGAACAGTCGCGTGAAACAAGACACGGTAATGGGTATAGTGTTCTCAGGAATGTTCGGTTTTGGGATAGTTTTGTACACTAAGATTACCACAGACGTGCATCTGGATCATATTCTGTTTGGCAATATGTTGGGTGTCGACGCAACCGATCTGTGGACCGCTGGTCTGATTGCGGCCTTCGTTGCTGCTGTTGTGATTGCTAAGCGCCAAGACCTGCTGTTGCACGCCTTTGATCCGATACAGGCCCAAGCAGTTGGCCTGCAGGTTAAATGGCTGCACTATGGATTGTTGTCGATGATTTCGCTTACGATTGTGGCAACGCTTTCAGCGGTAGGAATAATTCTATCAATCGGTTTATTAATTGCACCAGGGGCGATTGCATATTTGTTAACGAACCAGTTCAAACGCATGTTGCCGATTGCGATTGGGGTCACTGTATTCTCTGGAATATTGGGCGTTTACGTTAGCTTCTTTATCGACAGCGCACCCGCGCCGACGATCATTTTGATCCTAACGATTATTTTCATTGGCGCGTTTATTCGTTCAAATATGCGGTCTAAGCAAGTAGCTTAAGCCTCTTCAACAAGCCCACTAGCTTTGACCCAGTCACCGATACCGCCAATGTCGGTCACATTTGTGTAGCCCATGTCGAGTAAGGTCTTACCGGCCAATGCCACTTGTCCACCAGCTGCGCAAATTAGATAGACTTTAGCATCCTTGGTGAGTGCTTTGTTGTTAGCAGCGGTTGCTGGATCAGCCATGAATTCAAGCATGCCACGGTGAATCTGTTGCGCGCCTTTGATCGTGCTTTTTCAGCGATGGCAGAGCTGTCGCGCACGTTAACGAAAACGACTGCAGCATGCGCGTGACGGGTTACTGCTTCATCGGCTGGGATGCGTGGAACTGCCGCGTTTGCCGCTTCCATGTAGGATTTTGAAGTATGCATGATGGTGTCCTTTGAAAACCTATTTGCGCTAGAGCACAGATAGGTAGGGGCGTGCCTCCAATCCACTGGCTAAGGCAAGGGAATTGGGCCTGCATCTTTGGGCTGGGCATAGCCGCGTGCAAATGCGGGACGCGCTGCCAGTTCAAGATACCAGCGTTTTACATTCGGGAAGTCGTTTAGGTCGACTTGATGATATTCGAACCGCGAAGCCCATGGCCATGTTGCAAAGTCCGCAATGCTGAGTGTGCTGATGATATATGGGGAAGTGGCAAGGTGGCTATCTAAAACCCCGTAAAGGCGCAATGTTTCAGCATGATAGCGTTGCTCTGAATATTCAGATTTACCTTTGTTGTATTTTAGGAAATGGTGCGCTTGGCCGATCATCGGACCAAATCCACCCATTTGCCACATAAACCACTGCATCATCTGCCAGTATTCGTGGCTCCCATATTCAGGTGCGAAAAGGTTGGTTTTTTCGGCGAGGTACATTAGGATTGCACCAGATTCAAAGATGGAGTTATCCTCGTCAACAATTGCAGGGATGCGATTGTTTGGGCTGATTTTTAAGAAATCAGGCGCGAATTGCTCGTCTTTGGTAATGTCGATGGCATGGCTTTTGTACTCCAATCCCATTTCTTCCAATGCGATCGAGATTTTACGCCCATTCGGGGTTGTCCATGAATAAAGGTCTATCATTTCAGGTCCTTGGTTTGTGCGGTCTGTGCCATCAATTCAAACAATGGCGTAACGGATGATGCATCTGCAATACCTTGGGCTAAGGTTAAAAACTGTTCTGACCAAATTTTACCTAATACGGGCATTGTAAGACCGTGGAACTTATCCCAAATCACTTGATCAGGAACCTTGTTCTCTGGGTCACCCTGGGCCTCAGTATCGCGTGAGGACAGGATACGTCCGTCCTGCAGGTGGAAGTGGGTGCGCGCAAAGCGACGGGCGGGGAAGGCGTCGTTAAATGCGTCGTCCTCGACAATCTCAACAGTCTTGGCCAACCCGATAATTTGTGGGTCGTTGAGGCCATCACTTGTGACCTCGGCCACACCGATCGTACCACGCACAACTGCTGCAGCGACTGAAAAAGGTAGCGAGTATTGCGCCTGCTCAGTTGTTGTGGGGATAGCGGCAAGGCGTTTTGCCTCATGAAATGTTTCTACTTTGATCGTTGCGATCTCATCGACACTGATACCGTGGTCACGGACCAAGGCCAACGCTCCCTCCACAGCAGGCTGAGCCCAGCGGCAAATGGGATACAGCTTGATATATTGCTGCTCAATGTACCAGTTCTGGCCCAAGTCACCCCAATATTCCGTTAACTCAGGGTCTTCCATGGTGATCGCTGGGGCACCGGTAAACCCGTCCTGTGCAAGGTAAGCTGCCGAAACCCCAGCCATTGCGCCCCAACCAGAGCCGTCTTTGAGCATCGTGGGCGCATCAATGACACGCATCATCTGACTGCGTGGACCGTGATATTCTGCAATGCCAAGCGCCTCACGAGTTTGGTTCTTGGTCAACTTCAATTGCCGTGCAGTCAATGCGGCTGCCGCCAAAGAAATCCATGCGCCCGAAGTGTGAAAATCGCAGGCACTTGCATGTAAGGCAATACCGGCCCGGGTACCGATTTCGTATCCAATTACGATGGAAGTTAGAAATTCTTTGGGGTCATCAATTCCTTCTGCCTGCATGACTGCGATCAATGAAGGGAAGACGCCGCAGCCCACATGGCCCTTGGTCAATTTCATACCGTCATGGGCATCCAGCGCATCGATTGTCATACCATTGGCAAGTGCTGCTCCTGCAGCGCTGGCTTTGCGGCCGTCTTGCCAAAGGATTGCGTCTGTTCCGCAAAACTGGCGTACCGCATGGTTGTGAATGATGCTTGCTAGTTGGGTTTGCGACCCGCCAACGGCCACACCTAAGGTGTCGACCAGACAGCGAATGGCCTCATGGATTGTGGCGATAGGTAGATCGTCAAACCCAGTGTCGAGGATGAAGTCTACTGCCGACATGTGCATTGTCCCTTATGCGTAAAAACTGCGGAAGGCTGTGATAGCTGCCTCTAATCCCGCATCATCAATGTCGCGGTGCATTACCATCCTTATCGTAGGATGTTGCCCACCAATGCGCACACCTTTAGCCTCCATATGGGCATGTAATGCGTTATGTTGGCTTGCGTTGGGTGTGAAAAACACCATGTTCGTACCGCTGTAAACATTTCCAACATCCAAGTCATGCAAAGCATCGGCCAATTGAGCTGCGCGGTCATGATCCGCGGGCATAAGCGACAAATGATGATCTAGCGCATATGTTGCGGCAGCGGCCAAGACGCCCGCCTGTCGCAATCCCCCACCCAAGATTTTGCGATTGCGCCTAGCCCTTGCGATAATGGCGTGGCTACCAACCAAAATCGAACCAACTGGTGCGCCCAATCCCTTTGAAAAGCAGACGGAAACACTGTCGGCGCAATCAGCTAGTTCTTTAGCAATGCACTTAAGTTCAGTTACTGCATTAAAAAAGCGCGCGCCGTCTAAATGAACGGATAGTCCAGCGTCCCATGCCGCCTGTGCGGGGGAGCGCATCTTTTCCAAGGAAATGGCCTTGCCGCCAACTGTATTTTCCAAGCACAATAAGCGACTGCGTGCGTAGTGTGGGTCGTCATCTTTAACCGCACCTTTGACTTGCTCTGCTGAAACGGCGTTACCATCGTCCACGGGGATCGCATGCATCGAAACGCCTGCCAGAACCGAAGCACCGGCGGCTTCATCAGCATAAATGTGATAAGCGTCGCCAACTATCAATTCGTCCCCACGGCCACAGTGTGCCATGATTGCGCAAAGGTTACTTTGTGTACCGCTGGAAACAAACATGGCGGCGTCTTTCCCAAGCAAGCCTGCCATGCGATATTCAAGAGCAATAATGCTGGGATCTTCGCCGTAAACGTCATCACCAACTTCAGCGGCTGCCATTGCCGAGCGCATCGCGTCGTCGGGGCAGGTGACGGTATCACTACGTAAATCACAGACAATTGAGTTACGGATACCGCTATCCATTGGACCATAAGTGCTCATTTAGTGACCTGAGTGTAGGCGAGGGCAGCAACGATATGCACGCGCGATGTGTCGCCGCCATTTAACGCGGTGTGATAACCACGGGTGTCTGTGAAGTAGACAGACCCATCAGCTGGCAAGTGGGTCACATGGTGATTGACCACAAACAACGACCCTGGATTCGTTGTCACAGGAATGTGCAAACGTGGCTCTGGATCACGGTGCCAAGAATTGCAGTTGTACTGGCCTTTGGCCAACACACGGGTGCGTCCAATTGGAAAGCGTTTGGTTAGTTCTTCGTGAACGTATTCAAAGTATGTGCCTTTGAATTTTGGGTTGAATTCGGAAAAGTCGATTTCCGGCACCAAATCTTCACGGGCTTCTTCAACGTATCGCGCATCGCCACGCAACCAGTAACGACCAGAAAGATCGTTTTCTGTCCATTCAGTTTGACCAGGTCGTTGGGTGAGGGGGAGGGCGGCAAACCCTTGATCTTGCATTCCGCCCTTGAAGGATTCGCGTGCCAAACATTCGTCTAGTGCCGCGCGCAATTCATCAATATCAAACTTGAGTTCAAGTTTTTGAATGCCGGGGCCAGGAAGAAAGTCCGCGACCGAAGTTGTCTCGGGCGTGGTCTGCATCCAGTTCGTAATAGATTGTACATCGTTGTCATCTATTGCTGCGCTAAAACCCATGGTCGTGATCCTTCAATCAAATAGGTATTTGATCACGACGTTAGGGGAGCATTCGCTTTTGCGGAAGTCTGTATTTTTACAGTTTGAGAATTAACGCCGTTACGCGATGATCTTGTTTATGGCCGCGCTGAGCGCTATGCTGATCACATTAATCTCACCCATAGCATCAATACGCTGTAATGCACCGTTGTCCTCATAATAGCTGATCAATGGCGCAGTTTGTGTGTGATAGGCTGCCAATCGTCCACTCACGGTTTCAGCGTTGTCATCTGTACGGCGCTTCATTTTTGTTCCGCCACACCCGTCACAAACACCGTCTTGTGCAGGAACTTTGAAGCTGTCGTGGTATCCTTCACCGCAGCCACCACAGGTGTAGCGTCCTGCGACGCGTTCGACCATTGCCGCATCATCTACTTCAAGACTGATTGCTGCGTCTATTTTTTGGCCGTTTTCTGCTAGTAATTCATCCAATGCAGCAGCCTGTACAGCCGTGCGCGGAAAACCATCCAAAATCACGCCTTTGGCGCAATCAGCGCCAGCGATGCGGTCGCGCAAGATATCGATTACAATTTGGTCGCTGACCAGCGCACCAGCTTTCATAACGGCGTCAGCGGCTTGTCCCGCGGGGGTTCCTGCGGCAACTGCTGCGCGCAGCAGATCGCCGGTGGACAGTTGAACAAGGCCGAATTGCTTTTCTAGCATCCGCGCTTGGGTACCTTTGCCAGCGCCGGGCGGGCCGAGTAGGATTAGAACAGGTGAGGTATTCATAGTGTACTTCCTTTGGTCAATGGTGTTCGCTGGACTTATGCGGCAAAGACCATCGGGATCATTTAGTCGCCCATACGGTTTTCAATGAGGTCATCAACAACGGTTGGATCAGCCAAGGTTGAAGTGTCGCCCAATGCGCCAAAGTCGTTCTCTGCAATCTTGCGCAAGATACGGCGCATGATTTTACCTGAACGGGTTTTTGGCAGACCAGGTGCCCACTGGATTAGGTCAGGTGTTGCTATTGGACCAATTTCTTTACGGACCCAGTTGCGCAGTTCAACACGCAGCTCGTCAGTCGGGGTTTCGCCATTCATTAATGTGACGTAGCAATAAATGCCTTGCCCTTTGATATTATGGGGATAGCCAACAACAGCCGCTTCCGCAACTTGTGGGTGTGCCACTAGTGCGCTTTCAACTTCGGCCGTTCCCATTCGGTGGCCGGATACGTTGATTACGTCATCGACGCGACCTGTAATCCAATAGTCGCCGTCTGCATCTCGTTTGCAGCCGTCACCGGTGAAGTAGTAACCTTCATAATCCGCAAAATACGTCTTTTCAAAGCGTTCGTGATCGCCCCAAACTGATCGCATTTGGCCGGGCCAGCTGTCTTTGATGCACAAGACACCTTCGACATCGTTGCCCTCAATAATTTTACTACTTGCCGGTTCAAGAAGCACAGGTTCAATGCCAAAGAACGGCTTCATCGCAGAACCTGGCTTCGTTGCATGTGCTCCTGGCAATGGTGTCATCAGGTGACCACCTGTTTCTGTTTGCCACCATGTGTCAACGATTGGGCAGATGCCGCCACCAACAATTTCGTTGTACCAGTTCCAGGCTTCTGGATTAATAGGTTCACCCACTGTACCAAGGATACGTAGACTGCTTAGATCACATTTCTTAACAAAGTCATCACCTTGCGCCATCAATGCGCGGATAGCAGTTGGCGCTGTGTAGAACTGTGCCACTTTGTGTTTTTCACAAACCTGCCAGAATCGAGAAGCATCTGGGTAAGTAGGAACACCTTCAAACATTACAGTGGTCGCACCATTCGCAAGTGGACCATAAACGATATAGCTGTGGCCTGTGACCCAGCCCACATCAGCGGTACACCAATACACGTCGCCGTTTTTATAATCGAAGGTGATTTCGTGGGTCATTGCGGCGTAAACGATATAACCACCGGTGGAGTGGACCACGCCTTTTGGCATACCTGTCGAACCGGACGTGTATAGAATGAACAGCGGATCTTCAGCATTCATCTCTTCTGGTGCACAATCGGATGATGCCGCTTGACTCAGCACATTGTAATCGCGATCACGTGCTTCGTTCCACGCAACTTCGCCACCAGTGCGGCGCACAACTAGGCATTGAACAGTCGCGTCACAGCCAGCCAGCGCTTTGTCTGCGTTCGCTTTAAGTGGGGTATTGCGGCCACCACGTGGGGCCTCATCTGCAGTGATTACAACCTTAGCTTCAGAACCGTTCACACGTGCGGATAATGCATCAGGAGAGAATCCAGCGAAAACGATAGAGTGGATCGCGCCGATCCGCGCACATGCAAGCATGGCATAGGCCGCTTCAGGGATCATTGGCATGTAAATGACAACACGATCGCCTTTGCCGACACCAAGATCTTTCAAGACATTCGCCATTTTGCAAACCGAGGAGTGTAACTGCTTGTAAGTAATGTGCAGGGCTTCGTCTGTTGGGCTGTCTGGTTCCCAGATGATCGCAGTTTGATCACCGCGAGTTTCCAAGTGACGGTCAATACAGTTGGCTGCTACGTTCAATGTGCCATCAGCGTACCAATTTATTGATACGCTCCCCAAAGCATAGTTGACGTCTTTGACCTGAGTATACGGTTTGATCCAATCGATGCGTTTGCCGTGCTCCCCCCAAAATGCGTCTGGATCAGCAATGGACGCGGCGTACATGGCATCATATTTTGCTGCGTCGACATTGGCATTTTCTGACATTTCTGCGGACGGGGGATATGTTTTGGATTGGGTCTCAGACATTGTTGGCGCCTCTCTAATGGCCGTGCCCTTTTGGGGCATTCATTGATCAAGCGTAGGTCTGAATGCGTCACTCCCACGCAGTTCATTACTGATCGTTCGGCGAGATCATACCGTGAATTGAAAAGAAGGGAATAAGAGACTGGAATATAAGGGGTTCGCTGTAAAGTTTTTTCCGAGGTAGAGCTTATTTTGTAAATTAATATGTAATTTATTGTAAATATTGTTATATTTTCGGAGGATTGGATGTCAAGGATCTGCCAAGAAACATGACTAATGATACAATTTAAATCCTGATCTTTACTAAGCGAAAGTTAAAAAGGCTGTTAAATGTGTAAAGCCATTCTCTTTGCTGCGCTATCCTGTGCAGCGCCATTTTGTAGAATCGGCTATGTTTCCAGAGCGCTCTAAGCGCAGAAAAGAAGATCCTCAGTTTGCGGAATATCTTAAGATCATTTTTACATATTGTCGGCGATGGGACCCAAAATAACATAAATTATCGATGTAAAATGGACTGGAAATTCAATGTGTATTACTCCGATGGCAGCAGCATTTGGTTTTCTTTCAATGGCAGCGACAGCAGACCTTTTTGATGACTTTTGGAGCGGCACCGCAGAATGTAACCCAATACTTAAAGAGGGAATTCCAATTTTTAATAACGAGTGGGTTAGTGTAATGGATGACAAAATTTGCACGATGGTCCGCGCCACTCTAATTCGGGATATGGAAAAAACGGTGCTTTACGATTTTGAGTGTAATTCCGAAGGAACGGTCTAGAGTGGTTGACGCATTTTGTTTTTGATTACCTCAAGAGGTCAATTACTAGTGTATAACCAAGGTCACGTAGCTTTGCGTGAGCGCTGTAAATAATATAGCATAACTCCATACAAAACACGGTTTTACGGGTTGGTAGACATAGGCACTTACTGACTGCTGACCCGAATACGCTCATGGCTTTTTTAGACGTTTTTGATTGGGCTAAATCCCCGTCTGTGCACAATATTTAAGCACCGTCAGAAAATCAGCGTTCACTCCTTTGTTTGATCTACTTCGCGTAATAACACTTGGCAGAAGGTCAGCCTCGCGTTAGCCTCTTTGATGTCGAAACACCGCACCTTAGCTGTCAGTTTCGCATACTTGGGAGAGTACAATGAACAAATTCATATTGGGTGCTGTTGCATCCACAGTCTCGTTTACATTCGCACTGGAAGCGGCTGCGACCGAATGGAACGTATCTGTCTGGGGCAAGCGCCGCGCATTTACTGAGCACGTTGAGAAGCTGGCTGAGTTGGTCTCGGAGAAGACCAATGGCGAGTTCACAATGAACGTGAGCTATGGTGGTCTGTCCAAGAACCGTGAAAACCTTGATGGAATCAGTATTGGTGCATTTGAGATGGCACAGTTCTGTGCTGGTTATCATCGCGACAAAAACCGTGTTGTAACTGTTTTGGAGCTACCATTCTTGGGTGTTGAAAACTTAGCGCAAGAAGTTGCGGTATCCGCCGCAGTTTACGCACACCCAGCTGCGGCTGAGGAAATGGCGCAATGGAACGCTAAGCTGTTGATGACCTCACCTATGCCACAATACAACTTGGTCGGTACAGGCGAGCCTAGGCAGACTTTGGCTGACTTTGAAGGTATGCGCGTTCGTGCAACCGGTGGTATCGGCAAAGCATTCTCGGCGGTTGGTGGTGTTCCAACATCTGTAACAGCGACTGAAGCATACCAAGCCATGGAAGGTGGATTGGTCGATACGGTTGCGTTTGCACAGCACGCGCACCTGTCATTTGGCACAATCAATCAAGCGACTTGGTGGACTGCTAACCTGAACCCAGGCACCGTGAACTGCCCAGTTGTTGTGAACATCGATGCTTATGATGATCTCTCTGATGCAGAACGTAAAGCACTTGATAGCTCAATCCCAGAAGCGTTGGATCACTATTTGGCCAACTACGGTGAATTGTTGGGCCGTTGGGATGCTGTGTTGGAAGAAAAAGGCGTTCAAAAGGTTGAAATCAGCGATGATGTTATCGCCGAGTTCCGCGCGAAGGCCGCTGATCCGATCCGCGACGAGTGGATCGCAGACATGGAAGCGCAAGGCCTACCAGGCCAAGAGCTATATGACCTAGTTGTGAAGACCTTGGCAAAAGCCAAAGCCGCAAACTGAGCATTTATTCCTATCAATAGGCCGTCCCGTACATTCGGGGCGGCCTAACTATCTGAGATATACTCGGGGGGAGTAGACCAATGGCGGGATCAGCTGCGGTACTGGAGGATTCCAGTCTGCTTAGTAGATTGGATCGGGCATTGTTGCCGCTGGAGCGTTTCTGCGCTTTGATCAGCGGCCTTGCGATTTTTTCACTAATGTTCTTGGCCGCGTACTCCGTCACGACCCGCAAATTCTTTGGTGCTCCGATGATGGGCTATGTTGACTTGATTGAGAGTGCGATGCCAATTATCGCGATTATGGGCGTGGCCTATGTACAACGCGACGGCACGCACATCCGTATGGATATGCTGGTTTCCAAGTTACGTGGTCGAACTCTTTGGTTGTTTGAGTTGATTTCGGTCTTAATGATCTTGATCCTCATGGTTGCTCTGACTTGGGGATCTTGGGATCACTTCATGCGTTCTTTCGACTGTGCACGCCCGCTTTGTAGTAAAGACAGCACCACGGATATCTATCTGCCACTTTGGCCATCAAAACTGGTTGTTCCGTTCGCGTTTGGCGTCTTATCACTACGTTTGTTATTACAGGCATGGGGTTTTGCGCGCGCATTTGTGTTCGGCCTCGAAAACCCTGCTGGTGTCCCACTGAACTTGACGGTGGCTGAACAGGCGGCAATCGAAGCACGCGCACTTGAGGGAGCTGACTGATGGATAGCATTTCAATTGGATTGTGGGTCAGTGGCGGTATGTTGGTCATGGTGCTATTAGGTATGCGCGTTGCCTTCGCCGCAGGCATGGCTGGTTTTGTAGGTCTCGTTTGGCTGCGATGGAATGGGTATGACTATGACCCTGAAAAATTTGGAAAAGCTCTGCAGGTCAGTGTGCGCATTGCAGGCCTAACACCTCAGTCAAAAGTCAGTGCCAATGTTTTATCTTTGATTCCTGTATTTATTTTGATCGGGTATTTGGCTTATTACGCAAAGCTTACCACCGCTTTGTTCGAGGCGTGTAAACGTTGGTTTGCTTGGGTTCCGGGCGGCTTGGCCGTGTCAACAGTATTTGCGACCGCAGGTTTTGCAGCGGTGTCTGGTGCATCTGTTGCTACGGCCGCTGTTTTTGCTCGCATCGCGATCCCCGAAATGCTGAAGATCGGGTATAACAAACAATTTGCAGCCGGTGTTGTTGCAGCAGGAGGTACGCTCGCCTCGCTTATTCCACCGTCAGCAATTCTTGTTATCTATGCGATCATTGTTGAACAAGACGTGGGAAAGCTCTTGCTTGCAGGTTTTATTCCAGGCGCGTTTTCTGCAATTGTTTATGCTGTTTTGATTATTGGCATTGCGATGACATTTAAAAATGTGGGCCCTCCAGTTAGAGGATTTACATGGAAGCAGCGCTTTGAATCGTTGCCACCTGCTTTGCCAATTGTTTTGGTCGTCGTGATCATTATTTTCTTTGTCTATAATCCGTTTGGTGACGCTTGGGGTACCCCAACTGAGGGTGGCGCGATTGGTGCGTTCATCGTGTTTATGATGGCGTTGTATCGCGGCATGCGTTGGGGTCAGCTGAAAGAAGCATTGCTTGAAACAGCCAAACTAACTGTGATGATCTTCACCATCATTTGGGGTGTTTTGATCTATGTACGCTTCCTTGGGTTCGCAAAACTGCCGGATGCGTTTTCAGACTGGATCGTTTCGTTGGATATGGCCCCACTTGTCATCCTGATCTGTATACTATTGGCTTATGCCGTCTTGGGTATGTTCATGGATGCAATTGGAATGCTGCTGCTGACTTTGCCCGTGGTTTACCCAGCCGTCATGGCATTGAACGGTGGCGAATACGTTACTGCAGCTGACAGTGCGTTTGGAATGTCTGGCCCGATGTGTGCTATTTGGTTTGGGATATTGGTGGTTAAAATGGCTGAGTTCTGTTTGATAACGCCACCCATTGGTCTAAACTGCTTTGTCGTTGCAGGTGTGCGTGATGACTTAACTGTTCAGGATGTATTCAAGGGTGTGATGCCTTTCTTCTTAGCCGATGCTGTGACGATCGCGCTGTTGGTATCTTTTCCTGGAATAGTTCTTTGGTTGCCATCTTTGGTTGGAAGCTAATGCTCTGGAGGGATGATTTCTTTTTAGAAAATCATATGAAGGATTTATGAACTTGTGGTCAAAGAGCCGTTAAAATCGTTAATTCTGACTTTTCTTGATCGTCATTAAAGTCAGATTTTCAACTATGAATTCCCCACTTTCTAGAGGGTACTGCTAATGAATTTATCGAAGTGGCCACTTTCGACGTGGTGTTTTCAATGGTAACCAAAGGTGTTTTTTGGGTAGGTCGTTTAATGTTTCAATGTTTGAAAGTTACGAACTTGCTAAAATTATTTTTTTGAGCATCCTTTGGGTACCTTTGTCAAAGTTAGGTTCCGAGATGTCTAAATATTTATCCGTACAGAAAAGACTACATCAAATTCTCGAGAGGGCTAATTTTGGTGATAATATTAGTAGAAAAACTGATCTTTTTTTAACGGTTTTAGTCATCGTTAATGTCATATCAGTCACTTTGGAGTCAGTGCCGGAAGTTTACATGGCTCAAAGTAAGGCTTTTGCAAACTTGGAAATGTTTAGTGTCGCAGTTTTTACGCTAGAATACCTTGCTAGATTGTGGACTGCACCCGCCAAAGAACACGCAAACATGGGGTTTATCCTCTCGTGTAAGTGCCGATTAAAGTACATTTTCAGCTTTGGTGGAATTATTGATCTTTTATCAATATTGCCATTTTATCTGCGATCGTTTTTTCCCTACTTAGATTTAAGAGTTTTGCGGGCATTGAGGCTTTTACGAATCCTAAAACTTTCAAATTACAACTCAGCAATGGAAGATCTCTTTGAGGCCATTTTCGAAGAGAGAAAGTCACTTTATGCTGCTTTGTACCTTTTTATTATTGTGTTCATCGTTTCATCATCTCTGATGTATTTTGCTGAGAACAGGGTGCATCCAACAGGCTTCAAATCAATTCCAGACTCTATGTATTGGGCTATGATAACCTTAACGACAGTCGGTTACGGTGACGTGACCCCAATTACTGCAGCTGGGAAGTTTATTGCTGTGGCTTCGGCAGTTTTGGGAGTCGTTGTGGTCGCCTTAATCACTGGTATCATCGCGTCTTCTTTTAACGCTCAAATGGAAAGGCGAAAAATTATTTTTGAGGACCAAGTGCGTAAAGCGCTTTTAGATGGTATTTTAGATAATTCGGAAAAAGAAGACCTTGAAGAACTTAGAAAACGGTTTGGTATGTCTAAACGACGAGCTGACGCTCTGGTCGAACAAGTAAAGAATGTTCGACAATAAAATTAAGTTGAAAACTTTGCTAATTGAGTAATGCCATTTGAGGGGGATCTGTTCGTCCGGCATCATTTTTTTTTGATGACAAAGGTCGTGTCAAAAGGGAGGTCAATGTGTTCAACACAGACGGCAGTGTTAAGGAGAGCATTGCATCGGTTCAAGATATTGTTTTTATTTGCATAAAAAATTTTTCCACTTGAAATGTGTGTAGTATCACTTGTTTGTAGGTTGAAAATTAACATTTTTTGGGTCTTGAACCAACATTCTGTTAAGTTTTTAAAAATATGGTTTTCCCAATCTAAAGCATTGTGAGTTGCAGCAAGATTATATGTCCCAGACATTAAGCACACGTCCACATCACTATGAGGTTTTGACCCAATGGTAAATTCAGCCCAACTTTGGTCGTAGTTTTCGGTACAATAGTTTATTAGATCTGTGGAGATGTCGGTACCAAAATAACGTATTTTTCGTGGATTATATTTTGTGGCGATGTAATCCACTAGAGCACCGTAACCACACCCTATGTCACCTATAGATAGCTCTAAGTTATTTTGGAGCTTAAGTATTTCTTTTATCATAATCTCAAAGCGCAATTCTTGCCGAGCTTTGTTTATCCAGTAACTACCCTCAGCAGTAGCACCATATTTCTTAAATCGAAGACTGTATTTACTTTCTAACTCGTCGTCGAAGGATTTTCTTATTTTGAACAAAGTCCCTCTTCCTGCTAAATTGGATAAACTAAACAATTTTAGACCTAATACTCATGTATTAAATGTAATAGATGTATCGTATATAATCCATTCAAAATGAAATCAAATCGTGATTTTTCATTAAACATCATCAAGTTAGATAGAAGTGGTATTCGGATGAAAAACTTTGTGTTGATCAGTTTATTACTCTTGTTGACGAATTCAGTCACATATTGGTTCAGTCGTGAAATCAGTGGTTTCCTCACTCCAAATGTAGTACCAATAATTTCTGAAATCCAACTAAAAACAAATTGTGATTTGATGAATAAATCATTTATTATCAGAGATTTAGATACTGGCAAAGGTGTTGTCTTCAACCTAAGTAAAGCTTACTTACAAACCGTTGAGGGCAACTCACTTCAAATTCAAATGAATCCTAAGTTCAGCGATGTAACTTCTGATTTTGAAGTTCACAAAGCTGCCAAGAAGATGGAAATTGAATTGGACTGTAATATCTCAAATAAATTAAAAGATACTCTAAATTCGCTCAGAAACACTTTCAAAAATTAAGGCACTTGGGATCTTTTGAAGTTGTCAGTTAAGGTCTTGGCTGATTTTTAAACAACTCATCAATTCGTTTGTGCCAATTAGACTGGCGTCTACAACGCTAGAGATGGCAGTGGTTTCTTGCTAAGCTTGATTTGCAAAGTGATTAATTACTTTTAGTATGCAAACCCTAGGACTTCACACTGTGTGACAGCATTTAACGCGGCTAATTGGGTGTTTACAATTTGCGTCCATTTTTGGCTGCCAAATGCGCTCAGAAAAGCACCATCCACTTTTTGTAAGATTGATATGCAATTACCATAGCTTCCTGGATTAACGGTTTCATTCAATCGATCTGCGTTGGATGAGCAGTGGAGGAGGGTATTACCCAAAGGCTGTTCCTCATTGTCCATATAAATCACTGAAGCACCAGAAACGGCTCTTCCGGTGGTATTCTTAAGTTGAAGTGAAAGTACGTAATTTGCGACTGAACCAGTCGAATTACTATCAAACTCTAGTTTTACATTGCAGGGCATGTTGGCACTCAATGCCATGGTGCTGTACATGCTTAAAGTTAATATTAATCCAATTGGTGAGAGTTTTTTAATCTTTGCTTTCAGCATATAATAAACACTCCCTCCCCATGAAATCCGTACGAAGCGATTTGATTTCAAGCTAGCTAGACATTCATTTAGGGTCTATCAGTTTGATCCAAGTTGCAATGAATATCAGATGGATAAAGCAATAAACATAATAGTTAATGATCAAATTTTTCTTTTTTATGTCTATCAGTAGTGTTTGATTGTTGCTTTGGTTCAAAGTGTTGTGTATTTTTGGATTATGAATACTCGTTTGCAACAAAAATACAAAAGCCCCAAAAAGTCTCGACATCTCAACATTAAGTCTCTTAATTACAAGCTTAAGTTTTTTGACGAGTTTGACGTAACTTTGGGCGATATTATGCGTGGTGAACGGGCCACTCAAGGAATATCAGTCACTGATGTTCGCTTGGACTTGCGTCTCAGAAAATCTCACATAATCGCAATTGAAGCTGGTGATTTATCTGCTTTTAATAGCAAAATTTTTATCCCAAATTACGTAAAAGTATATGCTGCCTACTTGGGCATGGACCCCTCCATAACGTTTGAAATTTTTTGTTGGGAAACTGGTTTTCAATTCCAGGCCGTTACTCGTCGCTCTTTTGTCATGCGAGCTTATGATAATACGCTGAAATTCGTTCATCGCATTTCCCTAGAGTTTTTTTGGCCAGTGCGTTTGCGTTTGCGTCTCATTGAGTGAAATTTAACATTTATCCTTAAGATAAGCCTTTGAAATAAAATATTTATTGAAAATCTGCGCTTTACATTGATCTCAAAGCGTCTGATTTCTAGAGATTTGTGATTATTTGGCAACATTTTTTGCTACATATAGTTAAATTCTATACGACTTATCTAACAGCAGTGTGTTGCCATAGTCGCCTGTAGATACCCTTTTTTTGCTGATGGATCTTTTTGAAAATTCCATTAATTTTTAGAAAATAAATATAAAAAGAGAGCAGAATAAAATGAGCGACACTTCACATACTACTGGTTATGTTTTTTGGCACTTCGTGCGATTAGTTCTAACGGTAGCGATTATAAGTTTACCAATTTTTGCAGTTGTTTTTGGTATTGGGAAATTGTTTTAAATTTATAAGCCAACATACTTCTGGCTAACATGAGTTTCTCCTTTTAATTTTGAGTATTAGTAATGTGATGTCGTGAGGGGAAGGGGCTTGTCACAGATTAAACAAACTATTGTCATTGGTATTCAGATATTTTTTCTGGGTGCACAGCTTACTTTTGCGCAGGGTTTTGATAGGGGTTTCTCGGCTTACATGTTGGGCGATTATGAAACAGCTATAATAGAATGGCGAAACAAAGCGAGTTTGGGTAGCGTTACAGCCATGGCCAACTTGGGAAATATGTATGAGGTTGGTGCTGGTGTTGAACAAAGCTATATTTTTGCCCATCAATGGTATAATTTGGCAGCATCAAATGGTGATCTAACAGCACGAGAAAATAAAAAAATTATGGAGAAGTCCATGTCAGCAGACGAAGTATCTTCTGCAATATCTCAGGCAAAAAAATGCATGTCCAGCGGATACGTTGATTGTTTCTGAAGATTGGGTATCTGTTTAAAAGATTGAGGTTTTCAGGCTGTAATAAAGCCTTAAGGGACTTTAATAATTATTGAAAATATGTTCATAAAAATTTAATTTTTACAAAAGATTTTAGAATTTTGTAGATAACTTTTTTATGTCCAGGATCTGTAAGGTCCACTATCTAGATGTACGAAGTTTGTATAGCTTCCCACCCCCCCGTGAGTGTGTGCTCTAACAATTTTGGCTAAGCGTTTTGGGCTTATTCCATCGACAGAAAAATCTATAGCCTTACCTAAAATATGCATTGAGTTTTTTGCAACCTTATAACTGTTTCTCCGGAGGCTTTCGTTAGTTTTCTTAGAACGATACCCTGAATGAACATTTACAGTTAAAACTTCATTCTTTTTAGAGCAAGCTGCACAAACCTTAAGAAAATCCCTTAATACGATAAAATCAATTTTTTTAATTTCATTTGTACGCCAGTCTTTTAAGAGATCATTTAGCTCCCAAATTTGATTACTTGTGAGTTTATGTTTTTTTTGAAATTTAAACGAAATTTTTTGTTTTGTATTCGAATTGATCATTTCTACTTTGAAATCTTTAGCTAAGAGGATTTTTTTTGTCTCACTAGATATGAAATGGTTAGAAAATTTTATTTCAGGCTCTGGGTCATTGAACCAATTTGTGCTAGTAAATTTTTGTCTATTCCGAGGCTGTAAAGGGTCTGAAAACAGCCCAAGACTTCGCTCAAAGTCCACCAGAGGTTGAGCTGACAACAATGTTGGACTCAAAATTAGTGATAAAAATAAACGACGCGAAATTTTACTTTTGGTAACCATACCATTGAAGAGCAACTACCATACCAAAGAAGCATCATGTAAATAAAATATCAGGTACTCTTAAGCTTTATTTTTTTTCAAGGTCAATCGTTTGGCCTTGTAGTTCAAGATATAATTTAAATATGTCTCCCTCATTTACTGTGCCTATAAATTTATCATCTGATCTGTCAATTACTGGAATTGTCTCTCCAATAAAGTTTGCTGCAGCTTCTATCGCTTGTTGAAGAGATGCATCAGACTTTAAGTTTAGGGCATTTTTATCAACAAATTCGATAATTTTTTTATGCGGATCTGCAACAGCAAGCGATAGCAAATGCAGTTTTCCAACATATTTATCGCCTTCAGTCACAATATAAGCTTCAGTGCTTTCGTGGTCGATCATTGTTAATTTGACTAGTTCAACTTTCATGTCGGGACTGAATTTTAGTGTTTGTATTGAGGTTATTGATGAAATGCCTTCTTCCATTAATCTTAAACCCATTCGGCCTTGTGATATGTCAATGCCTCTTCCTAAGAGTTGTTTGTCAAATATTGAATTTCCAAACAGTTGACTGCTAATC
>Ga0307995_1001033_pt1 | contig 17851 bp, 9 predicted proteins | sample EllFjometagen262_FD_203132 | JGI IMG/M metagenome (GOLD analysis project Ga0307995, IMG submission 203132) | Marine microbial communities from Ellis Fjord, Antarctic Ocean - #262 | ecosystem: Environmental > Aquatic > Marine > Unclassified | place: Southern Ocean | collected 2014-11-02
ATACAATGGGCGAAACTTTTACTAAAAGTTATGATGTAGAGTTCTCAACAATTCTAATTGTTTCTTTTTGGACTTTTATCTTTATTTACTTGTCTTTTGTACTGTTAAAAAAGAGGGATTTATAATATTTTTAGATATATTTGATGTTTGCTTTTAAAACATTATTAAATGAAGAAATTAGTACCCTATTTTATATTATTCTTTGCATTAAATATATTTTCTCAAAAAGAGGCTAATGTTTGGTATCTTGGTAGAAATGCCGGAGTCGATTTTAATACAACTCCACCAACAGCAATAACTGACGGACAAATTAACACTTTAGAGGGTTGTTCTTCGTTTGCAGATGCAGAAGGTAATCTATTATTTTACTCCGATGGTATCGAGGTATATAATAAGGACCATTCTTTAATGACGTATACAGATGGTTCTCCAGCTAATAATCTAAAAGGAAACCCTTCAAGTACTCAGTCTGGTATGATTATACCTAAACCTGGATCAACTACTATTTATTATCTTTTTACTGTGGGTGACAATAACAATCCTGCTTTTGATTTATTTACAATTGACATGGCTTTAGATAGTGGTAATGGTCAATTAATAGACGAAGATGGTGATGGTGATTTCTTTGAAGATCTAGCCCAACAAGCTCCTGCTAATAAAAGTAATTGGACTGAAAAAGTTGCTGCAGTTAATGGAAGAGAATGTAATACTTTTTGGGTTGTGTCTAAAGTCGCTAATTTTTTCTATTCTTATAAAATTGATGAAACTGGTGTAAACTTAACTCCTGTTATTTCAACTGTTAATATTACATCAATAAACACAAGAGGTTATTTAAAACTTTCTCCCAACGGCGAAAAATTAGCGATTGCTCATCAAAATGAGGCAAACGATGTACTGTTATATAGTTTTAATAATGAAACTGGTGTTGTTACAAACGATGGGGTTTCTATTTTTAATAACTTTGCAGATGGTGAGGCTTATGGTGTTGAATTTTCTAGAACATCAGAGAAACTGTATGTTTCTTCTACTTCAGGCTTTAGACGAAATTTATCTGAACCTGAAACAACATACAAATTATTTCAATTTGATTTAACTAGCATAGACATTGAAGCTTCCAAAGCTCTAATACATGAGCAAATTGGATATAGAGGTGCTTTGCAGTTAGGTCCTGACGGGAAAATATATGCTACAATACCTTTAGCTTATGATGATATTAATGGTGATGCAGCATATTTAGATGTTATTGAGAATCCAGACGCGGATGCGGCTGATGTAATTTTCACTGAAAACGCAATTGACTTAAATGGACAATTTGCGACTCAAGGCTTGCCTCCTTTTATTTCTTCTTTATTATTACCTATAGAAATATCAGATTCCGATACAAATGAAATACTTAACAATCAAGATTTACAATATTGTATAGGAGATAATAAAACGATCATCCCTGAAACGGTTACCGGTACTACTGCCACTACTTATGAATGGTTTTTAGATAACGGTACATCTACTACATCAATAGCAACTACCAGTAATTTAACACTAGATAACTTATCTTTTGCCGATTCCGGCATCTATTTATTGGTCATAAATTTAACAGATGATTGCGGTAATGTTAAAGAATTTAACGGAACCTTTAATATAGAAGTTTTCGAAGCTGCAATTGCAACAGCACCAGAAGACATTGTCTTTTGTGACACAGATAGAGATGGTTTTAATGCTTTTGATTTACAAACTGAAAGAACTTCAGACATCTTAAATGGCTTAAGTTCAACAACCTTTGACGTTTTGTATTTTGATTCTATGCAAGCTGCAAATGACAATATTACGGGTACAGAAATCCTAAATCCATATACAAATCCTACTGCTTTTAGTTCACAAACAATATACGCTAGAGTTCATAATAGTAATGCACCCGGTGCCTGTTTTGATATCACTGAATTTAGATTATCTATTACAGATCTACCAATTCCTACGCAACCAGAACCTTATAGAATTTGTGATGATACTACAAGTGGTTCTGATACAGACGGAATTACAACTGATTTTATATTAAGCACTAGAGATTCAGAAATTTTAGGAGCACTAATTCCTGCGCAATACAACGTTTCTTATCACATCACTTTAGCAGATGCACAAACAAGTAGTACCACAAATCCGATTGATAAAAATGCAGATTACCAAGTAAACAATTCTCAAAGAATCTATGTAAGAGTAGAAAATATAGACAACGTAGATTGTAACGCCATTTCTGATGATACAACTGGTAGTACTTTTATGTCTTTTGAATTGATTGTAGATCCTTTACCCGTTTTAACTAATAACCCTGCTGAATTAATTCAATGTCATAACAACCCAGATTTAAGTACAACTGTAAATCTTACATTAGCAAGACCTACTATTTCTGCTAATTATCTAAATGAAACTTTTCGCTATTTTCCAACAGAAGCAGATGCTATTGCAGAAAGTAATGAAGTTACAGCTACTGATATAGAAACATATCCTGTTATTGGGACTGGGGAAGCTTGGGTGAGAGTAATTTCTGACCAAAACTGTTATCGTATTTCTAAAATTGAAATTACGGTGAACTTTAGTGCAGATCTTGCTTATGACAAAAGATATATTCAGTGTGATGATTTCTTAGATGCTGACGGAAATGATACTGCGGCTAATTCTGATACTGATGGAATTACTGCATTCGATTTTTCTGATTCTGAAGATGAAATAAAAGCGTTCTTCCTACTGAGTTCTCAACCAGATTTAGATATTTTTTACTACGAAAGCGAAAGCGACAGAACTGCTTCTATAAATAATATTAATAGTCAAATTGCAAATCACAGAAACAATAACGACCCTTCGTTTGCGAACAATCAAACCATTTATGTTAAGATTATAAACAATACAAACAATGGCTGTACTGGAACTGCAAAAATCTTTTTACAAGTAAACCAATTGCCAATTGCTAATATTCCAACAAATTTTGAGTTGTGTGATGATTCTCTTTCTGGAAGTACTACGGATGGTGAAAATATTGCTATTAATCTTCGTGATAAAGTAGCCGATATTTTAGGCCCAACTCAAACTGAAGCAGATTATCTTGTTACCTTCCATACATCGTTTATAGACGCTGATGATCTTTCTAGTGTTGGAATTACAAACAACACCAACTTTACAAACACAGCTCCTGCTGGTTTTAGTATTGGGGATATTAGTGAACAAGATATTTTTGTACGTGTACAAATTAGAAACTCGAGTCCTATTTGTTATAACTCGCGTGATTCTTCTTTTAAAATAATTGTAAACCCAATTCCGGTGGTTACTGCAATTACACCTTTACCTTTTTGCGACATTCCTAATGCAACAGATGCTGATCCTAGAAATAGAATTGCGCAAAACATAGATTTAACTTCTAAGGTTGCTGAAATTTTAAATGGTAGAACAAATCATAGAGTTGCTTTTTATACAACATCGCAGAACGCTCAAAACAGCACTCCTGAAATTACAAATACAACCAGTTACGAGAATGACCCTGCATTAACTACTTTCCCTGTTAACTTTAGTACAGATGATCCTGGTTTACAAACCATTTTCTATAAAGTGATCGATGAAACAGGTATTATGTGTGAGTCAATTTTTGCTACTTTTAACTTATTAATTTATCCTGAACCAAACATTCCTGTAAATGTTTCTGATTTTTCTGAGTGTGATAATACCTCAGATTCTTTTGAAAATGATGCAAATGGAATCAATGGTGATATTACTTTAAAAAATATAATACCAGAAATTCTTGTAAATTATCAACCAAGTGAATTTGATGATTTTAGCATTACTTTTTATCTCTCTCTTGCAGATGCAGAATCTGGTGATATAACATTAGCTTTAGATGAAAATATCTATCAAAACACAGTAAACAACGAAACTATTTATGTGCGTGTAGAAAATATTAGAAACACACCTATTGTATGTGTAAATACACGTTTGTCTTTCAATATTAATATTAAACCTTTACCGAGCTTTACAGTGCTGGGTGAAGAAGATATAGATGATCCACAGATTCTTTGTTTAAATGATTTACCATTCACTATTGAAGCTGAAAACCCTGGTGCAACTTATAGTTATCAATGGACAGATGAAACAGGAACTGTTTTAGGAAACTCAAGAACTTTAGAGATTTCAACAGGTGGTAAATACATTGTTACTGCTTCAGATCAATCTCCGGATGGTTGCTCTAGAACGAGAACTACTATTGTAAACGAATCAAATATTGCAACTTTAGACATCAGTTTTATTACCATTGTTGATGAAGGTAATAATATTGGAAGTCATAATAACTTATCAATCTCTATTGACACGATCAATAACGATTTAGGTCCTGGGGATTATCAGTTTGCAGTTTTAAACATGGATAATGGCACAAGAATTCCTTTTGCTGGTTTTCAAGACGAACCTCTTTTTGAAAACTTAGAAGGTGGATTTTATAATGTTATTGTCAATGACAAAAACGGTTGTTCTCCAGACACTACATTATTGGTTTCTGTACTTCAGTTTCCTCCATTTTTTACACCAAATTCTGATGGTGAAAATGATTATTGGGTAATAAAAGGCGCTAACATAACATTTTATCCGAATAGTAGTATTAACATATTTAATAGATATGGAAAACTAGTCGCTCAATTAGAAGTTGATGACCAAGGATGGGACGGAACGTATAATGGAAGAACACTTTCTTCTGATGATTATTGGTTTAGTGTCACCTTAATCCCTGCGGATATTACAAAACCACCCATCAATAAACAAGGAAATTTCTCTTTACTAAGGAAGTAAAAAAAATAAAATTTTAAAAAAGCGCTGTAATTTTTTTTACAGCGCTTTTTTATTTACTTCTTCTAGCGTAATAAATTGTAATTTTTAATATATTAGCTGTTCATAATTTATATAAATGAAGCTTCTAAAAAATATAGTACCTTTTTTATTTTTAATAATATCAATTAATACTTACTCTCAAAGTGGCTCCCCAACCTGTGATGGCGCAGAGCCCGCATGTTCTGACGAGAGTGGAGTTAAAATATTTCCTAATGTTACGGGTCAAGCAAGTCAAGGACAGATCGGGTGTTTAAACACCACTCCAAATGCCGCTTGGTTTTTCATGAAGGTTGCTCAATCAGGGGATTTAAATTTTAACATCATACAAAACACACAATTTGATGTTAATGGAAACCCTACTGGTACTGGTATAGATGTCGATTTTATTGCCTGGGGACCTTTTGATACATCAGATTCAAATTGCTCTGACCTAGCAAACGATTGTGTTACTGGGGCTTGTCCAAACAATACAGCCGAGCCAAATTATTATATTGATGACTTAGATGGTACGAACATCGTAGATTGTAGTTATGATGGGCAATTTGTAGAAAGTTTTACAATACCAAATGCGGAAATTGGCAAATTTTACGTTCTTCTAATAACCAACTTTAATGGCGATCCAGGTTTTATAAAACTAGAACAAACGAACTTCGGCGTGGCGGGAGCAGGTGTAACAGATTGCTCTATTATTCCTGGAAATCTTGGTCCAGACCAAGAAGTGTGTAATGGTACAGCTATTCAATTAGATGGTACACCATCAACAACAACAAATCCAATAGCCTCTTATGAATGGCAAGTAGATACAGGTAGTGGCTTTACTTCTATCCCAGGGGCAACCAATGCTATTTTAGATATTACAAACAATCTTTCTGGTATTTACAAAGTAATCATAACAGATACAAATGGAGATTTTGGACAAGAAGATATATTAATAACTTTCTTTGAAATACCTGTTGCAAATGTACCCGAGAATAGTAACATTTGTGAAGCAACAAATACGGGTACTAGTCAGTTTAATTTTGATACGGATATTACTCCACAAGTTTTAGACGGTCAATCTACAACAGATTTCGAAGTTTTATATTTCGATTCTATGGCAGCAGCAAATGCCAACACTGCAGGAACAAATATTACAAGTCCTTATACAAATACTTTAAGACAAGAAACTATTTATGTAAGAACCCATAATATAAACAATACAACCTGTTTCTCCGTTACAGAATTCACCTTATCAGTAAGTGATGTTCCTGTTCCTATACAACCAACTGTTTACAGATTATGTGATGATACTGCAAGTGGTTCTGATACAGACGGAATTACAAATGATTTTATATTAAGCACAAAGGATACTGAGGTTTTAGGAGCACTAATTCCTGCGCAATACAACGTTTCTTATCACATTACTTTAGCAGATGCACAAACAAGTAGTACCACAAATGCGATTGATAAAAATGCAGATTACCAAGTAAACAACTCTCAAAGAATCTATGTAAGAGTAGAAAATATAGACAACGTAGATTGTAACGCCATTTCTGATGATACAACTGGTAGTACTTTTATGTCTTTTGAATTGATTGTAGATCCTTTACCAGTTTTAACTAATAATCCTGCTGAATTAATTCAATGTCATAACAACCCAGATTTAAGTACAACTGTAAATCTTACATTAGCAAGACCTACTATTTCTGCTAATTATCTAAATGAAACTTTTCGCTATTTTCCAACAGAAGCAGATGCTATTGCAGAAAGTAATGAAGTTACAGCTACTGATATAGAAACATATCCTGTTATTGGGACTGGGGAAGCTTGGGTGAGAGTAATTTCTGACCAAAACTGTTATCGTATTTCTAAAATTGAAATTACGGTGAACTTTAGTGCAGATCTTGCTTATGACAAAAGATATATTCAGTGTGATGATTTCTTAGATGCTGACGGAAATGATACTGCGGCTAATTCTGATACTGATGGAATTACTGCATTCGATTTTTCTGATTCTGAAGATGAAATAAAAGCGTTCTTCCTACTGAGTTCTCAACCAGATTTAGATATTTTTTACTACGAAAGCGAAAGCGACAGAACTGCTTCTATAAATAATATTAATAGTCAAATTGCAAATCACAGAAACAATAACGACCCTTCGTTTGCGAACAATCAAACCATTTATGTTAAGATTATAAACAATACAAACAATGGCTGTACTGGAACTGCAAAAATCTTTTTACAAGTAAACCAATTGCCAATTGCTAATATTCCAACAAATTTTGAGTTGTGTGATGATTCTCTTTCTGGAAGTACTACGGATGGTGAAAATATTGCTATTAATCTTCGTGATAAAGTAGCCGATATTTTAGGCCCAACTCAAACTGAAGCAGATTATCTTGTTACCTTCCATACATCGTTTATAGACGCTGATGATCTTTCTAGTGTTGGAATTACAAACAACACCAACTTTACAAACACAGCTCCTGCTGGTTTTAGTATTGGGGATATTAGTGAACAAGATATTTTTGTACGTGTACAAATTAGAAACTCGAGTCCTATTTGTTATAACTCGCGTGATTCTTCTTTTAAAATAATTGTAAACCCAATTCCGGTGGTTACTGCAATTACACCTTTACCTTTTTGCGACATTCCTAATGCAACAGATGCTGATCCTAGAAATAGAATTGCGCAAAACATAGATTTAACTTCTAAGGTTGCTGAAATTTTAAATGGTAGAACAAATCATAGAGTTGCTTTTTATACAACATCGCAGAACGCTCAAAACAGCACTCCTGAAATTACAAATACAACCAGTTACGAGAATGACCCTGCATTAACTACTTTCCCTGTTAACTTTAGTACAGATGATCCTGGTTTACAAACCATTTTCTATAAAGTGATCGATGAAACAGGTATTATGTGTGAGTCAATTTTTGCTACTTTTAACTTATTAATTTATCCTGAACCAAACATTCCTGTAAATGTTTCTGATTTTTCTGAGTGTGATAATACCTCAGATTCTTTTGAAAATGATGCAAATGGAATCAATGGTGATATTACTTTAAAAAATATAATACCAGAAATTCTTGTAAATTATCAACCAAGTGAATTTGATGATTTTAGCATTACTTTTTATCTCTCTCTTGCAGATGCAGAATCTGGTGATATAACATTAGCTTTAGATGAAAATATCTATCAAAACACAGTAAACAACGAAACTATTTATGTGCGTGTAGAAAATATTAGAAACACACCTATTGTATGTGTAAATACACGTTTGTCTTTCAATATTAATATTAAACCTTTACCGAGCTTTACAGTGCTGGGTGAAGAAGATATAGATGATCCACAGATTCTTTGTTTAAATGATTTACCATTCACTATTGAAGCTGAAAACCCTGGTGCAACTTATAGTTATCAATGGACAGATGAAACAGGAACTGTTTTAGGAAACTCAAGAACTTTAGAGATTTCAACAGGTGGTAAATACATTGTTACTGCTTCAGATCAATCTCCGGATGGTTGCTCTAGAACGAGAACTACTATTGTAAACGAATCAAATATTGCAACTTTAGACATCAGTTTTATTACCATTGTTGATGAAGGTAATAATATTGGAAGTCATAATAACTTATCAATCTCTATTGACACGATCAATAACGATTTAGGTCCTGGGGATTATCAGTTTGCAGTTTTAAACATGGATAATGGCACAAGAATTCCTTTTGCTGGTTTTCAAGACGAACCTCTTTTTGAAAACTTAGAAGGTGGATTTTATAATGTTATTGTCAATGACAAAAACGGTTGTTCTCCAGACACTACATTATTGGTTTCTGTACTTCAGTTTCCTCCATTTTTTACACCAAATTCTGATGGTGAAAATGATTATTGGGTAATAAAAGGAGCTAACATAACATTTTATCCGAATAGTAGTATCAACATATTTAATAGATATGGAAAACTAGTCGCTCAATTAGAAGTTGATGACCAAGGATGGGACGGAACCTATGGTGGGAAATTACTTCCTTCTGATGATTATTGGTTTAATGTTACTTTAATCCCTGCTGATATTACAAAACCAACCATCAATAAAAAAGGAAATTTCTCTTTACTGAGAAAATAAATATTGCTTTTTAAAAGTTAAATAAATACGGATACTTTTTTACAAAGTATCCGTATTTTTACAAAATGGAATTTAAGTTAGTATCAGAATTTTCTCCAACAGGAGATCAACCCCAAGCCATAAAAGAACTCTCAAAAGGGATTTTATCTGGCGAAAAGTTTCAAACCTTATTAGGGGTAACAGGTTCTGGTAAAACTTTTACAGTGGCTAATGTTGTAAAGGAAGTAAAAAAACCAACCTTAGTTTTAGCTCATAATAAAACATTGGCGGCTCAATTATATTCTGAGTTTAAACAGTTCTTTCCAGAAAATGCTGTAGAATATTTTGTTTCTTATTACGACTACTATCAACCAGAAGCTTACATTCCTGTTACAGGAACCTACATTGAAAAAGATTTATCTATCAATGAAGATATAGAACGCTTACGTTTAAGCACTACCTCTTCCCTACTTTCAGGTAGACGTGATGTAATTGTTATTGCTTCCGTTTCTTGTTTATACGGAATTGGAAATCCCATAGAGTTTAAGAAAAACGTAATTCCTATTGAAGTGGGTCAGCAAATAGCACGTACAAAATTTTTACATCAATTGGTTCAAAGTTTATATTCTAGAACAGAAGTAGAAATTAAAAGCGGAACATTTAAGGTAAAAGGCGATGTGGTGACTATTTATCCATCTTATGGTGATAATGGGTATCGAGTTCACTTTTTTGGTGATGAAGTTGAAGAAATAGAATCTTTTAATTTGGAAACCAATGCAATCATCGAAAGCTATCAAGAACTCACTATTTACCCTGCAAACTTGTTTGTAACTTCTCCGGATGTTTTACAAAATGCCATTCATCAAATTCAAGAAGATATGATGAAACAAGTTGATTATTTTAAAGAAATCGGTAAACATTTAGAAGCAAAACGCTTAAAAGAACGAACGGAATTCGACCTTGAAATGATTCGTGAATTAGGATATTGTTCAGGAATTGAAAACTACTCACGTTATTTAGATGGTAGAGAACCTGGTACAAGACCTTTCTGTTTGCTAGATTATTTTCCTGATGACTATTTAATGATTATTGATGAAAGCCACGTAACGGTTCCGCAAACGCATGCAATGTATGGTGGTGATCGAAGCAGAAAAGAAAACTTGGTAGAATATGGATTTAGATTACCCGCAGCAATGGACAATCGTCCGTTAAAATTTGATGAATTTGAAGCGATTCAGAATCAGACAATTTTTGTTTCTGCAACTCCGGCAGATTATGAACTTCAAAAAACAGAAGGCGTTTTTGTAGAGCAAGTAATTAGGCCCACAGGTTTGTTGGATCCCGTTATCGAAATTCGCCCAAGTTTAAATCAGATTGATGATTTAATTGAAGAAATTCATATTCGTGTTGAAAAAGACGAACGGACTTTGGTTACAACTTTAACCAAAAGAATGGCAGAAGAACTTACAAAATATTTAGCTAGAGTTGATATCCGTTGTAGATACATTCATTCTGATGTTGATACTTTAGAACGTGTCGAAATCATGCAAGACTTACGTAAAGGTTTGTTTGATGTTTTAATTGGTGTAAACCTTTTAAGAGAAGGTTTAGATTTACCAGAAGTTTCTTTGGTTGCTATTTTAGATGCGGATAAAGAAGGTTTTTTAAGAAGTCATAGATCAATCACACAAACAGTCGGTAGAGCAGCAAGAAACATCAATGGTTTGGCAATTTTATATGCAGATAGAATGACCAATAGCATGCAAAAAACTATTGACGAGACAGACCGAAGAAGAGAAAAACAGATGGCATATAACACAAAGCACAACATCACTCCTACTCAGATTAACAAAAAAATTGATGATACCTTATCTAGAAGTGCCGTTTCTAGTTATCATTATGACAATGCCAAACAAGTTGCTGCTGAACAAGATTTACAATACTTACCAAAAGAAGAAATAGAAAAACGTATCAGAGAAAAACGCAAACACATGGAAGCTGCAGCAAAAAACTTAGACTTTATTGTAGCTGCAAAATTACGTGATGAAATTGCTATTTTGAGAGAAAAACTGTAAATTAGTAAAAAAATGAATAAGATTAAATTAAATTTACTAAGCTGTTTTTTAATTATCTGTTCTTGTTCTTCAATTAATTACCCGTATTTTATTAAAGCTAAAAATATTGATGTATATTTTATTAAAACTAAAAACATTGATACTCAAATAAAAAATAACGGATACTTTTATTCTGAATTTAAAAAAAATCAATCAAATTATATAAAACCATATATCTTATATAGCAATGGTACCGTGCTAAATTTTGATTATTCTGGGAACTCCAGAACGGAAGAAGAATACAATCAAATTAAAAATTTAGGTTTATATGTTTGCCTTTCAAAACCAAAAAGTGACTATAAAGATCTTTTGAAATTTTTTGAATGCACAATTCAAAATAAACTTTATTTTAAAACAACTGCCTCAGTATATCAAATTTTTAATGACACGATTAAAATTCAAACTTATACCTCAAATAATGGTTTATTAGAAAAAAACGGAATCGTTTTAAACGATAGTGTATTCGTTTTAAAAAAAGAATACAACTATAAAAAAAACACAGTTAAAACTATTAATGAGATCTATAAATTTAGAGCGTTTGATAAAAAACCACCTATAAATACAATTACGAATATTTTTCCTAAAAAATAAAATCTTAAAATTAATCTTCACTTCCCCAAGGTGCACTTGGAGTTTCTATTTCTTTCGTTAAGTCAAATTTCACAGAAAAGAATCTATCCGTTCCAATTCTTCGTAGGTTATATGTAAAGCTTGTTTCATCTATTGTAACCCACCAAACATTATTAGAAGCATACGATATTAAATTTGAGGTATGTTGATCCGCTGGAAAAAACTGAATATTAGCTAATCCCGTATTAGGATTTGAACCTCCATATTGCGTTACTTTATCTTCTGAACCATCTTTATGTCTATGGTCGTGTTTTAATTCAATCAACTTTTTATCACTAATATTAAAAACCCAAGTACGAGATTTATCATCTCCAACAAAAAAAGGAATCCTAATCGTATTTTCTTCACAAGAGCGAACATGCATTACTAATTTCTCCCCAGTAAAACCATCTCCAGCTTTTCCTCCTGCAACTATTTTGCCTTCATAAGCTTTTCCGCAATGTTGTTTTAAAGTGTTCCAAAACACTTCAGAATTAGGAATTTCTTGTGCAGTTATTTGTAATGAAAATAAAAATAATATTAAAAGTTTTTTCATAATTTATAAATTAGATAGCGTGCAACAATATAAATTAAAATTTTAAGATAACGTTTGGTATGCAGCTAATTAAAACAAAAAAACGCCTCACTTAAACTGAATAGAGTTCAGCTCAAGTGAGGCGTTTATAATATATTTTAACTTAAAACTAAGATGCTTCTAAAACTTCTTGTACTTTATCAGCAGCTTCTTGAAATTCTGTAGCAGAAATAATTTCCATTCCAGAATTGTCAATTAATTCTTTAGCTTCCTTAGCGTTTGTTCCTTGTAATCTACAAATAATAGGCACATTAATTTTGTCTCCCATACTTTTGTAAGCATCTACAACACCTTGTGCAACTCTGTCACAACGTACAATACCTCCAAAAATATTTACTAAAATTGCTTTTACATTTGGATCTTTTAAGATAATACCAAAAGCAATTTCAACTCTTTGTGCATCTGCAGTACCACCAACATCTAAAAAGTTAGCAGGCTCTCCTCCAGATTCTTTAATTAAATCCATAGTTCCCATTGCTAAACCAGCTCCGTTAACCATACAACCAACGTTTCCGTCTAAATCCACATAGTTTAAACCAGCAGCTTTCGCTTCTACTTCAATAGGATTTTCTTCTCTTATATCACGCATTGCTGCATAATCTCTGTGTCTGTATAAAGCATTTTCATCTAAAGAAACTTTAGCATCAACTGCCATAATTTTAGAATCAGATGTTTTTAAAACAGGATTAATCTCAAACATTGAAGAATCTGAACCAATGTATGCTTTGTATAAATTAGTAACAAACTTTGTCATTTCTTTAAAAGCAACACCAGATAAACCTAAGTTAAAAGCAACTTTACGTGCTTGAAAAGGCATAATCCCTAATAAAGGATCGATCTCTTCTGTAAAGATTAAATGCGGAGTTTCTTCTGCAACTGTTTCAATATCCATTCCACCTTCGGTAGAATACATAATCATATTTCTACCAGTAGATCTGTTTAATAAGACAGACATATAGTATTCTTCTGGCTCAGAATCTCCAGGGTAGTATACATCCTCACAAATTAAAACTTGATTTACTTTTTTTCCTTCAGCAGATGTTTGAGGTGTAATTAGCATCATTCCAATAATATCATTGGCAATGCTTTCTACTTCAGCTAAATTTTTAGCCAGCTTAACTCCTCCACCTTTTCCACGCCCACCTGCATGAACCTGTGCTTTAACAACATGCCAACCTGTACCAGTCTCTGCTGTTAATTGTTTGGCCGCATCCACAGCTTCTTTATGATTGCTTGCAACAATTCCACGTTGAATTCTAACGCCAAAACTGCTTAAAATTTCTTTTCCTTGATATTCGTGTAAGTTCATTTATAAGAATATTATTTAATGGTAGCAAAAGTACAAATTCATTAAAGAACGTTTATACATTTTTTAATAAATTATTCTGAATAAAAAAACGTGCAATCCACTACAATAATATACCAATTCAGGATCTATAAATTGTTAGACCTCTACTATTCGATATACTATCAGAAAAGCTCATTTTAATGTTCTAATTTAACGATCGTTTTATGTAATCCCGTAAATTTTATGATGTGTTTCAATAATGAATACTTTGTTCTGCTTTTTCATAGAAAATGATAAATGCATTTATTTGAACAGTTACAAAGTCATACATTTTCTGTAAGGTTTGTAGACTAAAGCAAAAAGTATTTTTTAAGAATCCCCCGAAATAAAAAAATGGATATACTACATGAAAGTATATCTGTTTTTTTTATACTTTAGTTGCCTAGAAAAAATTCTTATGATTATCACAAAAAATATCCATAAATACTACGGAGATGTTCAAGTTTTAAAAGGCCTTGACTTACACATTAAAAAAGGAGAAATTGTTGCTATTGTAGGCCCTTCTGGAGCAGGAAAAACAACTTTGCTGCAAATCTTAGGTACTTTAGACAAGCCTTTAAAAGAAGAAAATTTTGAATTATCTATAAATAATATTTCTCTTAAAAACCTTTCTGATAAAGAATTGTCAGAATTTAGAAATAATCATATTGGTTTTATCTTTCAATTTCATCAATTATTACCAGAATTTACTGCTTTAGAAAATGTATGTATTCCTGCTTATATTGGTAAAAAGGATAAAAAAGAAACAGAAATAAGAGCAAAAGAATTATTAGCTTTTCTAGGGTTATCCCATAGAATACATCACAAACCAAATGAACTTTCAGGAGGTGAACAACAAAGAGTTGCAGTTGCGAGGGCGCTTATCAATAATCCTTCTGTAATTTTAGCTGATGAACCTAGCGGGAACTTAGATAGTGAATCTGCCAAAAACTTACATGAACTGTTTTTTAAATTACGTGATGAATTTGGGCAAACTTTTATATTAGTGACTCATAATGAAGAACTTGCAGAAATGACAGATAGAAAACTAACAATGATTGATGGTAAAATCATTTAATTTTTGATGACACAAAAAGAGCTCAAAGAATTTTTAGATGAAAAGGTACTTCAATATAATAAACCTTTCTTTATTGATTCTGACCCAATACAAATACCACATCGCTACTCACTAAAAGAAGATCTAGAAATATCAGGATTTTTAACAGCTACTATTGCTTGGGGGAATAGGAAAATGATTATTAAAAACGCAAACCAAATGATGGAGCTTATGGGCAATTCTCCTTATGATTTTGTGATGAATCATAAAGAACATCACTTAGATAATTTTGATGGATTTGTACACAGAACCTTTAATAGTATCGATATATCCTATTTTATAAAAGCACTTAACCATATCTACACAAATCATAATGGTTTAGAAAATATTTTTAAATTAAATGCAACCAAAGACTCTCTTCAACCAGCAATACACGAATTAAAAAAAATATTTTTTGAGCTACCACACCCACTAAGAACGACCAAGCATATGTCTGACCCAATGAAAGGTTCAGCTTCTAAAAGATTAAATATGTGGTTGAGGTGGTTAATTAGAAATGATAAAACAGGTGTAGATTTTGGTATTTGGGACAGCATATCGCCAAGTTTATTGAGCTGCCCGTTAGATGTGCATTCTGGTAACGTTGCTCGAAAGCTAGGCTTGTTAACCAGAAAACAAAACGATGCAAAAGCATTAGCTGAATTGGATGCCTCCCTAAGAAAAATGGATAACAACGACCCTGTAAAATACGATTTTGCTTTATTTGGATTAGGCGTTTTTGAAAAGTTTTAATAAGAAATCAACAACTGTTTATATATTGCTTTAATTGTAATAAATTGGTCTTTCTAAATTTTTTACAAAATGAAAAAATATCTGTTTTTTATTATTGTTTTCCTTAGCTTTTCTTCAATTGCTCAAGATGAAAGAATTCCGTTAGACACAACGATTGTTACTTTAAATTCCGTTACCATTAAAGGTGAAAAAATTCCATATAAAGCAACAACAGGTATGCAACCTGTTTGGAACAGCAATGGTAAAATTGTGGCCTCACTATATTACACGTATTATACAAGAACTGATATTAAAGACACTTCCAAAAGACCACTTATTATGTCTTTTAATGGAGGCCCTGGATCTGCATCTGTTTGGATGCATATTGCATATACAGGTCCCCAAATTTTAAAAATTGATGACGAAGGAAACCCTATACAACCATACGGAATAAAGGACAATCCTTATTCTGTTTTAGATGTAGCAGATATTGTTTATATAAACCCCGTTAATACAGGTTATTCACGTCCAGTGTTAGAAAAAGGAGAGAAAATAGATGAAAAATACTTCTTTGGCGTAAATGCTGATGCAAAATATTTAGCAGATTGGCTAACAACGTTTATGACTAGAAATAATCGTTGGTTATCTCCAAAATATATTATTGGTGAAAGCTATGGAGGAACTCGAGTTATGCAGTTAGCAAGCGAACTACAGAGTAGACAATGGATGTATTTAAACGGAGTAATCATGGTCTCACCAGCAGATTATAAAATTATGAGATCGGGTGAATCAGAAGACATAGCTATGAATTTACCTTATTTTACAGCAACTGCTTGGTATCATAAAATGTTACCTACAGATTTGCAACAAAAAGATTTAGAAGAAATTTTACCAGAAGCAGAACTTTTCTCATACAACGAACTACTTCCTGCAATCTCAAAAGGAGGAAATATATCTTCTGAAGAAAGAAATCGTGTCGCTGAGAAAATGGCTCGATTTACAGGAATAAAAAAACGTGTTTTACTACAACAAAACTTAGAAATGAAGCCTAGCTTCTTCTGGAAAGAGCTTTTACGTGATAAAAACGGAAAAACTATTGGACGATTAGACAGTAGATATCTAGGAATTGATAGACAGGAAATTGGTACGAGTCCAGATTATAGCCCAGAATTAACCTCTTGGTTGCACTCTTTTACACCCGCAATGAATCATTACACACAAAATGTTTTAAAATTTAAAACTGATGTGAAATACAATATGTTTGGACCTGTACATCCTTGGGATTTTGAAAATGAAGATGCTCGTGAAAGCTTACGAAAAGCGATGGCTCAAAATCCATACTTACAGGTTTTAGTGCAATCTGGATATTATGATGGTGCAACTACATATTCTGTTGCAAAATACACAATGGGAAAAATTGATCCTAGTGGAAAAATGAAAAATAGAATGAGTTTTAAAGGTTACAGAAGCGGACATATGATGTATTTACGTAAAGAAGATTTAGAAAAATCAAACGAAGATTTACGTATTTTTATTAAAAAAAGCTCAAGAAATATTGGACCCGCTAAATATTAATTTAATCTTTAATGCAATTTAAAAATCCGGAAATTTTATACTTTTTAGCACTACTAATCATCCCTGTTTTAGTGCATCTTTTTCAATTGCAAAAGTTTGTAAAAACACCTTTTACAAACGTTGCTTTTTTACAAAAACTAGCACAAGAAACACGTAAGAGTTCTCGGATAAAAAAATGGTTAATTTTAAGCTTAAGAAGCCTGTTATTTTTAGCGATACTATTTGCATTTTCACAACCTTATTTTAGCAACAAAAACACTCATAAAAAACAACATAATTTCATCTACCTAGACAATTCTTTAAGCACAAACGCAAAAGGAGAAAAAGGAAATTTACTACAAATAGCTACTCAAGAAATCATAGAAAACGCTTCAAAAAAAGACAGCTATTCTTTACAAACTAATGACCATTTTCACAAAGAAATTACATACTCAAAATTAAAAAAGGAACTCCTAAAGGTTAAAAATACATCAAACAAACTAGAGTTGAGTAGTGTTTTCTTGAAAATAAATAGGAATAACATAGACAAAACCAACACTTTATATAACAACATATTAATATCTGATTTTCAGAAGACTTACAAATATAAGTTTACAAATGTAACACCCTCTTTTTCGGCTATAAAACTAGAAAGTAGTCAAAAAAACAACATCTCTATAGACAGTGTCTTTATCAGCAATACCAACAAAAATAATTGCACTGTAAATGTGGTTATCAAAAATCAAGGAGAAGAAAAAAACAATATTCCTATTGCACTTTTTAACGATCAAAAACTTACCAGCAAACAGTCCTACTCTATCAAGGAAAACGACACAAAAACTATTTCTTTCACAATTCAGAATCAAGCTAATTTTTTAGG
>Ga0307995_1001035_pt1 | contig 17844 bp, 28 predicted proteins | sample EllFjometagen262_FD_203132 | JGI IMG/M metagenome (GOLD analysis project Ga0307995, IMG submission 203132) | Marine microbial communities from Ellis Fjord, Antarctic Ocean - #262 | ecosystem: Environmental > Aquatic > Marine > Unclassified | place: Southern Ocean | collected 2014-11-02
GCTTTAGAGATGGACGTCAGATCACTGATTAATGACGGATGGGTCGTTACAGGTGGGGTGTCTTCTGCATTTATACGTAAGACGCCCACGTCTGGTGGACGTTGGAGACGTGATTACGTTGATACATACACAGAGTACTCTCAGGCGATGGTAAAATCTCTGGAGGAATTGGATGAAGCTTAGCTCGGCCGATCAAAGAATAATCAACGAGTTTACTCGTAATTACGTTAATTCTAGCTACAAGATGCCTCTTAATGCAGTTAGATTGAGCGCGGATCACACCGATGCTCACAGAAGAACAATATTTGAAGTATGTAATGCCTTACTTGAGGCAGGTATCCCCTTTTTTACTGAGGTTCGCCTCAACTGTGGCTGCATCCCAGATGTGGTTTGCCCCACACATGTAGTTCCGTTCATTGAGGTGCTTTCTAGTGAGACTCCACAGATGTTTGAAGACTTGAAACTGCATCGTTATCCTATTGAGTTTCGGGATAAGTACAATAATGGGAAATTGAAATCATTCTGTTTAGTGGACGCTCTAGCACCGTTCAATCCCGAGTTGATATTTTGAGAACTGAAGATACGAACCCTGCCCAGCCTGAAGATAGACCACGTGGCACTCCCCAAAAGGACTCTAAGCCATTCGGGCTAGATCTTGGATCTATGCTCGGAGATCTAAATTTACAGATATCCATTTCAGAAGAAGATAGAAACACACTTAAGAGTGCTCTAACTGAGATGGCTGACAAAATGGAGCACCGTTGGATAGTTACTCAACGTATAATGGTAATCGCGATCGGGTTAGCGGCGATCGGTCAGTTAACTACTTGGGCGTTGTTGTTCGTTTAAAGCCCCGATTAAAGTTATACTGGGCCCACGATTCTTGTTCCGTTTTGCACCCATTTTGCATAAATTGGTGTGAAGGCATGACTATACATCCCACTTGGGCTACTGCTTGTGGTAAATGTTGCATAGGTCAGATCGTAAGATTCACCATTCCATGTCCGTTCCCTGCTATCGAAGTTTAACTGGATACTCTGGTTAGAGTCCTCTGATATGTTATTTTTGATAATTAGAATTCCAGGGTGACCGTTATGGCCCATGCCAGTCTTATGCGCATAATTATTGTCTTCGTGAATATTGGCTATTTTGGATATGACAAATGTACCTATATGCAACACCCCATTGGTAATATTCCATATGGAGTCGTTTTTACTAAATCCTATTGGGGTCCATCCAGATAGAGAGTAACTGAGATGCCAACCATTAATATTATGGAGGTCATTCTTGACTTGTTCTATCTGAGATGGTGTAAAATGTTCTTTTAAATCTATACTAAAGGCCACACCTGTCACCGCTCCTGCTGCCGCATCTGCTGCTGCCTTGCGCCTAGCCGCTTCTTCTGCTGCCTTGCGCTTGACCGCATCTGCTGCTGCCTTGCGCCTGGCCGCTTCTTCTGCCATGAGCTTGGAATATGCCTCCTGCTCTGCCTTGCGCTTGGCCGCAGCCGCCTCTGCTTGTTGTCGCTTCTGCCAAGCGGCATGCTCCTCTTTCTGTAGCTGCAGTCGCTGCTGATGCTCCCACATAGCGGCGTGCTCTTCTTTGATTCGCAGCTCGTCTGCTGCTTGATCGATTTCATTGTCGGTTCCACGGTTGCCTCTTGAACGCGGCGGGGGCGCAGGCTTTTTGGGGTCTTTATCAGTTAATGTATAGATATAATATCCAACGATACCTGCCGTTGCTAGTGCAGCTAAACTTACTCCTGCCTCTGCACCCATACCTATCGCACAGGGGAAGTGAACTTAAAGTTGTTTAAACTTTGCCTTGTCCGTGGGCATCTCTAAACTCACCAGTCGGTTCTGTTCCCCAATAATCATTCCATTTAGAATTATTATCGTAGTCGATTTTAGAGACATCACCAGTAACGTGGACTGTCACGGATTTTGGTTTTATATCGATGTGTGTTGGTTTGCTTAATTTAATCGTCGCATAATCAATTTTATTCCGATAGCGTCTTCCTCGTGTTTTGTGTACCACAACTATTGACAGAGGGAAAGTCTCCTGATTGGTTATCGCTTCGTTAGTTATATATGATGTGGGATGGTTAAATTCGCCGCGCTGCAAGACTTCAGTATTGTATAAGCGTTCAGCCGATATCTTCCTATCGCCCCAAGCCTTGTCACCCTCGGGATCGATATTGAGCAGTCGCAATTCTGTGATGTAGCCTGGGACTTCATTTATTACGACATCGAACATCTTTTCATGCGCGTACGTTGTATTGACTTCTCCATAACGACGGTACGGTTGAGGATCCTGATTTATGAAATGCAAGCGGAAGACGTCGTCCGATATTGATTTCCAATATTCTCCTTCAACGGTGATCGGATTATTAAGCCTGATCACGTAATTTATTGCTTTAGGGGACGCTGCTTTGTCCTCGTCGAACATCCAGAAATCGTTTTTGAATGCATAGAATAATGCCGCAAACGAGGCCACCATCCCGAATGTTACTCCCGTTTCTGCTGCACCCATATCTGTCGCACAGGGAGAGTGGACTTAAAGTTGTTTAATCCTTAACGTACTTGTACGCGTAGGCTAGAACTTCAGTCATGGAGACCTTAGCCTTTCCGCTACACATCTTTTTCCAATCAGGATTATCTCCACAATGGACGACTTGACCACCCTTGTAGGTCTTTCCTTTAGATTTGACAGTGTCGCCCGCAGATCCTTGCAGACCGAGTGCGTGGATTCCGTTCTTCCCATGCCAGAGTTGCTTGAGAATATCTTTACGCTTAATCGTTGATTTACCCAAGATGTCCTTGAGGGGTCCGGTTACAGTTACTTTGACGTCTAATGGTCCTGCCATAACTAAACCACCCTGCGTTGCCTATATGACTGTTACTCACTAGACGGTGCTGGATTTGCTAGCATGTAAGCAGTTGTGTATTCTTGATGTATAGGAGATTTATGGTACGAAATAGTCGGGTTGAAGGTACCGTGCCTTGAATGGTAGGCGTATAGGAAGTCGAGTTTGCCTACACTCGCAAGATCGGCAGTGATTTGATATACTTGCGTATTTGTTAATACCATTCGTTCTATTATCCCATTGTATCTGAAAAGTTCAAACATTGCTGCCGTATACTTTTTATCCCTCGTGTGTTTTAACGATCGATAGGCTTCAATGGTCGACATTGCTGATGCGTTGGCACTAAGCAGTTCCTTTTCATGCTCCTCGGCAAGTTTCACACGTTGCTGTAATAGCTGTATGGTTTCATCTTTATTGTTACTCTGTTCAATTGAGTTAGTTAATGCTTCTGACTTTAGATTGTATAGCCTAGTTTGTTCCGTTAGTTCTGATGACTTAGAGCTCACTATGGTACTCGCTAAGGTACCCGAAGCAATGCCTACTACACCTGCACCCACTAAGGCACCAATAAGATGCGCGTTAGTTACTTTTAGGTTTTTTCTCATAATAACCATCTCACAATGCTCTCATTAGGTCATCACCAGTAGCATATTCATGACCATTCTCGTACTTATCTATCTTCTCTAGGTATACTGGGTCGTTCGCGTTTGTACCAAAGGCCGACGCTATCGATTGACTTCTAAACTCGTTAGTACGAAGGCTCACTCTCGTACCGTCAGGCGGAGTTGCTCCGTACTGTTCCAACCGCAGCCCAACAATACCCTGAGTAAAATGGACAGTTTGTCTGTAGCCATATGGTCCTGCGTTGTCTCTGGCTTGCTTGTCGCTGTACAGACCGAACGCGACGAAAGTCCCTACGGCACCAAGAGCGGGATAACGAAGATATTTCTTGCCCCAAATATACACGCCAGCCATAAGTGCTAATCTGAGCATCATAATAATCACCCAAATACTGCATACATTGATGGTTTGTCACCTGGGGTTCTTCTTGTTGATCCTCTGTTCTTAAACACAATATACACTCCAAGAGCGCCCAGTGCTATCACTGCTGTACTGCCGACACTCCATGCTTTGTATTCTCGGACATAGGGTCCTGAAGATATTTCCTTATCGAGAACCAGACGGGCTTTTTCCATCTCTTGTTGTAAAAACTGCACAGCATTTTTCTGATTGGTGATATCTACCTCGGTTGCTCCCGCTGGCATATTTGTTAGTAATGCCTTCTCTCGGAGATAGTCGCCTCGAGCCGTGTTGTATGCTGCTGATGCTTTAGCGAGATCCGCAGGATCCTTCATATCCTGCTCAACGTAGTCCACGATTCTATCTGTGTAGGGATAGCGTTGCTTTGCCACTTCGACCTCACCGAAGCCATTCATGTTAGCGTGCCGTAGCCTATTTGATCGAGCTGCGTGCAATCTCTGAGATCCTCTATTGATGCCAGATAAAAACCCGCCATCTTGGGAAGGACCGCCGTTTCCGTAGTAACTCATTTTCAATACGCCCTCGATATTAGCTTATATGCCAAAAATCCTAGTGCGGCATGTGATACTATCTTACCTGAATGTGCAATAATGAAGTGTTTATCTCCAATGTTACCGTTCAGTACTCCGTGATTATATCCTAGTGATCCTGAAAGGTACGCATAGTTACCTGCAACGAAGGCCATTCCGGTCTTCCCTGTAACTCCTCGTCTAAGTGCGGGGAACGCAGTTACCATTGCGACGCTAAGACCTAGTGTCTTCATGGCGACTATTGCTTTAGGAGCCATAGCATTGTCTGAGGCCCACAATGGGTTGAATCCTCGAAACTTGCCTGCGTCTTCTGGAGACACGTCTTGTACAAACGATGGAGCATAGTTAATTGATGAAGCTGGATTGGTTCTCACTCGATTGGTCGGACCACCATAAGAAGAAGATCCCATAGATTCGCTGTCATCAGTTGCGGCGGGAATATGTGGAGTTACTGCTTGTGCTCCTCGTGGTCGTTCCACAATAGTCGGCTTAGGAGGTACTTGATCCCCTACGAATCCTGACATGTCGTAATCGTCTTCGTCGTCTTCGTCATCGTCTTGACTTCCTGCTCCGAAAAATCTACTTCTCATACTGATACCTCCACTATTGGAATCTGTGCTCCATCTGCATCAAGAACATAGGTTCCATCTGCGTTTCGTGCATATTCTACTGTTGTGGGTGCGATAGGTGCATCTCCTGATAAGATCATTCCTGAAAATCCGAGGAACCCAACTATAAGTAATCCATTTTGGACCGCCTCTTTAGGTTCGTCTATGAATACGCCGATATATTTGGCTACAGTCTTAGCTCCTGGGAAGCCCGCTCCGATCCACATGGCTCCGACAGTTAGCGGTGCAAGATATTTAGAACTGAAACTGATGCGATCCCATGACCATCCTAGTCCCGGAGGTCCTGAAAATCCTGAAAGTCCACCAGAAGTGGCTCCAGTGTTTCTGAGAGATTCTTGTTGCTGCACCATTACTATTTGTGCGGCGGCCAATGTTGGGTATTCTCCTACAGTCTTGGCTATTTTGTTGGTTGGGGCGATGTACTGTACTGCGTATTCAGTAGTATATCCTTGATATTCTCCCGCGGATCTTGATTTTTTATTTCTAGCGATGATGTAAATGGCACACCATCCAAACTTGCTACCGAACTCAACACTGTCGATTATTTCTCCTTTGAGAGTCGGCTTCATATCTGGCTTAGGTGCTGCTCCCAGCCCTCGCATAGAAACACTTGGCATATTACCCAAGTAGTTGTTTAATTCGCCTACTGCACCATAGGCGGGTAGAGAGCCATTTGGCGTCGAACCGAAAGCCCGATGCATGACGTGTTGTTGATTACGACTCGCTACCATCATATGACCCCATACTGTTGCTTCTATTAACGACTGCGATTCCTACTGACCGCGTAACCTAACGCAACCAGTGCTAACCCTCCGCCTATTACACCGACGGTTCCCGCTGTATTTAAGTCGTTAAGTGAACCCATTTGATTCTGTGAAGCTCGAGCTTTCGATACTATATCCGTCATCGGCTGAATCTTCCCAACACGCTTGTGTGTCCTGATCGTGACTCCTGACATAGTGTAAAGACTATGATAGTAGACTCGTTGTTGGTTATAGAAATATCTCTTCGTATCGGCGTTGTACTTTGGTCCGAGACCGTTTGAAAATGCTCCGTTAGCATTTAACTTACGGTTGATTGTCTCGGGTAAGTACATCTCGCGGGGCTTGGGGTAATCTGGTCCTTCAAGTGCCTGATTTAACTTGGTGCGGATGAAAAGTAAATCTTGTTCATCATTAACGGGCGCACTGAATAGTGGTAGCGGTGAACTCGTCGGCCACCCGGCTTGGGTGAAGACTTTTTCTATGCTGGTAAGAAGAATATTCAGCTCGGCTTCATTGTATCTTCCGTTACTGTCTTTACTAAGTATGTCACTAGCGTGACTTCCAAAGATTTCTTCGGCGGTGAGGTGAGCATAACTAGGATAGTAAATTCCTGGGAGTCTCGCCTTGTAACTGAACAAGTCATCGATACTTCGCATGTATATCCATGGATTATCTAAGATAGCATAGACCCCCTTCATAACATTGGTGTAATGGGTCGCCGACGGGTTCATCTGATCTTTCCAGATCTCTGGTGCACTAGGATTCTTGTCGCTTCCGATAAGAAGCCTGCGCATTGCATTTTCAGTCTCTGTGTCTTGCAGATAGTATCTTACCTGCATCACAGCTATGGGCTTCCGAGGCATCTTGCTGACTGGCCCTGTGGCGTATACCGACTTGGTATTACTGGACTTTAGTCCCCTATAGCTGAGAATCTGACTAATCTGACTAGAAGTTAGGCTTTTTTGTGTTCCATAAGACTGATCCATAACGGGCATCTTCCAATCTTGCATAATAATACCTACCACTGGTGTTATGTCTTTTCGTGGAGTGGACTTCCAGATCTGCTGCGCTTCCATTAACTCTTTTGCGTAATACGACTCGGTCGATGTTAGAATTTTAGGGTTCTTTCCTGGTTCAGAAATAACCACATCTGGGAACATTGCTCGCTGAACCTCAGAGAGGAGTCTGTACCCTCCGCCCTGGCGATAATCTGCCACGCGTGCTGTGGCTACCACAGTCCCTCGGCTTTTCGGTGCACCAGTATTAGGATTAACTTTGACCATTCTGACTGTCATAAAGTATGAGCTGTAGTCTGTATCGTGTTCAACCACTAGTCTGTGTGTAGCTATGGTCTCCCAGAAATGTTTCGGGTCACCCGCGTACGCATTAAAATAAAACTGCTGAATTGCTTCGACGTGAAGGTTGATCCCCGGTATGGTGTGGTTTGTGTTCCATATGGTGCTATTCGCCGATGACAAGTGCCCCTTGTTCCTTACCATCTCGTGTTTGGAGGTCAGGGTCGAGGCCTGAGGCGCTCCTGCATTCGCTGCGCCTGCGGTACTATGAGTTAGAGTAACATATCCCCATGACTTATGCCACGGGGTGGGAATGTAATTCGAGGTATGGTTTCTCAATGCAGCTGTCGGGAGCCTCTTCATTCCTTCAAAAAATATCTTGTAGGAATCTGGATCGGGCTTACCTTCTAACTTGTAAATGACTTGCTCCGCTGCGATCTTCATCTCATTACTCAATTCAGTTATCTTAGCTTCTATGTTATACTTCTGAGGTAGCGCACCTATTACTACAAGAACTGATTCTTTTGTTACGTTGTTCTCTGCCGCCGATGGGTTTGCATAATTCATCACCTCATCGGCGAGGGCTATTTTTTGGCTTGGAGTTGACTCGGGTAGCGTGCCGTCTGCATTTAGCTTAAACAGTGCTGGCTTGAGTGCGGCGCCGGTCGCATCGACTGCAGTAACCATACCTTCTTGGGGGTTTAATCCAAAGTGTACTGCCCAGAACGCTGGTGCAGCCATGAGGTTCTTCTCAACCAGATCCACAATAACTTTCTTATCTGCATTATACTGTTTTAGAAGCTTGGCCTTTTCTCGAATATCTAACTGGGTTTGAGTAAGAACCGAATTAGGATACGTGTCGATACTTTGGCCTGGTGGTGGGATGCTTGTCACGATACCACCATCACTGTGGATACATCTGCTGTGGTTGTTGCTGTGCTTGAGGTAAACCGAGGCTTCCTCTAATCAAGCTGGATCCGAATGAACCCAGCGCAGAGCCCATCCCTGGGCGTTGTGGAGGCTGTTGCGCGTACATTTGTTGTTGTTGTTGTTGTCCGTACATTTGTTGTTGGTAGGCCTGTTGCTGTTGCATGTGCTGGTTTTGCATCTGATTTTGTTGGTGCCCGTTCATCATACCCATTGCTCTCATGTCGGCCTCATTGACCTTCATCTGCATCTCTTGTGCCGGGATGACTTTAGCGATCTGTGCCTCGATGTTTTCTTCGGTGATTGTTGAATACCCTGAAGCCGCTGCCTTTTCTGCATTAATGGTTGTAGCGATAGATCCTGAGCTGAACCACGCGTAGAGTTCTTTGCGAACGATCAATCCGATCAAGCTAGAGAACTCTTTCATGTAATTTGGATATTCTAAATGGAATAAAGCTACTTCATTAGGATGAGTCGCCATCAATTGGTACAGCATTTGCACTTGATCTTCATTTTTCATTCCGCCTGTTGCTTGGTCGAGCATGCCCATACCCATATCGGTTAATCCTGAACTTTGTGCTGCGTTAGCAAACATATTCATTTGATCGTTCGTAACACCGTTACCTACTCCTGGTGGAGTAAGCGACGTTGGGTTGGTTTGTCCTCGTCCCCAGACTGGCATGATAGTCCCACTAGCTACTAGGATATATGGACTTCGCTACTAATCACCTCAAGTATTCGGCGTAAACTGCCTAATATTGGTGTGATAGTTATCGCTGATGGTCCTGTTGTCCCATTTGCTCTACTACCTGATAATACTTGGCCATATCCATGCTGGAAAGCTTGTTGCCTGTTGGAGCTGTAGCTTTAAGCACTCTATTATCTAAAATAATAGTGGTCAAATCGTTCTCTCCGGTAATAGGATTAACATAGTGGTGCATAGGTATGCCGTCCTTCATCATTTCCATAATGATCGGTGTGTATTTAACAATTAGCGGATTGCTGGATTCTTCATCCTTGTGGCGCTTGATCGGTACGAATGCTACGCCCCTCTTTGCTAAGCGTGCAAGGAACCCCGGGTCTGCTTCGGCATCTTCTTGCTCTATCCACTCCATGAGGCTGTGGTATAGCATCATGTGTTGTGGGCAAAGTGTCGAATCTAACTGGCGTCCCTTACCTGGCAGTACTCCAGTCCAGTGTCGGAATGGTTGTACTTCTAGCGTTACAGTGTTTCGGAAGTACATTGAAAAGAGATCTCCGTAGTCCTTGTCTCTACAGTCGATCCCATCAACTGAGCACTGGTGAGACTTTCTTCGGCGGTATCCAGGGATAAATAAACTTCTTTTCACCGGCCTGAGTGCTTTAATGGCCCGCTTGATGTTCTCGCGACGTTGCTTCTTTGGATTCGGGTTCTTCGATGTCTCGAAATCAACCGCTGCTACCATATCGTCGTATCCTTCTTCGTTGTGTTGAGGCATTTGTCCCATCATATGTATCATCCTTTGTTGTTGAAAATCGTTCATTGGTTCATCACTCCGTCTGTTGCCTCATTGAAGCGGTAGAATACGTCATCCATATCTTTCTGAATGTTCTTATCTCTTCGATTACGGTGCTTGGCTCCCCACTGCTTAGAAAACTCGACTCGCGCTTCATCTAGGCCGACGGTGTCAATTCTACGAATCCAGTATTCTCCCATGACTTGTAGTTGGCGTTGCAGCCCAACCCACTCTATTTCTGCTGATAGTTTATCGAAACCCCACTTCTCCCGATAGAACGAATCGCCTACGATACCCCCTTTCTTGGCATCAAGCACCTGGCGAGTAATGGCGTCACGGTACGTCTTGACTTGGGCCCGAATAATTCTTGTTGATTCTGTTTTACTAGTCATATATTTATCCCCTTCAAAACGCTGTCCTCGATGTTCCACCCGTATCTCGCGCTAATTGCGTCTAATACTACAGGTATATTCATCTTTTGGAGACGATAGAGATCTTCTCTGAAGACGTCAAACACACTATGTCGAGCAATAAATCCCTTCTCCCACTGTGCGTGACACTCATCATCCATCCATTCGTCAGCCTTGTTAGCTAGGATGATTATTCTCTGCGGTGCATATCGTTTAGCTCGCAGCCATGCACGGAATGAGAGTCCTTTAGGAACCCTGCTTTTTCCCAGAGCATCTACAAGATAGCTGAGAGCTAGCTGATTATCTATGTTCTTAGTATTAACCATATGTCTATGATCTATTACTACTATAACAGTTGAGACCTTTCTTTGGATCATATCTCTAAGCCACATGGAGTGGTATTCGGCGTGTCCCCCGATATCTCTTGATACTAGTGTCTTTTTCATGCCACTTGACTTGATTCTTTTCTTGGTTGCCTCGGGCATTTTGTTGATCCCTCTCCAAGTAGTCTTGTGGTGTGTTCTGTCGTCCTCCCCAAGGTGGCGTATCTCTCCTCGGGTAGTGAATTGCTGATCCAGTGTCGTTTTACCGGATTCGCTTGCGCCGTAGATGCCTACATTAATGGGTACAAAGGTGTGACCGTGTGTAAGTACTTGCCACAAGGCGTGTCCTATGATTATTTCACCTGTCAACTAAGTAACCACCCGATAATACCGTTGTAGTCGGATGACTTACCGATTAGGTAGTCTATCGAGGCAGTTGTTGCCACTGCAATAGTCACTGCGACTATGGTGAGTACTAAATATTTAACTTTAAGATAACGAAACTGCCATGTTTGGCCCACATACATAGTGTCCATCATAGCTTCTTGTTGGTCATCGCCTAAATCTTTGAATATAAACCCCATTAAATGTCCCCCAAAAGTTTCCCTATGATTACGTCCGAGATGGTACCAGTACATACCCGGTATTTCTTTGCCAGCGATACTAGGCTTTCATTGTACGGTTGAGATCTAATGTATTTGACATCTTCGTAATTTAACCTCTGACTGTACTTTTCTTTTCTAGCTGTCTCTCTGAGTGCCTCGCTATCAGTAACGACTTCAGGATCTTCGTAGTCCTCATCGCCCATACGCCCTGTGGCATAGAACTTAGCTGCTGCCTTTATCTTGTGTGCTCGGATCACTGCTAGCTCTCGTGAACCTCTGTTTGTGAGGACAAGGTGGTCTGGACTGACACAATTTATATCGCCACAAGTCTGGCTTACTTTCTGGTGAGCCGGTATGTCGCCAATGTAATGCTTGTAAGAGAAGTCAGATGCTTTAACTGTCTTCCCTTCATCATCCTTGAGTCTACCAAAGCCCTTGCCTGTGGTAGTTTTCCATGTCCAACAACCGAGTCTGCACTGTTTGATCTGTCGTCGGAATCTCTTGATGGCTTCCATGACTACACCCGATCCTGTAAATCACTGAACTCCACTGTTGTGTTGCCAGCAGTGGGCTTCTGTGTGTTCGACATATCGCTTACACCTGTTATTTTCTCTGGTTACGCCTTGACATCTAGTTACACGAGGTTCTCCGGGGATTGCGGATTCTTGTTGGTTATCGGTGTAGGTGTTAGATCCAACTTGTTGGTTGCTGGTATGTTGAGGTTGGTCATTGGTGCTTGGTTTAAGACTAACTTCGGTCCGAGAGGGATGGGTCCTACGCGGAATCTGTCGATGCCTAACTGACGTGCTAACGATTCTAAGTCCTGGCTGCTGTTTAAGTTTCCCAGGCCACTCACCTCCGCTGTGTTTTGGATTTGGTTAAGTGTCTGTTGTAAGATAGCTTGTTCTCTATTGTCGATTACACCATCGGATTGAGCCATCTGCATTTGAGCGTGATATTGACCCATCTGCTGTTGAAGAAGGTTCTCCGTCTGCATCTTACGCATCTGGAAACTCATAGTTGCCATCGATCGCTTTTGCCGGTTCTTCATTCTCTTGAGCTCCTTACGATGGTTGCTTGAATCCTCAAAGAGGGTTCTGAACGAAAAGTAAAGTGCCGCTTGAAGTGAAAAGCCCATCAATCCGTAGAATAATGCCGCTTCATAAGGCTCACCAAATTGACTCCAATCCCAGCTTGAGTAAAGCAGAATGGCCATTGATAGGAAAATAGCTTGCACAAAGAATGTTCCAAGCAGTCTTGCTTCTTGCTCTCTTTGGATCTCAAACATCTCTTCTCTGGTGATGGTGTCACCAGTCTCTTGAGCTCCTTGTTGGTACATTAAATCGAGTAGCGGGTTTGTTGGTGGGGCTATTGGCATCTATTGGTCCTCCTGTCCTACTGTGAAAAGTCTATCTTCTTTACTGTTACTGAAGTAATTCGCGTTCCCTTGGGGTGTTTGTATCATCACCATGAATGGCAAACCTGTCGCTATTAGAAGCGCTAAAGCCTCTTCGATCTTTGTCTCAATAGGCGAAGTCATCTTCTCCAAACTCCGATTGTTTCTTCGCTGTGAGTATCTTCTCGATGCGAATCAACTGTGATGCAGTATCAGTTGCGCTCCTGATAGCTTGGGCGATTACACGCTTTGGCTCAAGGACGTTGATTGATGTCATGTCTACGGTTCCTCCGCCTTCTACGTTAACTCCGTGCTTCCATCCGTCTTCGGCGTTGTGTACCTGACGTAGTGCAATGATAGTGTCTAGTGGGTCGAGACCGCTATTCTCGGCTATTGTCATAGGTATTATCTCCAGAGCGTTAGCGAATGCTTCTACCGCCATCTGTTCGCGTCCACCTACTGTGGTTGCGTACTCTTTGAGGATAGTTGACAATTGCATGTATGGCGCACCGCCTCCAGGAAGCACTGAACCATCTTCTGCGGCGATTGAAACCACACCGACAGCATCGTCGAATGCGCGGTTGATCTCGTCGACAACGTGCTGTGTTGGTGCACGTACTAGAACTGATACAGCTCCTTGTGTTGGAGTTTCGGTTACTTTAATGAGTGGACGATCTCCTACAGATATCTCTTCGACCAATCCGGCCGTTCCTAAATCTGACTCAGTGATGTTATCGATATTAGAAATCAATCTTGCACCTGTTGCCTTTGAAAGAGATTCAAGATCTGACTTTGCTACTCGGCGAGCAGCGTAAACTCCTTTCTTTGCAAAGTACTCTTGGATGAACGGATCGATGTCGCGCATACAGAAGATTACATTGGCTCCAGAACTAAGTACTGTTTCTCCAATTGCTTGGAGTTGCCCTTTACGGGACTCGATGAAGTTTTGAACCGCATCGTTATCGTGTACCTGTACTTGAAGTGCCGCAGCAAACTCTGGAAGGGAAACATCTACTGAAAGTAATGCTATCTTCGCGTCACTTACGGAATCGGGCATATTGTGGTGGGACTTTTCTCGATCAACAAGCAATCCTGCGATTGCTGTTGAATCTCGGATTTTACCATTAGGGCGTCGTACCACTGAGATGTTTTCTAAGTCAGTTGACTGAGCTACTTCAACACAGATTGCGGCAAGGTGCTCTTTGTCAGATTCTGCGGATTTTCCAGTCATTGCAGTTTGTGCGACTAGATCGAGTATTTCGTCGGTTGTGTCTATTCCCATGTCCAATAGTGCTTCTTCGGCTTTGATCGCTGCGATCTGATAACCTAGAGCAATCTTAGTCGGGTGAATTTTTTGGTTGAGTAATGCTGCTGCTTGGGACATTAGTTCACCTGTAAGGATTAGTACAGATGTAGTACCGTCGTAACAGTTTTCTTCTTGGGCTTTAGCGACTTGCATAATTACTTTAGCGACCGGATGATCAATCGCAGATTCCTTTACGATGGTTGCGCCGTCGTTTGTGATCACAGATTCTTTCGCTGCATCGACTAACATATTGTCTAATCCGGCGGGTCCTAGAGTGTGCTTAACTAGATCAGCCATTTCTTTGGCGATATGAATACATACATCGCGTGCGGTTGCGCCTACTTGTTGCTTGGTTTCTCCTACTTTGTCAGACACTTCACTCACCTCCTACAAATGTTTGGGATTCGGCGGTTTCTTTAGGTGCTTCGAGAACCTTATTTAGTCGATTGAATAAATCGTAAGCAAATGAAATCATTTCATATCCTTTAGGTTGAATGTGCTCTCCTAGAAATTGGTTGATGATTACTAACTGCGCTCGTGTGAGCGTCAATGTCAGTTCTTCTTGCATCCCCGGTGCGTCTAGTTCTACGTTTACGGTGCTGGTCCCTCGGGTTGGTGGCGTCTCTTCCATAACCGTCAAGCCTTTCAACCCGTACTTAAGGGTTCATCAGAATCCGATAAGGACTAGTTCCTGGTCTATACTGATGGCTGCGGTGTCGGAATTACCATCAGTGACTGTGCATGTTAGTATCTGTGTCACGTCGGCTGGTGGTCCGGCTGCTGGGACTCCTCTGAGTGTCAAAGTATTGTATTGGGCAGCGTTTTGAGTACCCGCTGCCAGGACTGAAAGTTGGTTGCCTGCATCGAAACCGGGCGCGCCGCCTGATGGTTCAGACAGTGTCCATGCATATGTGTATGATCCGTCTCCTCCGGCAGCAGTGGCAGTGACATCAATGTCTCCTGCGTTCGTGTCTACCGCAACGCCCGCGGGTCTTTCCATCATTATTGGTTCAAAGCCCCCTTTATTCAAAGTAATAGATAGTGCGGCAGGTCCTTGACCCATCGCTACACCACTAGCAATAGGGAACATCAAATCCCGCCAAACGCGAGCCATTCTGCCGAGCCGCCGCCGACGGAGCATATGATTGATGTAGCCGCGTATGCAGTCGTGTTGGTTTTGTTGGCCGATGCGCCATTTATTTTATCCCCGCTTTCGGGGGTGATAACAACATCATTGTCGGTTGTATTCACTAAAACATACTGAACACCTACGGTTGGGTTTGCGGGTAAAGTGAATACGCCTGCGCTCCCTTTAGTGAATTGATACACCGTTCCTGATTCAGCAACTGCCGGCGCAGGGTCGCTTGTGCAAACTTCTATGCCAGCACGAAGGTTCACTTGGCCAGCAAGTGCGAGGGTGGCCTCGCCTTCAACTGCTGTGATTGCATTCGCGTTGGTAAATACAGTATTGGTGTAGTTACCCGCGTGGATTGTTCCAACACTTGCTGTCCAATTAAGATGTTCGTTTGCTACGAAGTTACTCAGTGCGTCGTGGTCTATTTCTGCGGGGACAGCGACAGCAGTAACTGTTGCTCCACTATTTGTTACACCTACTCCTGACGCGCCGAGCAAAGTAAAGTCAGCCGAGCCTGTGGTATCTGAAGCCTTTGTTCCTGATCCACTATCTGTTTGAATAGTAACGCCGGAAATCCCTGATGATGTCATGTGTCCCATTAAACCACCTCAGTATGCTATCCAATGAAGGATCTGTGTTCCTGTCGATGCATCTGCCCATATGTGGGATAGTTGAGTTACTTCTACAAAGAGAGTTTCACCTGGACTTAACGGTATCCCGTTTACTGAAGATGCAGTCCCCGACCCAACTACTGAGGATCCTCCGATCGAAATATCTCCGGTGTTACCCGACGATGCCTTGAATTGGAATCCTCTTCTTGCGATAATGTCGAGCTTGGTTGCGTGGAACGAAGAGAGTCTTGCGGCTGTGGTCGTAATTGAAAACGCTGCGAAACTTTGCGTTGCGAAATCTTCACGTCCAGCGTCGGTTACAAGCAGTGCTGTGCCCTCACGTGTGTCAATGCCACCAATAGGAATATTGTTGTTTCCTTTGCTTCTAACTCGTGCGTGTACGGAAGTAGGAGTGGCCCCCGAATTGTCTACCATATCCTAGGGGACACGCCCCGCAGTCTTTAGGGTTGCTATTAGACATGGTTATAGTGGGGACGAAAGGGTTAGCGTTTATGGCGAGGATAATTCGACCGGAGATAAGCACTCGAGCAGGCCCATGTACCAACTGTGGTAAGAAGACTAGAAGCCACGAACTAGAGCCCGCCGAGTACGAAGAATACATGCAAGAGGTTATCGTGGGAAGTAGCGACCAGTACCAGTCAAGAAAGGGTTGGGAAGATTTTGAAGAGCAACTTCGTAGCGAAATTGTTGTCGATGCACTTGTTATGTGCCACGGATGCTGGAGTGAAAAGCAAACTACCTTCAGCGCTAAGATTCAGAAAGGCTCCCCAAAGTGGATGAAAGACCCTGTTCTTAATGCTGCGGCCATCCGTAAATCTATGGAGACTCTCAAGTATTATGACTTCGATGACTCCCAGCTAATCGATACACTAACTAAGTTGGTTAGAAGCCTCAAGGAGGCCGCTACGAATGACCGATGAAGTAATGATGGCTAAGATAGATGCTCTCATTCTGGATCTAAAGGAAGATGGCGTGTGCGACTTTGTGTTTGCGGCGAGTAACTCAGAGGGCTTTATAGCAATTAGATATGCTGGAGATCCTAAAGCTATACTATACTTAGCTCGAACGCTTGATATGAATATCATGTTTGACTCTATGCAAGAAATGGCTTTGGAGGCGAGCGAAAATGGACGAGAAGATAACGGCGAATGAATGGAATAAGAAGAAAGCCTGTCCCATATGTAGGGATATTGCTGACAAAGCTATTCCGCTCGACGGCGAAGTAATGATGAATCCTAAAACTGACAAGCCATTGAACTGTCCGATGTGCGGCTATGCCGAAACTCGGCTATTTCACTTAGCTGTGGTTGAAAGTAAACGCAGCTCTGAGCGTGGGGACACGCAGCCGTGGAATCATTTACTCAAGGTCGAGTGCATGAGCTGTGGTTGGAGTCACGTTGTAAAGAACGAGGTTTGCCTTGGCGATCCTCACGATGAAGTATTTGGGTTTAACCGCCCTATGGAACAAGAAGATCAACAGAAACACGCCCTAAGATGGTCAAATGAAGAGGCCGTCGGTCTGCGCGGTGTCGATAACAAGTACGATAAGGATGCGAAGCTTTTCGGCAGAGGTCATAGGGCTAAAAGAAAGATTGAGACACAGCGAAAGCTAGATGGCAATAGCCATATCGAATGGAAGCCATCCAAAGAAGAGCGCAAACTTCCGAGATTCAAAGACGCTAAGTCAGAGTAATCTATAAGTATGGGGTGATAATGCCTATAGATAAGGCCCAAGGGCCCATCTGAGGTAGATATTATGAGAGAAGAAAAGAAAACACAAGTGAGCATTGCAATTGAAGTACAAGGAAAGGTAGTTACTCTAACACAGAGTATCAGTAACCATGACCTAGAAGAAGCCTCGGCTTCTTTGATCAATGCAGCATTGTTGCTTGAGTCAAATCTAAGTTAATTACTAGGCGAAATAATTACATAAGCTAATCCTAAAATGATTAGCCCGACCGGCCATCTAGCTATGCGTCTTTGCATTCCTTCGAGGCCGTATCCTTGATTGAGATAGAAGTCCACTAATCCATACGTGACACCGGCGGCAATAACTCCGCCGTTGAATGCTGAGGTTTTTGACTTATAGTCAACAGCGCCAGAGCCTAATCCGAACAATCCTGGAGTCTTACCGTCAGTAGGACCTATACCCCTACGGCGTTTACTTAATGGAGCACCAATGTGTCCATAGTTATCATCTAAAGCCATTCGATTAATATCGATGAAGTCGTTGTTTAAATTATTAGCTTCCCATGCTATGACGGGGTGGTACCTTGGTTGCTTAGCCTCAAGGTTGCTTCTTCCTTGTGCCACGGAATTCACTTTCCAGAAGTTGCTACTGTACTGCCCACTATTACTGCTACCGGGACACCCATCAAAGCGCCCATTAGTGCTGCGCGCTTTGACATCTCTTTGGTGCTGAGTCTGTTATCGAATCCTAGAAGTTTATTTTGTACGAGTACACTGATCACAGTCGGTACTGCATACAT
>Ga0307995_1001041_pt1 | contig 17810 bp, 15 predicted proteins | sample EllFjometagen262_FD_203132 | JGI IMG/M metagenome (GOLD analysis project Ga0307995, IMG submission 203132) | Marine microbial communities from Ellis Fjord, Antarctic Ocean - #262 | ecosystem: Environmental > Aquatic > Marine > Unclassified | place: Southern Ocean | collected 2014-11-02
CACTAGAACACATATTAAAGTTCACCTAGCTATTTAAAGCTCTCGAAAAGTTATTGAAGCCTATGACCACCATCCGCATCGCCACTCGTGAAAGCCAACTTGCCCTTTGGCAGGCTTATTTTATTAAAGCAGAACTAGAGCGCCATCATCCAGGAATCCTTGTAGAGATTTTAGGAATGAAAACTAAAGGCGACAAAATTCTAGACGTGCCGTTAGCGAAAGTGGGTGGTAAAGGTTTGTTTGTTAAAGAGCTAGAACAGGCAATGTTAGAAGATCGCGCAGACATTGCTGTGCATTCAATGAAAGACGTACCGATGGAGTTTCCAGAAGGTTTAGGGTTGTCTGTAATCTGTGAACGTGAAGACCCAAGCGATGCATTTGTGAGCAATCACTACAATAACTTAGACGAACTACCCCAAGGTGCTAAGGTTGGCACGTCTAGCTTGCGTCGCCAGTTACAAATTAAAGCCCTACGGCCAGATCTGCAATTATTAGATTTGCGCGGTAACGTAAATACTCGTTTAGCCAAGTTAGACTCTGGCCTATATGATGCCATTATCCTTGCTAGTGCTGGTTTAATGCGCCTAGATTTTCATGATCGTATTCAGTCTCGCTTAACAGACGAGCAATGCTTGCCAGCTGGAGGCCAAGGCGCAGTGGGAGTGGAGTGTCGTTTGTCAGACGCTGCTACTATGGCTTTATTAGCACCGTTGCATCACGCCGACACTGCCGACCGTGTGATGGCCGAACGGGCGTTAAATAAGCGCTTAGAAGGTGGTTGTCAGGTGCCTATCGCCTGTTTTGCCGAACTTGAAGGCGATCAATTATGGTTGCGCGGTTTGGTGGGCGAAGTGGATGGTAGCCGTGTGCTCACCACAGAAATTAGAGGTCCGCGTACACAGGCAGAAAATCTAGGCATTACCGCCGCAGAAGATCTATTGGCACAGGGTGCTGGTGAAATTCTGCAGGCTATTTACAGTGCCAGTAAATAGCCCAGTAAATAACCAATGACAAACATGAAGGTTTTGGTTACAAGGCCCGCCGCGCAAGCAAAGGCGATGATTGAATTGTTACGTAACAATGGATTTGAGGTGCATCATCAACCTTGTTTAACCATTGTGCCCGTAGATCCTCAATCTAACGATGGCTTACAAAGTAAGCAGTGGGCCATGGATCTAGACACCTTTGATCATATAGTTGTGATTAGCACCAACGCCGCGCAGTATTGGCTTGATCTAGTGCAAGACTATTGGCCCCAGTGGCCAGTGGGGGTGCAGTGGTGGGCGATGGGTGAATCTACCCAAGCTCAGTTAGTAGTGGCAGGCATTGATGCAGACCGGCCTAACACGGGCGACACAAGTGAGGCGCTGCTGGCTGATTTATTGCCCCAAATTAAAAGCCATCACAAGGTGCTGATTGTACGCGGCTGTGGCGGTAGAGAAACGCTATCAGACACGTTGGTAACGGCTGGGGCTAAGGTCACTTATGCCCAATGCTACCAACGTAAGATACCTACCATCAGTAATGAACATTTATTGAGTGTAGATGAGTTTTCACCTCAAGCTGTCATTTTACAAAGTGGTGAAACCTTAGTGAATTTTGATCGCTTGTTAAGTGGCCAAGACTGGTGCGACAAACAACGCACGATATTAGTCTTGCCCAGTGCGCGGGTGGCGGAGCAGGCTAAAATATTAGGCTACCAAGTAATACTTACTAGTGGTAGTGCTAGCAATCAAGCAATGTGCGATACTTTGTTGCAAACAATACAAAAATAAGCGTCTCAATAAGCTATACAAATTGGTTATAAGGCGTAGTGATAGCAGGCTTATTAGGCCGCTGAAAAAGGATGCTGAAGCAGTGACACAAGACCAGAACAAAGCCAACACTAAGGTGCCTGACAAAGGCGCAGACCCACAAACACCCAACTCTAAAGCCGCTAAGGTTTCTAAACCTTTGGATCGAGCTAGTGGGGTAAAACCAAAGCAAAAAAGCAGCGCAGCGCAAGCCAACACAGGCCTGCTATGGTTGCTGGTGCTGTTATTAATCGCTACGGTAGCCGGCTTAGGTTATTGGCAATGGCAGGCACAATCCCAAAGAACGGCACTTACTTCAGATCAAAGTGGCCAATCAGAAGATTTGCAACATTGGCAACAGCAGCAGCAATCCTTGGCGCAAAAATTAGGCGATTTAACGGCTGAAAATGATGCCTATCAGCGCACTATAAATGCTCAGCAAGTAGACTTAAAAAATAACCAAAAACGTATGGATCAAGCGTTAGCTGGTGCTTTAGAAGCGATGGCTAAAAGCCAATTAGACCAAGGTGAAGTATTACCTCAGTGGCAGTTGGCAGAAGCCGAATATCTGTTGCGTTTAGCCAACCAACGCTTGGCGATGGAGCAAGCTAGTGAGTCTGCTATAGCTTTACTTAAAGCTGCGGACATTATCATTCGAGACAGTGAACAAGTAGGTACCTACGGCATCAGACGTGCAATCGCCGAAGACTTGGCTGCCCTTACAGCCGTTCCAAGTGTTGATGTAGAAGGTGTTTATGCCCAGCTTGCTGCGCTTTCAGGTTTAGCCTCAAAGCTTACCTTTATTCCACCTAGAAGTGAGGCCTTGGCCACCCATAAGACACCCGACCTTGGTCTGGAAAATGGCTCTGTTACTGCACCAGCAGAAGAGGTGAAGTGGACCCAGTCCCTTTGGCAGGACACTAAAAACGCGGGTGCTAGTATTTGGGACGAGTTAAAACAGCTGGTTAAGGTGCAGTCACGCACCCAAGAAGACCAGCAGCTGCTCACGCCTGCAGCTGAATTATTAGTGCGTATGCGTATTGAAATGGCATTAAGCCAAACGCAAGTGGCCCTTTTACGCCGCCAGCAAACCATTTATGACCAATCTTTGGTGGGTGTAAAGCAACTTTTAGCTCAATACTATCGACCAAGTGACGCTGTTGCCCAAGCAATATATGCTCAAATTGACGTTCTTGACGAGGTTAAAGTATTGGTTAATATGCCAAATATCAGTGGCTCTCTGATTGCTTTGCAAGGCTTTGTTGCCACATTGCACGACACTCCAACTGAGCCATTGGCGGGAGAATAAATCATGCGTTTCTTAACTCTCGTTATTTTATTGGTATTGCTGGCGGGCGCTGGGCTAGGTACTTTAATCAATGTAGACCCTGGCTATGTGTTATTAGCATGGGGTGACACCAGCATAGAAATGAGCATTTGGGTGCTATTGTTTGGCATTGTTTTAGTATTTATAGCCATGTCCTTAAGTCTGCGCTTTGTTATTGCCCTAAATTTACCCTTTCGGGTGCTTGGCAGCTGGCAGCAGACCAGCCGCATCAAGCGTATGCAGTTGCAAACTCGCCAAGGTCTGCTGGCTTTGGCTGATGGCCAGAATGTGCGTGCAGAAAAAAAGTTTTCTGAGCTTGCGCCCACTACCAGTCAGCCTATTGTGGTGTTACCTGCACTGGCAACTGCCATGGGCAGGCAGGGCAAGATGGCTGAAGCACGACAGGTGCTAAATAAATTGGTAGCAGAGTTTCCGGGCACACAACAGCTTGTGTATTTGAAGCTGGCAGAAATTGCTCTATATCAAGGCGACGATGATGCGGCACTTAATGCGTTACAAAGCCTCCATAAGCTTAATCCTAAACATGCAGAAGCCAATCAATTGTTGTTGGATTTATTGCAACGCCGGCAAATGTGGCCAGAACTTATTAGCTTGTTGCTGGTGGTGGGAAACTGTAACCAGCTTAGCCAAGAGCAATTAGCGCAGCAGCAGCAATTAGCTTACGGACGAGCCTTTAGTGCAAGCCGAAGGCAAGATGGCAGTGCAGCGAAAAGCAGCCTAGATCAACTACAAGCATTGTGGAACAAAGCTCCCAAAAGCATTACCAATCATGGTCCAAGTATCATTACTTATGCGAAGGCTATGGCTCGTATTGAAGGTGACTCTGCTAATAAGACACAGGCATTTATAGAGCAAACTCTTAAGCAGCAGTGGTCGGATGAGCTGGTGCTTGAGTATGCACATTTACCTTTAACCGATGTGCAAAAAAGCCTAACCAAGGCTGAAGCCTGGCAAGCTAATGCTAAGGATAGCGCAGCGTTGCAGCTCACTTTAGGTCGCCTATGTAGGCGCTTGGAACTGTGGGGCAAAGCCCAAGACTACTTGCAAGCCAGTATCACCTTGCAAGCCAGTAAAGAAGCTCACGCTGAAATGGCTAGGTTACAGCATAAAATGGGTCATGTTGATGTGGCCATAGAACATTATCGTCAAGCGAGCGTATTTTAACGTTGACACTTGACCCAGCTTGAGACAGACTGTAGTCAATCCAGCAAGACCTTCTGTCTCATCAGCTGGATTTGAACCGGCTAACTTAGCCTTACTACTCCACTAACTTTATTTTCCCCCCCTAGCGCACACTGACGCCCCTCTACTTATGAATCTAACTGAATTAAAAACAAAAACCATGCCAGAACTCGTCGAGATTGCCCAAGGCATGGGACTCGATAACGTTGCCCGATCTCGTAAGCAAGAATGCATTTTTAGTATTCTTAAGCGCCATGCCAAGAGCGGCGAAGACATTTTTGGCCAAGGTGTATTGGAAATTTTGCAAGATGGCTTTGGCTTTTTACGCTCAGCAGATGCCTCTTATTTAGCCGGGCCCGACGACATTTATGTATCGCCAAGTCAGATTCGCCGTTTTAGTCTGCGCACAGGTGACAGCATAGACGGCAAAATTCGCCCACCTAAAGACGGCGAACGTTATTTTGCCTTACTTAAAGTTAATAGCATTAACTACGGGCCACCAGAACAAGCTAAACATAAGGTGTTGTTTGAAAATCTAACACCTTTGTTCCCTACAGAACGTTTAACCATGGAACTTGGTAACGGCTCTAGTGAAGATTTAACTGCTCGTATAATTGACCTAACGGCTCCAATGGGCAAAGGTCAGCGGGCCTTAATTGTGTCTCCGCCGAAAGCAGGTAAGACCTTGATGTTGCAAAACATCGCGCACTCTATCACCCGTAACAACCCAGACTGTCATTTGATTGTATTGCTGATCGACGAGCGGCCAGAAGAAGTGACCGACATGAAACGCTCAGTACGTGGCGAAGTAGTTGCCAGTACCTTTGATGAGCCGCCTTCACGTCACGTTCAAGTTGCGGAAATGGTTGTAGAAAAAGCCAAGCGTTTGGTAGAGCACAAAAAAGACGTGATTATCCTGTTGGACTCAATCACTCGTTTAGCCCGTGCTTATAACACTGTTATTCCTTCTTCTGGCAAGGTGTTAACCGGTGGTGTTGACGCCCATGCATTAGAACGCCCTAAGCGTTTCTTTGGTGCCGCGCGTAACATTGAAGAGGGCGGCAGCTTAACTATTATTGCTACCGCATTAACTGAAACTGGCTCTAAGATGGACGAAGTCATCTTTGAAGAATTTAAGGGCACAGGTAACTCGGAAGTTCATTTAGATCGTAAGATCGCTGAACGTCGTGTATTCCCTGCGATTAACATTCGTAAGTCATCCACTCGCCGTGAAGAGTTATTGACCCGTGATGATGAGTTGCAGCGTATGTGGATTTTGCGTAAGTTGTTGGATCCAATGGAAGACGGCCAAGCGACTGAGTTCTTATTGGATAAGCTTAAAGGCGTCAAGACTAACGAAGAGTTCTTCATGTCAATGAAACGCAAGTAACTAGATGTAACGGAGAGCGCGTAGGTTATGACCATGAAATACAAAGACCTACGCGATTTCATTGCGAGCTTAGAAACTCAAGGTGAGCTTAAGCGCATCACCGCAGAGGTAGACCCATACCTCGAAATGACCGAAATCTGCGACCGCACTTTGCGCGCAGAAGGCCCAGCCTTATTATTTGAAAACCCTAAAGGTTACGATACTCCCGTATTAGCAAACTTGTTTGGTACACCCAGGCGAGTGGCCCTTGGTATGGGTGCCGAAAGTGTAGAAAGCCTGCGTGATGTAGGCCACCTTCTGGCGTCCTTAAAAGAACCAGAACCCCCTAAGGGGTTCAAAGATGCCTTAGGCAAACTGCCTCTCTACAAACAAGTGCTGAACATGGCTCCTAAGCTCATCAGCAAGCCGCCATGCCAACAATATGTAATGAGTGGCGACGAAGTAGATCTAAGCAAGTTGCCTATTCAAACCTGTTGGCCAGACGACGCAGGGCCACTGATTACATGGCCTTTAGTGATTACCCGTGGGCCCAATAAAACACGTCAAAACCTTGGCATATATCGCCAACAAGTGATCGGTAAAAATCGTTTGATCATGCGTTGGTTATCCCATCGTGGTGGTGCTTTAGATTTTCGTGAATGGAAAATTGCTCACCCAGGTGAAAATTTCCCTATCTCTGTAGCCTTAGGAGCAGATCCTGCCACCATTTTAGGCGCAGTAACGCCAGTGCCAGACAGCTTGAGTGAATACGCCTTTGCTGGGCTGTTACGTGGCAACAAAACCGAAGTGGCTACTTGCCTGACTAATGACCTGCAAGTCCCCGCCAGTGCTGAGTACATCTTAGAAGGCCACATCGCCCCAGATGATATGGCAGACGAAGGCCCCTTTGGTGATCACACAGGGTATTACAACGAAGTGGACAGTTTTCCAGTGTTCACGGTGACGTGTATTACCCACCGAAAAGACCCTATTTATCACAGCACCTACACCGGCCGCCCACCCGATGAGCCAGCAGTTTTAGGCGTTGCTCTAAACGAAGTGTTTATACCGTTGCTGCAAAAACAGTTTCCAGAAATTACTGACTTCTATCTACCACCAGAAGGCTGCTCCTATCGCATGGCTATAGTGACCATGAAGAAGCAATACCCAGGCCACGCTAAGCGAGTGATGATGGGTGTTTGGTCTTTTTTACGCCAATTTATGTACACTAAATTTGTTATCGTTACCGATGATGACGTCAATGCCCGTGATTGGAAAGACGTGATCTGGGCCATGACCACACGTATGGATCCTGCACGAGACACGTTGTTGGTAGAAAATACACCGATCGATTACTTAGACTTTGCTTCACCTGTTTCTGGCTTAGGCTCTAAAATGGGCATGGACGCCACCCATAAATGGGAAGGCGAAACCACCCGTGAATGGGGTCGTACCATCACTATGGATGAGTCTGTTAAACAGCGTGTTGATGAGTTGTGGGACGAGTTAGGTATTTTAGACATTACATCATCGACAAACGAAAATTGAAAAATGACGCGTACGTCCTCACTATAGATCAGGGTACTACAAGCTCTCGGTGTATCATTTTCGCTGCAGACGGCACTGTAATAAGTTCCGCGCAACATGAGTTTGAGCAGCATTATCCACACAACGGATGGGTTGAACATAATCCACAAGACCTGTTAGACACAGTCATTCAAGCGTGTCGCCAAAGCCTCGCAGACAGTGGTTTAAAAGCCCAACAAATCACCGGCATTGGCATTACTAATCAGCGCGAAACCACCTTGGTGTGGAATAAGCACACTGGCGAAGCTATTTACCCAGCCATAGTATGGCAAGACCGGCGCACCGCCGAAATATGCGACAAGTTAAAGCAAGAAGGGCATGAAGAGACAGTTACCTCTTTGACAGGCTTGCTGTTAGACCCTTATTTCTCCGCTACCAAGTTGAGCTGGGTGTTGGATAATGTGGCGGGTGCTCGCGGGCTTGCTGCACAAGGCGATTTGTTGTTTGGTACTGTAGATAGTTACCTTATGTGGCACTTAAGTGGCGGCCGTATCCATGCCACGGATGCTACTAATGCCTCGCGTACCATGCTATTCAATATCCATACTCAAATGTGGGATAACGGCCTGTTAGAGCTATTCAATATACCCCAGCTTATGCTGCCAGAGGTAAAAGATAGCGCTGACAATTATGGGTACATAGAAGAAAATATCCTTGGCCACTCATTGCCTATTTATGGTGTGGCAGGTGACCAACATGCGGCCCTATTTGGCCAAGCTTGTTTTGAACCAGGAATGGCCAAGAGCACCTACGGCACGGGCTGTTTTCTAATGCTCAATACAGGCGACAAGCCTCTCCAGTCATCAAGCCGTTTGTTAACGACCATGGCCTACCGCCTTAATGGTAAGCCGGTGTATGCCCTAGAGGGAAGTATCTTTGTAGCGGGTGCTGCTATTCAGTGGTTAAGAGACGGGTTAAAAATAATTAGTAGCGCCAGTGAAGTAGAGCCACTGGCTGCCGCTGTAGCCATTGATCACGGTGTCTACATGGTGCCAGCATTTACCGGCCTAGGGGCGCCCTATTGGGATCCGCTGGCTAGGGGTGCGATTTTTGGATTGACCCGTGATACGGGCATTGAGGAGATCGTGAGTGCAGGTGTTCAGTCCGTCTGTTATCAAACCAAAGATCTGCAAAAAGCCATGGAAAAAGATGGTGTGCGCCTAGACACTTTGAGGGTGGATGGAGGCATGGTGGTGAATGATTGGTTTTTGAACCACCTGGCCAATGTACTAGATGCACGAGTGGATCGACCTACGTGTGTAGAAAGTAGTGCTTTAGGTGTGGCTTATTTGGCAGGCTTGCAGGCCCAGGTGTATGCTTCATTGGACGAACTTAGCCAGATGTGGCAGTGCGATCGCAGTTTCACGGCTGCTATGTCAAAGTCAACTCGGGACCAACTGTATAATGGTTGGTTAAATGCCGTAAGCAAGGTGCAAACCCAACCTGAGTTAACAGACTAGATAGCACGCTAAAGAGTAGTGCTTAATTGGTTTACTGAGCAATAGCATCCCGAGGTGAAACAGTCACTGAAATTTGGCTGCCACTCAAAGTGCCTCGTTTAATTTGAATAGTGGCCACACGGCTGCCTTTTTCATAGGCCAGCACGGATGTTTCAGACTGAACAGACGTTATATTGATCCAACCATGGTTAGGCATGTTGGCCAAATAATACTCAAATGCCTGTACCGTATCTAACTTAGATTTCAACACAGCCCTACCAATCCATTGTTCCCCAGTGTTAAGTAACAACGACTTATCTACTGCGAGTTCATCGTTAGCAGAAATAGGGATGTCGGCGTAAGAATTCGTAACTGCTGGGCTGTCACCGGCTACAGTGTTGTCATTACCTGTTGGAATAGTGGTAGCAGGCATGCTGCAAGCACTGATAAATACCAGCGCAAGCACTAAGCTCATGGCTTTAATAGATTGATTCAACATGACTCAACATCCTTTTAACAGATCAACTTAACGAAATATCCCTCAAGTATAACCAAGGCAGGCGACGAAAACAGCATTTTACCTGCTATTCCGACGATTCCTTCGTGTGTTATGGCTTAGTATGTTGCATGGTCTGCCATTGTTGCGCAGCTTTAAGGGTTAAATCACCATTTGGCATTAGCTCCAGGGCTTTATACAAACGTTGCTCAGCAAGGGCTAAGTGGCCGCTTTCCATGTACCCTAAAGCTAATTGGGCGTAAATGTCTGCAGCTAACTGCTGTTGCTGAGGATCGACCCTTGGGTTAATGCTGCATGCAGTAAGCCACGTCATAGCCACGAAGGCGCCCATTAATAAATTCCGGTTTATCATTATTAAAGCTTAGTGCAAAAGTCACATATTGTTTGCTTTTGATAAAATTTATATACTTGAGTCCGCGGTATTATTTGGAGTTTTTTTGAAAAATCTTTTGTTAGCTACCAGTGACTACTTTGAACGCTTGCCAAATAAGCTTCGGCCTTGGCGCTGGGGCATCATTGCCTTTGCGTTAGCCAGCACCATTTTCATGGCTGTAGGCAGCACCAAGTTTGTTATTGATATCACTGTAGACTCATGGTTTAGCGAAGACGACCCAGTATTACAAAGCTTAGATGAGTTTCGGAATCAATTTGGTAGCGATGACGGTTTATTCATTGTTTACGAAGCCAAAGATGGGGATGTTTTTTCTCCTGCCTCTTTACGGTTAGTAGACCAACTCACAAACAACCTTAGCCGCTGGCAAGACATACCTCAAAGTGAGTTAGATACAGCCGGAATTACCCCTGACTTAGCGCTTAAACTTGATCACATTAAACGAGTGCAATCACTCACCAATGTACGTATACAAGTGAATTCTGGAGATACCTTAAGCTCGCCTCGATTGATCCAAAACTTGGTCATGGATGCAGTCGAAACCGAGCAAGTTAAAGCCATTGCTATGGCCCAAAGTAATTTGCCGTTGTTCTTGTTCTCTAAAAATCACCGCTATGGCGCCATTATGGTGACTACAGATTTTGGGGCGATTCCATTGGCTGATTCATTTGAACAGGGTCTTGGAGCAAGCTCTAACGATTTAATGGCAGATGACGAATTTGAATTGGTGGGGGACTTTACTGGAGATTTAGCCACTGATTTTGATACCGCAGTCAGCCAAACTACAGTGCGCTTTGAAGACATGGACTCAGGGCTGTACCTCACGTTTATGGAGGCGGTGAGTAGGTTATACAAACAACCTGAATTTCTAGATCAGTTTGATTTTTACCCTATAGGCAACGCGTCTATGGTGGAGCTTGCAGTAGATGACATGATGCAGGCTGGCATGTTGCTATTAGGTATGGTGTTGGTGATTAATATCTTATTGTGGACGCTATTTCACTCTGCAAGCGCTGTGTTGTGGCCGCAAATTGCTATCGGTATAAGTGCTTTATTTGTTGTAGGCACCTTGGGATGGCTAGGTTTAGAATCGAGTACGCTCATTAGCTTAACGGTAATGTTGATCGTTGCCGTAGGTGTGGCAGATTGTGTACACGTTATGAGTAGCTATGTGTATTTTAGGCGTAATGGCCATGACCATGAACCTGCGTTATCCAAAGCCTACGGTAAAACTGGCTTACCTATATTACTCACCACAATTACCACCATGGCAGGTATGGGCGCATTAACCATTACCGGTATGGCACAGTTTGTAATGTTTGGCATTACCTCTGCTGCGGGCGTATTTCTGGCGTTCTTGTACACCATATTCTTATTGCCGGCTCTAATGGACTTATGGCACCCCATGCCCAATGCACCTGAGGAAAAGTCACATGCGGCTCAGTTAGGCCCTAAGTTAGGCTGGCGTTTGTGGTTGTCTTACTTAGTATGGCCTGTGGCTATGTTGTTTAAATTGATGTGGTTATTGTTGTGGCCTGTTCGGTTTATTTTGCGTCGCAGTGGGTTGCAATGGTTACTTAGCGGTATTTGGCTGCAGGATTTGTTGGATAAAATCCCGGCCTTTGTTCAACAATACAAGCACACGGTAAATTTTGCTTTTGTGAGTTTGTTTGTTGTATGTTTGTACGGCGCAACACAGGTAAAGGTAGACTCAAATATTGCCGAGCTCTATCGCGAAGGCTCACCACTAAGAACCGCTTACACCATTGTTGATGAGCACATGATGGGCACCGGTAGCTTAGAAATTTTAGTGGATATGCAGCAGTCCGATGCCTTGATGCAGGCTGATATATTACAAACCATGGATCGCCTTCAACGGCACATAGAATACAAATACGCTCAGCATGTTATTCGTACTAACTCCTTGGCCGACCTTGTTAAAGACACCCACGCCATCATGCAAGATGGCAGCGATGCTTACAAAACCATTCCCGATGATAATTTAGCGGTTTCTCAACTCTTGTATCTATTTAATAGTTCAAATCCAGAAGAGCGGCGAGCATTGGTGAATGATGATTACAGCCAAAGTCATATTAGCGTGCAACTTCGTAATGCCGGTTCTAGTGAGTATGCAGAGTTTTTTGAACTGGTGCAGGTTGATATTAAAGAGGCCTTTGCCGCTTATGAGCAACAATACCCCAACATGGATGTTCACGTTACGGGCACCTTGGCCATGATGATGAGGCTCATGGATGACATGAGCAATAATCAGTTTAAAAGCTTGGCTTTAGCCATGGTGCTCATATCAGGTTTGTTAGTGCTTACTTTGGGTTCTGTTCAGGCAGGGCTAATGTCTATCATCCCCAATATGATCCCCGCCACCTTGGCATTTGGCCTCATGGGGTTGATGGGAATACCGTTAGATACGGACACCTTAATGATTGCTCCATTGATCATAGGCATAGCCGTAGACGATACCATTCACTTTATAACGCACTATCGAATGGCCTTGGCCAAACACAGTGACATGCGTATGGCGCTGGTAGACACTATTAAAGAAGTAGGCCAAGCCGTAACCTTTACCAGCTTGGTGCTGGGTTGTGGCTTCTTTATGCTGAGCTTTAGTAATTACTTAGGCCTTGCCAAAGTGGGTGCGTTTGGTTCGTTGGCTATTTTTGTGGCCTTGTTGTGCGACTTGTTATTTTTCCCTGCGTTAATCATGGTGTTTAAACCTAAATTTGGCCAACAAAACGTAACTGACAATTTGACTTTTACAGGAGCAATATAATGCGATTAATCAACAAAGCAGTACTGCTCTGTCTTAGTTTATCGGTGGTGGGTGCTGCCCAGGCTCAAATGACTGCCCGTGAGCTAGTGCAAAAAATGGATGACAACCAATTACAAACCACAGATTCAGCGTTCAATGTAATGCAGCTTACAAGCTGCAGATATGGCACTAAAGATGGCAAGCTAAAATGTGTAGAAAAGCCCCGTATTAAAGTATTAGAAAGTGCCCAAATTAATATGGGAGCCAATAATAAAGACAGTAAATCCATTGCCATCATAGTAGAGCCCGCCAGCGAAAGGGGCATTGGCATGCTGACCTATACCTATGATGCTAGTGATAAAGACAACGAAACTTGGCTCTATTTATCGGCCCTTGGCAAGGTGAAGCGTATTGCCTCCGGTAGCGATGATGAGGAGACCGAACCTACCAGTATGTTTGGCACAGAAATAACTACTGAAGACCAAGAAACCGGCAAGTTGGATGACTACACCTATGAGATTTTGCAGCGGGGAACATACAAGGGCCGGCCAGTAGCGGTGATTGAATCTGTGCCTACATCAAAACGTCTACAGCACACCCGTTATGGCAAGGTAAGAACATGGGTAGATACTGAACGTTTTATAAGCCTAAAAATGCAAATGTTTGATAAGCATGGTAATTCCATTAAGCAGGTGTCGATGGCTCAAATTGAGAACATTAATGGCATTTGGTTAGCTAGAAGCATAACCTTCAAAAATTTAGTAAGCCAACGTTTAACTAACATGAAAATAAAAGCCATTACCTTTGGGCTTAATATAGATGAGGTTTTTTTAACGCAACGGGCGCTAACCGACCAAGCCTTTAGGCAGAGGCACCTGCAAACCCTTAGGGCGCAGGCGCAATAACCATGGGTATGGAAGTGATAAAGAGGTTGGTCGCCTTGTGCTTGATGGGTTCATTATTGAATATGCCGGCTCATGCAGGTGATGATTTACTAAATGGCGATTTGCAAAGCGATGAGCTGTTAGGCGAGGATGTTCTTGGGGAGGATTGGCTTAGTGAAGATTTTGACGACGGCACAGATTTGTTTGCCGATGAGACCTTTTCAATCCAGAGTATTATCGTTGCACAAAATAAACCGTTGCAGCTTAGCGTAGAACACACTTTGGCGGTTAACCCCAAGTCTAGTTATCAGCGCACTAGCCATGCCACCGATCTACGCTTATCTACTGAGGCACCTGTAGGTCTATTGGGTTACGCGGAGCTAGAGGTTAAGGCCATGCAATATTGGCAAGGCGACCCAAACAAACCTGCTACAGGTGATTTTAGTCTGTTGGAAGTTGAGCGGCTGGTGCTGCAATACAGCTTAGCTGAAACCAGTATTAAACTGGGCCGCTATATACACAGCTGGGGCGAAGTGGAAGGTTCTGGAGTGTTGGATGTGATTAATCCAGCACCTGACCTCATCAGTGGTGCAGCGGGTTTTACCCCACAATGGTTATTGAGTGGTAGTTATTATATGCCATCGGCGCAAGTATCTGGCTTTGTGGGTTTAGACCCTAGTGTAGCTGCAATACCCAGCGTGCTATTAGCAACAAACGTGGCGAAAGAGTGGGGCGTTAAATATGGCCACACAGGGGCAGGAAGTGATTGGGCCGCCTTTGTAGGCCGCATGGTACCTAATAGTCCGGTACTCAATTTAGCCGCAGCAACGGCGTCGGCAAAAGCTTACCAATTGATAGGTTACAGTTGGAATAAAGCCATTGATGACGACTTGGTTAAATTTGATATAGCCTACAAACGAGGCTTAGAGCATAACCTAGGCTACGCAGGCTTAATCTCTGCTAATCGTTTAGATACGGCTGTTGGCTTGGAGCTGAACGATGGGGATCGTCAATGGAGTGCTACTGTAACGGCGCAGTACTGGGTTAATTATCAATCCAGTTACCTCACGCCAGCGATATCGCCTGTGGCGAGTAATCGTACAGACGTAACCTATAGCTTAGGCGTGAATGATAGTTTCAATAACGATGAGTACAGCTGGTCGCTTATGCATATTGGCACCCCTAATGGTGCGCTCAGGGCTCTAACCGGAGCGTTTACGTGGAAACCCACAGATCAATGGCAAAACAGCCTAAGCTACGCCACCATGGCGGCAAAAAGCAATACCGCCTATACATTGCTAAATGGTATCCAGCGTTTAACCTTTAAGGCTCGATTTAGCTATTAAAGAAGCTCAGCTATTAAATGGTTGAGCCGTTGGTTGACGCTGGAGTTTTCAATAGCCAGATCAAACACGATGTCAAAATGATTACGTCCGTCCACTTCAAAACACTGGCTATTAACACCATCACTGAGTAATTGTTGGTGATATTCTTCACTTTGGCGCTTAAATTCTTGAGTTTCGTTGCTGCCGTAGGCAAGGATGCAAGGGGGAAAACCTTGATTGCTATAGAGGCCTGGGCTTAGGTCTGTTGCGTTTTGGATGGTTAGATTTAACGGTTCGTTGATGTAGGTGTCAACTAATGGACGAAGGTCATACACTCCACTGAGTAACACCGCACCAGAGACCGATTGCGGGCTAAGGCCATGCAGGCTTTGTTGAGCTGCTTGTAGCACCGAGGCGCACAAGTGCCCACCCGCAGAACTGCCTGCAATAATTACTTTGTTGGCATCAAAGCCGAGCTTCTGGGCTTGGGAAATTAACCAAGCCACAGCACGGCAGCACTGAGCAATCATCTGATTAATACTGGCGTCTGGGGCAAGCGTGTAGTCGATGACTGCTAGGTTTGTTCCTTGCTCCAGTAAGCCTGGGGCCATTAAGCAAGAATCATCCTTACCCAATTTTTGCCAATAACCGCCGTGAATATAAACCACTAAAGGGCCGTCAGTTTGAGCAGGAAAATAATCCAGTACTTCACCCATAGTGTCACTATAGGCAAGATTACTTTGATAACTCAGGTTATTTTGAGCCTCTTTAGAGTGGTTGGTGTAATCATTGATATACACCATGATGTCATCTACACAAGAGCTCGGAGAGTATTCTTGCTCTAATTTTGCAGCACTCATGTGTTGCCATGGCATTGGGAATCGACGTCTCAAAGGAGTCTCCTTGATAGGTGCGTTAACGAGGCGGTGGGCTTTCAGTAGTTTGTTAATAGGCCGGTGGCAATTGCCACAATCTCCAGCCACTCCAAGTACTGTGCGTAATTTACGAAAGTCGTCATGGCCCTGTGTAATCGCCGCGTCAACGGTATCTTGGCGGATATCAAAACAGGTGCAGATGATAGGATTGTTGTTCGAGGCAACGGTCATTTTGCTAGCGCCTTAATGGCATCACTTAGGCCGCTTAAGGTCATGGGATACATTCTCTCATCCACCAGTTGATGAGTAAGGCCAATGGATTGAGTGTAACGCCAATGGTCTTCTGCAACAGGATTAAGCCATGCCACCTTGTCGAAATGGGCAGTGAGGCGTTGCATCCAGACATGACCAGGTTCTGGATTCATATGCTCTACACTGCCGTAAGGGCTGCTGATCTCGTAGGGTGACATAGAAGCATCACCCACGAAAATAACTTTGTAATCTCGCCCATAGGTATGAATAATGTCGTATAAAGAGGTTCGTTCGTTTTGTCTTCGCATGTTGTTGCGCCAAAGGCTTTCGTAGACAAAGTTATGAAAGTAAAACTGTTCTAAGTGCTTAAACTCAGTACGGCAAGCGGCAAATAATTCTTCGCATACTTGAACGTATGGGTCCATAGAGCCTCCTACATCGAGCATAAGAAGCACTTTTACGGCGTTGTGGCGTTCGGGAACAAGCTTAATATCCAGCATGCCGGCATTTTTCGCCGTGGCGCTGATGGTGTGGTCTAAATCCAGCTCTTCAGCTGCGCCAGTGCGGGCAAATTGGCGCAATTTTCGTAGAGCGACCTTAATATTACGCGTACCTAGTACAACACTGTCATCGAGGTCTTTAAATTGGCGTTTCTCCCATACCTTGGCGGCGCTCTTGTTGCGGCTTTCACCGCCCACACGAATGCCTTCAGGGTGATAACCGCTATGACCAAATGGCGATGTGCCACCAGTGCCAATCCACTTGCTACCGCCTTGATGGCGCTTTTCCTGTTCTTTAAGGCGTTCTTTAAAGGCATCTAAGAGTTCTTCTAAGCCACCTAAAGACTTAATCTTAGCTTTTTCTTCATCACTCAACTGCTTCATAAATTCCGAGCGCAGCCATTCTTCTGGAATGAGGGCGTTTAGCACATCCTCTAAGTTTTCTAGCTGCTTAAAATAAGCCCCAAATACGCGGTCAAATTTGTCGAAGTTGGCCTCGTCTTTAATCAGACAGATACGGGCAAGGTGATAAAAATCATCTATGTCTGCAAAAGCGAGATGTTGTTGCAGGGCTTCCAGCAGCATCAAGTATTCTTTGATGGAAACGGGAATTTCTGCACGTTTTAACGTGTAAAAGAAGTTAACCAGCATAACGGGTTAACGCTGCTCTCTACGAGACATAAAAGCCAGTCGCTCAAGTAATTGAACATCTTGCTCATTTTTCAACAAAGCGCCATAAAGTGGTGGAATGGCTTTGGTTCGATCGCGGTTGGCTAACAAATCCTCAGGGATTTCATCGGCCATGAGCAGCTTAAGCCAATCGATTAACTCAGAGGTCGATGGCTTCTTTTTGAGGCCAGGTATAGCGCGCACATCAAAAAACATCTGCATGGCTTCGGCCACAAGGGTTTGGCTAATGTCTGGATAATGCACATCAACAATAGCCTTCATGGTGACTTTGTCGGGAAAGTTGATGTAATGGAAAAAGCAGCGGCGTAAAAAGGCGTCGGGTAACTCTTTTTCGTTGTTGCTGGTTATAATTACCACTGGGCGGTGCCTAGCCTGAACGCGCTCACCAGTTTCGTAAACATGAAATTCCATTTTATCCAGCTCTACCAACAAGTCGTTAGGGAACTCAATGTCTGCCTTGTCGATTTCATCGATTAATAAAACCACACGTTCATCGGCATCAAAGGCTTGCCATAGCTTGCCCTTTTTAATGTAGTTGCCAACGTCATTAACTCGCTCATTGCCTAGTTGTGAATCACGCAAGCGCGATACGGCATCGTATTCATACAGGCCTTGCTGGGCCTTGGTGGTGGACTTCACATGCCATTGCATCAGGGGCATGCCTAAAGCTGCAGCCACTTCTTCTGCAAGCAGCGTTTTGCCGGTGCCAGGCTCTCCTTTAATAAGTAAAGGGCGCTGCAAGGTGACTGCTGCGTTAACTGCCATTTGTAAGTCTTTGGTGGCGACGTATTTTTCGGTACCGGTGAACTTCATAATTAAAACTCAAACATATTACTAATAGGGCTATTTTGGCATGAATTGCAAAGCTAAGCAGCAATACTTGCCAGTCAT
>Ga0307995_1001052_pt1 | contig 17707 bp, 20 predicted proteins | sample EllFjometagen262_FD_203132 | JGI IMG/M metagenome (GOLD analysis project Ga0307995, IMG submission 203132) | Marine microbial communities from Ellis Fjord, Antarctic Ocean - #262 | ecosystem: Environmental > Aquatic > Marine > Unclassified | place: Southern Ocean | collected 2014-11-02
TATGTTCTATTGGAGTTCCATTCTCTTGCTGTATTAAAATAATTTTTTTTGTCACTGATAAGGATTCATCTGTAGAATCATCCAAAACTTGGATTTGAAGTTTTTCTTTAGGATATTCGAGGGCTGAGATGCATTGAATGAGTCTTTCTACAACATAAATTTCATTATAAATCGGAAGTTGAATAGTTACTTTTGGAAGTTCTTTTAATTGATTTATCTGCGAAGTATTTGTTTTTTTGTTTTTTTTATATAATAAAAAATACCGCAACATATTCAGTTGTGTTAGGCTGTAAATAAAAATAATAAATAAGCAAAAAACATAGACACCAAAAATACTGTAGGATATGTATCGTTCTATTAGGTTTAAATCTATTTCCATTTTGAAAAGTAAAATTTACCTATCCATGTTAATATTTTATAACCTGCCATAATCGTTCCTTTTACGGTTCCTGAAACTTTGGAATATCCTATTCTTTTCCTGTATCTAACGGGCACTTCAGTATATTTTATTTTTCTACGTAAAACTTTAAGTTGCATTTCAACAGTCCACCCATAAGTTTTGTCACTCATCTCTAGTGCCAATAGATTTTTCCAAGTTATTGCTCTAAAGGGACCTAAATCCGTGAAATTTGCATTGTAAAGCAATCTCATTAATAAGCAAGCTAGTGCATTTCCAAATATTTGTTGAGGAGTTAGTGCACCTTTCTCACGAAGAAGTTTAACTCTTGCTCCAACTACAAACTGTACATTCTTTTCAAGAATTGGTTTAATTACTGCACCAAGATCTTCAGGATAATCAGAATAGTCACCATCTAAAAATACTACAATATCTGGTGGATTTTTATGAAGGTAATCTATTCCTTTTAGACAAGCATATCCATAACCTTTTCTGTTTTCGTTAATTACTTTAGCACCTGAAATGGATGCTTTTGTGGCTGTTGAATCATCAGATCCATTATTTATTACTATAATCTCATCAATAATATTTGGTATTGCATTTACAACTTTAGAAATAGATTGTTCTTCATTAAATGCAGGAATTATTACAACAATACGTTTACCTTCAAAAGACATTAAGTGTTTAGTTCAATTTGTTGTTGTGGAACTATATATTCATCAAAGTACCAAGCTGACCATGAGTCCATTGCCAAGAAAAATACAATACCAAAAATTAAAAGCAAAATTACAAGTAGTATTAAATTTATTTTTTTTCTTTTTGGATCGATGGAACATTGATTTTGTTTTTTGCGAAATTTAAAAACAGCAATGCAACCTATACCAAATCCAATTATTCTTAATATGATCGAACCCATTCCAATTGAACCGTCTTCGGAGTAGAAAAAATCAGCAAAAGAAATAGCTACAACTCCCCCCATCAATCCAAACATAAAAAGTATTACAGGAGCAACACAGCATAAAATTCCAGCAAGAGCAGACATTATACCATACTTTAATGACCATTTTACAACATTAGGGTTTTTCATTCGTATAATAAATTAAATTAATATTCAAAAGTAAGTTTTTTTAAATCACATATCGAGAATAATATTTATTTAAAAACTTTGGTTTAACTCCCAAGTAATGAAGGAGATGTATAACTCCAAAGTGAAAAAGAAGATAAATAATCCCATTTTCATAAAACCTTCTTGAAGAAGTTGTGAGTGATTGTGGAAGTACAATGAAGCATTTATTTTTATAGAGCTTTTTAATAAATTCAATGTCTTCACAAACTTTGTACCGAGCGTCAAAACCATTTAGCATTTCAAATATTTTTTTTGAAACAAACAATGATTGATCACCTCCTCGGCATAATAAATGATTCCATTTACTCCCAGCTGCAGCTAACTTCAAAAGCCAATTTGCTTTATCAAACTTTAATCTAAAGCATCCAGCAACTTTCTTTTTTTTAAAAGAACTTAATATGACTGCATCAAAATTTTGAGGAAGTTTACTATCAACATGAACAAAATAAAGGAGTGAAGTTTTAGCAATTTTGGCTCCAAAATTCATTTGATTGGCTCTGCCATTTTTTGTTTGTAAAACACTAATATCCGTTAAACTTTCAAGCCATTTCCAAGTGCCATCAGTGCTTCCCCCGTCTACAATAATTATATCTTGTGGGGATTGACAGGTGCTTTTGAGATGTAAAATAAAATCATCAATAAAATTAATTTCATTAAATACAGGAACTATTATTGAGATTTCTGGCTTATTGATTAAGTCTCCAGTCATAAGATAAATAAGCTATTTTAGGATTTTCAAACCTAATTCCTGAATAGCGTTCAATAAACTTAAGTTTTTCTTTTCTTGAACCAAAATCTTTTCCAAACCACAAGAAAATTTTAGATAATTTTAAATGTTTTGGCGTAATTATATTCTTACTAGAATCATTCAAAAATCGTTCAGTAGCTTCTGTTAATTGTTGTTCTAATTGTTTTTCTTGAAAGGCTTTATTCCATAATCTAGGGCAAGATTCAGAGGCACAATTAATAGCAAAATGAATTCGTGGTTCTTTCATTTTACGAAGTATTTTGTGTTCTATATCTCCAAGACTATACCGTTTTTCTTCAATTATAAAGTTGCCAATATCCCATGGAGATTTGATGTCTTTTATACTGCTTACAGGATAATTTTTCAAAATAAGCTGAACAGTTAACGCATTGTAGGTGTTTATCCAATAAGATATTTTGTGATTTTTAGAGTCAGATTCATTTGGGGGAAACTGCTGTAATGTTTTTATGTAGGCATTTAAATTATCTCTTTGCTCAAGCCAACCTTTATAGTTAACTCGACCATCATCACTTACATATTCTAGTAACATACTGTTCCACCTATGGTGTACGTTTTTCTGTACACTAGCTGTAAAATTTAAATATATAATTATGAGTATTAGCGTAGGATTCATAAAAATTGTTTTTTTTAAGATTTGCAATATTCTCCTTTGTAGTAATTAAAAGTTAAAGATGATATTCAAAATTTTTTTACTGTCTTTCTGAAAGTGTTTCTGATGTTCTATCAAAAAAAGTTAAAGGTTAGTATTGAAGTAAAATACACCCTTTTTTATCATTAAAAAAATCATTTCTTTAAACAATTCATACCGTGGTTTATCGGTATTCTTTTTTTTTACAAAACTCTAAACTCATTTTAATTTTCCCTTTCACTAAATTCATTTTTAAATTTATTATATAATTCAGGACTTTGTTCTAAATCTTCAAGAGTATCTATATCGTTTTTTTCATCTAAAATTGCTACAGATTTGCCCATTAATTCTTTCATGGTTTGATGATAAACCTCAGGACTACCCCATTTTTTTTCTGTAAATAAATGTTTTGTAAATTTTTTGCATCCCAAGAGGTAGTATCCTCCATCTGAAGCAGGACCAATTACATAATCATTTGAATCAAGTTGCTTAAATGCATTTTCAAGTAGGGGTTTCGAAAGATCCCATAAATCAGTTCCAATAATTAGTATTTTTTCATAACCTTTATCAAAACCCCATTGAAATGCACTTTTCATGCGTTCCCCCAAATCTTCCCCTAGTTGTGATTTTTTTTGAAAAGCTAAAAATATTTTTTTGAAAATCGTTGAAGGCCCACCGTGATAAAAAACAACAACATCTTGTGAAAGTTTTTTAAGTTCCGAATCTGTTTTATATAATAGTTTTTTATATATCCATAAAGCCTTTTTATTTCCTATAACAAAAGCGAGTCGAGTTTTAACAGTTCCCGAAATTGGAGCTTTGGCGAAGACAAGAACAATTGATTTCATTATGTAATTTATTATTCTCTTTTGAAATATACAAAGATCATTAAATTTGAGTTTAACAAAATTGTTATGGATTTACCGCTTGCTCGAATTTTTTGTCAATGGTTACTTACATAACTTTATGAAGACTACTAGATTATTTTTTTATCCGCGAATGGACTTGATAAATGATCCAATTTTTTCCACGCCTTCTTTTTCTAAAAACTGAATGAAGGCCGATCCAATTATAGCACCCTTAGACTGATCACAAGCAATTTTATAGGTTTCCTGATTACTAATTCCAAAACCGATCACTGTTGGCGTCTTTAGATTTAGTGTTGCAATTCTTTTAAAGTATTCAGTTTGTGTATTGCCAAAAGTTGATTTAGCTCCAGTTACACTTGCACTAGAAACCATATAAATAAATCCATTAGATACTTTGTCAATATATTTAATGCGTGCCTCTGAAGTTTGAGGAGTTATTAAAAACATATTATATAATCCATGTTTATCAAATAAGGCTTTATAATTTTCATGATATACATCTACAGGAAGATCAGGTATAATAATACCATCAATACCTATGGTTTCACAGCGAGAACAAAACTTTTCAATACCATATTGCATCATTGGGTTAAAATAGCCCATCAATACTAAAGGGATTTCAATATGTTTTCTAATTCCTTCTAATTGTGAAAATAATTTTTCAGTGGTCATTCCATTATGGAGTGCTTGAGTAGAGCTTGCTTGAATGGTCGGACCATCAGCTAATGGGTCAGAAAATGGTAAGCCTATTTCAACCATATCAACGCCAGCTGTCTGTAATTTTTTGAGAATAGGAATAGTATCTCCTAAGTTAGGAAATCCTGCCGAAAAGTAGATGGACAGTAATTTTTTGTTTTCTCTGAATTTTTGATCGATTCGATTCATTATAATTTAAAATAATCAATATAAGTATCTAGGTCTTTATCTCCACGACCAGAACAGTTAAACACAATAATTTCTTCAGGGCCAAATTCACGAACATCGAGGGCAGCAAAAGCATGTGCAGTTTCTATAGCTGGAATAATTCCTTCCATTTGTGACAGAGTAAGACCCCAGTCCATAGCTTCCTGATCTGGAATGGAAATGAATTCAGCTCGTTTACTTCTAAATAAATTCGCATGCATTGGCCCAACACCAGGATAGTCTAAACCTGCAGAAATCGAATAAGGTTCTGTAATTTGTCCGTCTGAAGTTTGCATTAAAAGAGTTTTGCTTCCATGAATTATTCCCTCCTTTCCAAGAGCTGAGGTTGCTGCACTTTTGCCAGAGTCAATTCCTTTCCCAGCCGCTTCAACTGCAATAATATTTACACGCTGATCATTTAGATAATGATAATAAAGTCCTGCAGCATTACTTCCTCCACCTACACAGGCAATTAAATGATCAGGATAATCCCTACCCTCTAAAGCCTGTAGTTGCCATTTTATTTCTTCGCTAATTACCGATTGAAAACGAGCTACCATATCAGGGTATGGATGGGGTCCAACTACAGAGCCAATTATATAATGGGTGTTTATCGGATTGTTAATCCAATCCCTTATGGCTTCATTAGTAGCATCTTTTAGTGTTTTACTTCCAGATTTAGCAGGGCGAACTTCAGCACCTAACATTTTCATTCGTGCAACATTAGGAGCTTGGCGTTTAATATCTAATTCTCCCATATAAACTATACATTCAATTCCCATGAGTGCACATACTGTAGCTGTTGCAACTCCGTGTTGACCTGCACCAGTTTCTGCAATAATCCGTGTTTTCCCTAAACGTTTTGCAACTAAAATCTGACCAATGGTATTATTTACTTTGTGGGCCCCTGTATGACACAAGTCCTCTCTTTTAAGATATATTTTAGTATTGTAGCGCTTTGATAGTCGTTTAGCAAAATATAGCGGTGTAGGTCGTCCTACATAGTTTTTTAATAAAGTATCAAATTCTTTTTTGAATTCAGGTTCAGCCGCAATCTTTAAGTAATTATTACGTAATTCTTCTACATTAGGATATAACATTTCGGGGATGAAGGCTCCCCCAAAATCTCCATAATATCCTTTTTCATCAACATTATAATTCATATAATTTTTTTTTAAATTGTTTTAATACACCAATTTTTTTTATTCCTGGAACGCTCTCAAATTTACTATTTACATCAATAGCATAAAGTGGTAGCGACGTATTTAATATTGCTTTTAGTTTTGAGATGTGTTCTAATCCGATACCCCCACTTAGAAAAAATGGTTTTTCAGAAGGATAATGGTTTAAAATATTCCAATCAAATCCAACACCATTTCCTCCAGGCAATGCTCCTTTTGTATCAAAAAGAAAATAGTTACAATTGTTTTCATATTCCTCTAAAACAGAAAAGTCAAAATCGTCTTTAATAGAAAAAGCCTTAATAACTTCAACTCCTAAATTTTGAATAAGTTCACAATATTCGGTTGTTTCAATTCCGTGTAATTGAACAGCTTGAAGATGGTGAGAAGTAACAATAGACTGAATATAATCTAACGAGGCATCTACAAAAACACCTACTTTTTTAATATGAGCTGGAAGTGGAGGGGTTTCTTTGGAAACATACCTGGAAGAGGGTGCCCAAAAAATAAATCCCATATAATCTGGCTTTAAGCCTTCTAAAGCTTCAATATTTTCACGTTCTCTCATACCGCATACTTTTAATTTCATACGTCTAATTGATTTATGAAATCTTTTGCTGCCAGACCAGGATTGTCAGTTTTCATGAAATTTTCACCAACTAAAAAACCTTCATATCCTATGGCTTTTAATTTTTTAATTGAAGCCACTTTACATATACCACTTTCTGAAACTTTTACGAATTCAGCTGGAATTTTCTCAGCTAAAGATCGACTTGTTTCAAGAGAGACTTTAAAAGTTTTAAGGTTACGATTATTAACGCCTATTAAATCAATGCTGGGCATGATTGATTTTTCTAATTCATTCAAATTATGCACTTCTAACAAAACATCCAGACCTAAACTTTTAGCAGTTTTTGAGAATGATAAAATCTCTTGAGGTGATAAAATAGCTGCTATCAAAAGAATGGCATCGGCTCCAAAAGCCTTAGCTTCAATAATTTGGTACTCATCTATAATGAACTCTTTACGTAATAATGGAAAATCTGAAACAGCTCTAGCAATTGTTAGGTCGTCTAATGATCCTCCAAAATACTTTCCATCTGTTAATATAGACATTCCACAAACCCCTGCACTTTCGTAGCCCTTAGCTACCTTTTCAACCGATAGGCTGCTATTAATGTTTTGCTTAGAAGGAGAGCGTCTTTTATGTTCAGCGATAATACCTGAATTACTTGCTTTTAACGATTTTGCCAATGATTTTGTTTTTCTCTCAAAAAGAGGAGAGGATTCCCAATAGGCTAACGGGAAAAGGCTTTTTCGTTGATTAACTTCAATTTTTTTATCAGTAATAATAAGATCTAAAATATTCATTAATTACTTATTTTTTGTAAAGTTTTTAAAGCTTTAAATGCTGCACCAGAAGCAAGAGATTCTTTAGCTTTCTCAAAACCTTCGATTGGCGATAGATTTAATGCCGTTGCAAGTGCCATTCCAGCATTGGCACACACCACATTTGTTTGTGCTTGGGTCCCTTTATGTTGAATGACATTCATAAATATCATTGCTGAAGATTCAATACTTTCTCCTCCTTTAATTTCTTCAGCTCTTAGAGGTAAAAGACCAAAATCTGAGGGATTTAAAACTCGTTCACTATCGTTACTAAAAGCTTTAGTTGATCCAGTCAAAGATATTTCATCATATCCATCTAATGAATATAATATGGTAAAATTTGTATCAGTTTTCTGGAACAAATAGTGGTATAAACGTGCTATTTCCAAATTAAATACACCTGTTAGTTGGTTTTTTGGAAAGGCTGGATTTACTAGTGGCCCTAACATATTAAAAAAAGTTTTAACTCCCAGTTCATTTCGAACAGGAGCAACATTTTTCATAGCTGGATGAAATAAAGGTGCATGTAATACACAAATACCAGCTTTGTCAATAGCACGTTTTAAAAAATCTGTTTTATTCGAAAATTTAATTCCCAAGGCCTCCATTACATTACTAGATCCACAGCCAGAGGATACTCCGTAATTCCCATGTTTTGTTACCTTTACTCCAGCACCCGCCGTAATAAAAGATGAAAGAGTTGATATGTTAAAAGTATCTTTTCCATCTCCACCAGTTCCGCAAAGATCTATAGTATTAAAATCACTTAGATCTACGGCTAGGCATAATTCTAAGAGTGCAGTTCTAAAACCCTCTAACTCTTCTAGACTTATACTCCTCATCATATAGACTGTAAGAAAAGAAGCAATTTGTGGAGGACTATATTGGTTATCAGCAATATTTATGATGATTTGTCTTGCTTCTGCCTTGCTAAGTTGTTCGTGGTTAATAAGTCGGTTTAATACAGTTTTCATAATTAACTATTAATCCAGTTTTCTAATATTTTTTTCCCATTAGGGGTAAGAATTGATTCCGGATGGTATTGAACTCCCCGGACATGATATGTTTTGTGTCTTAAAGACATTAGTTGACCTTGCTCATCAAAAGAAGTAGCAACTAAATCATTTGGTAAAGGAGTCTCTAAGACCCAAGAATGATAGCGACCAATTTCAAAAGTTTTCGGGAGATCCCTATAAAGCAAATCATCTTCAGTAACGTTAACCGGCGTTGCTACACCATGATATACTTTTTCAAGATTTATTAGTTTAGCGCCAAAAACTTCACCAATAGCTTGTTGTCCTAGACAAATTCCTAAGATTTTTTTTGTGGGTGCATATCGCTCAATAGCAGCTTTCAATAATCCAGATTCATCAGGAATTCCTGGACCGGGAGAAAGAAGAATGCGAGAAAATTTTTCTAATTCATCTAATTTAAATTTATCATTGCGTTTAACTATCGCTTCACATCCAAGTTCTTCTAAGTAGTGTACTAAATTATATGTGAATGAATCGTAATTATCTATAACAAATACTTTTTCCATATTATATGTTTTCAGCCAATGTTAAAGCCTTGTCTAAGGCCCCCAGTTTATTATACACTTCTTGTAATTCACTCTCTGGAATAGAATCAGCTACAATTCCAGCTCCTGCCTGATAATGTAGTAGATGGTTTTTGCTTAAAAAAGAACGGATAATAATTGCATGGTTAAAATTACCGTCAAAGTCCATATAACCAATGGCACCTCCATAAACATTTCGTTGTGTTGTTTCATAAAGATCAATTAATTTCAATGCATTGTGTTTTGGTGCTCCACTCAAGGTTCCAGCTGGAAATGTATCAGCTACTACTCGAAATGTCTTAGCAGCTTTTTTCATGGTACAAGTCACCTTAGAAACTAAGTGAATTACATGTGAATAAAATTGAATTTCTCGATTCTTTTCTACTATCACAGAAGACCCATTTCGACTTAAATCATTTCGTGCTAAATCAACAAGCATAACGTGTTCACTGTTTTCTTTAGGGTCTTTCGCTAATTCTTTAGCAGCTTTTGCATCATCAATATCTTCTCCTGTTCTTTTAAAGGTCCCTGCAATCGGATGTATTTCTGCTTTACCGTTTAGAACGATTAGTTGCGCTTCTGGAGAACTACCAAAAATTTTGAAATTACCATAATCAAAGAAAAATAAGTAAGGAGATGGATTAATGGAACGTAAGGTGCGATATACATTGAATTCGTCTCCTTTAAATTCCTGCGAAAAACGACGCGAAAGTACCAATTGAAAAACATCGCCTCGGAAGCAATGTTCTTTTCCTTTTTTAACAAAATCAAGAAATTCAATATCGGTTAGGTTTGATGTCTTGTTTCCTAGTTTTTTAAAACTAAATGGAGTACTGTTTTTAGTATTTAAAAGAAGCTCTATTCTTTCTAAATTATGCTTTCCTAAGTATACATGAGAAAATAAGTGCGCTTCGTGATTGAAAAGACTAATAGCAATAATATTTTGATACACGGCATAATAAAGATCAGGAATATCATGTCCTGGTTTAGTTTTGTCTAATGTTATATTTTCAAATTGATCTACAGCATCATGAGCGATGTATCCGAACATACCATTACTAATAAATTTAAACGGATATTTTTTACTATCAAATTGTTTTGAAAATTCATGAATTTTCTCTGGAATATTAATTGTTTCATCAACTACTGTTTTTGAATTACTTTCATCAGGATATGTAGTAGAAAGTATTCCATTCTTTAGTTCAATAGAAGCAATTGGGTTACAACAGATATATGAAAAATCATTATTGTTCGCGTGATAATCACTACTCTCTAACAATAGAGAATGAGGGAAAACATCCCTCAGTTTTAAGTATGCGCTTACCGGTGTAAGTGTATCAGCCAGTATTTTTTTATGCTCCGTTTGAAGTGAAAAAATTTTCATTTTAGGTCCATTAAAAAAGGCTTGTCGTGATGACAAGCCTTAAGTATATATTATATAAATCAGTTAGTCTTCACGAGTATGAATTACTATTCGTGTGCCACCAGCTGTTTAAAATTGATATTTTATTCATTGGATCAAATGTAATATAAAAATATTATAACCCCAATCTTAGAATAATAATTATTTATTTGCATGCGATCCGTCACAGTATCCTTCAGGATTTTGTGTGTTTCCGCAGCCACATTTTGGTCTTTCAATATTCATATTTAAAATTTTAATTTAATATCTAAATCGAATTTATTGTTAATTGCTATGTCACCAAGGTTATCAAAAAATGAGTTTGATCTATAACGAATATCGTATTTAGTTCTATCTATTGAAAGTTTTGCTATAGCTTCATTATTTTCTAAATGCATATCGAAAGTGACAGGATTGGTAATTCCTTTGATGGTTAATTCTGCTGTCACTTCATGGTGATTTTTTGTTTTCATGATTGCTTTTTTAATCGCAAGTGAGGCAATAGGAAATTTTTCAATTCCAAAAAAATCTTTGGATTTTAAATGACCCTCTAGTTTACCTTTGTATTCGCCCGATAGATCCGTTACAATTATTGAGGTCATATCAACTTTAAAACTTCCGCCTGAAATTTTATTTTCAGTCATTTCAAGATTTCCAGAAATTAAATTGATATTTCCTTCATGTTGTCCCGTCACTTTTTTTGCTAACCAATTAATAGAACTTTCAGTAGTATTGATTTCCATTTCTACAGACTGGCTCCAAGAATTTAGGCTAGCTGTAGCAATAATAATTAGTGTTAAAATATTTGTTTTCATAGTATTTTTTAATTAATTAAATTTAATATGGAGATTAAACTATTTAAATCTTGAGAAGATATGTTACTAAGTATTTTTTTTTCTATCTCGTCTGATATTGGATCTATTTTTTTTAATAAATCCAAACCACCCTCAGTGATAAATAATTCAATTTTCCTTCTGTTTTTTATACAAACATTTCGTTTGACTAGTTTTTTCTGAATTAATTTATCAATTAATCGAGTTGTATTACTCATTTTATGTACCATTCTATCTTGAACAGTAGATAAATTCGCAGCTATTCCCTTTTGACCTCTCAATATTCTCAAGACATTAAATTGTTGCTCTGAGATTTCATAAGGCTTAAGTCCACTTAACAATATCTCAGAGATAAATGCGCTTGTTTTTAAAATCGAAATAATTGCATGTTTAGAATTCATTTGTCAATACAAAATTTGTATATACAAATATATTACAAATTATTGGAGTTCAAAATATTTTTATTTGTTTTAACTGAGAACAGATCGTATATTGGCATAAATTATTATTTGATGGATTTATCACAAAAAGAATGGACTTCAAATCAGGTGGAAAATAAAGCTAGCATTATATTAGATGTACGTACACCGGAAGAATATGATTCAGGACATATTTTGTCAGCTCAATTATTGGATATCAGAAACCCTCAAGGGTTTATGGAAGGGATAGCTCAATTAGATACGACCAAGACCTATTATGTTTACTGTCGATCTGGTGCTAGAAGTGCACAGGCATGTCAATTGTTAAAGCAACAAGGCATTACAGATTGCTTTAACCTTTTAGGTGGTATTTTAGACTGGTCGGGTGAAACGACTATATAAATACACCTCGAATTCTCCCTACTTTAAGCAGAATCATTAATCCTGCACAGAAATTTTTTTTATTTAATTTTTGAGAATCATCTAAAAAACGTCATAAAGTACAGACACTATTTAGTAAAAGTTAATTAAACCATTTAATTATAAATTTGTAAAATGTTTAAGCAAAAACGGATTAGACTTTTTTTTGAGCGTAATGGATTTGCAGTTTCTACTCGTTTAGCAGAAGTCTTGGGTATGAAAGTTAAAAGTGTACGCTTATTTTTTATTTATGCTTCTTTTACTACCTTAATTGGAGGATTTATAATTTATTTGACCTTGGCATTTTGGCTTAAATTAAAAGACATGATTTACACCAAGCGGAGTTCTGTTTTTGATCTCTAATCCCATATTTTTTTATTCAATCTTGTCAGAATAAAAAAAAACATAGATTCACTAAGTTTTTTTAAAACTAAATAGTTAAAAAACCATAGTATTAATAGTTGGATTATGATCAAAATAATTGATTGCCAAAAAACTAATTCAGATGTTTATTGTGGATTAGTTTGTTTTTCATTTGCTTTTTAGGATATTGAAGGCTTAAACTACATCCTACAAAATTTTTATGAAACTAAAATTCAATAGAACCATACTTTTAAGTTTTTTTCTAGCCTCTTCAAGCACATCTTTATTTTCTCAAGAACGCGGCTTGGATGAGCGAATTAATGACGCCTTTACCCCAGTTGCAAACTGGTGGGAAGGTTTAGTATTACATAATTTTCCAGGAACTGAAATACCAACCATTATTTTTTTACTAGTTGGAGGTGCCTTGTTTTTTACAATTTATTTTGGTTTTGTTAACGTACGGCGTTTTCCAATGGCAATTAATACTGTACGTGGAAAATATGATGAAATTGATGACCATGGAGCTGAAGGTGAAGAAGGAGAAGTGAGTCACTTTCAGGCACTAGCAACCGCAGTTTCTGGAACTGTAGGAAATGGAAATATTGCTGGAGTAGCTCTTGCTATTGCAGTAGGTGGGCCTGGAGCGACCTTTTGGATGATACTATGTGGACTTTTAGGAATGTCCACCAAGTTTGTTGAATGCACCCTAGGTGTTAAATATCGCGATATTGGAGAAGATGGAACTGTATATGGAGGGCCTATGTATTACTTAACAAAGGGCTTACAAGAAAAAGGATTCGCACGTTTAGGGAAAGTATTGGCAGGAGTTTTTGCATTTTTATGCGTTGGCGCTTCTTTTGGAGGGGGTAATGCTGCTCAGTCCAATCAAGCTGCCATGCAATTAGTAGAATCTTTTGGAATGACAGGTGGAAGTGCTAGAACTATTATTGGACTAATAATGATGGTGGTCGTTGGTGTTATTATAATTGGGGGGATTAAACGAATTGCATCAGTAACTGAAAAGGTTGTGCCACTAATGGCATTAATGTATATTCTAGCATGTCTTTATATTATTATTTCAAACATTACTTTTGTAGACGATGCCTTTGGAATGATTTTTTCTCAAGCCTTTAATCCTCAAGCAGGATTAGGAGGTTTGTTAGGTGTTTTAATTACTGGATTTAGACGGGCTGCTTTTTCAAATGAAGCAGGGGCAGGTTCTGCGTCAATTGCGCACTCTGCAGTTAAGACCAAATATCCAGCTTCAGAAGGTTTAGTAGCTTTACTAGAACCTTTTATCGATACTGTAGTGATTTGTACCATGACAGCCTTGGTAATTATTATTTTTAATGGTGACAATACAGTGTTTAGTTACGGTGGTGAAGGAGGTGTTGTTATGATTAATGGTGTTGCTTCAGAAGGAGCGGGAATTACAGCAGCTGCTTTTGCAAAATACATATCATTTTCAGGGCCTTTTTTAACAATTGCAGTTGTTCTATTCGCAATTTCAACAATGATTTCGTGGTCTTACTACGGTCTTCAATCATGGATGTATATTTTTGGAAAAAGTAAAGTATCTGAAATTGTATATAAATTAATGTTCTTAATTTTTATTGTTATTGGAGCTGCTGGAGATATGTCTTCGGTTTGGGCTTTTTCAGATGCAATGATTTTAGCTCTAGTGTTCCCTAACATGATTGGATTACTTATTTTATTCCCAAGAGTAAAGGAAGAGTTAGAAAATTTTTTAGGAGCAATAACTGAGATTAGAAAAACATAAAAATATTTAAAAAAAAAGTATCATTTTGTAAATTGTCAAAACTAGGGCAGGATCTAATTTTCACTAAATACTTTTTTTTAATTCAATAGTTTAGTTAATAAAAAAGTAAACATGCTAATTTCATTTCTATAAACAGGCCTCATATAAACATTTTATTGGCAATTGAAGTGATTAGAGAAATAAAATGAGTGTAAATAAAAGTTACTTGATAAATAATTAAACACAAAATACTTAATAACAAAATCGCCATTTAAATTTTGTTTCAACTTTTTGTAAATTCCCCAAACAAAATAAACAAATAAAAATTATCTTAGCATTAAATTTTTACTATGATTGATTTCGAATTACAGCCTGAAATTAATACTTCTGAAACTCAGCGTATGGTATTTGAAGCGGCACGTGATTTTGCTGCTCAATACATCTTTCCAAATGTTATGGAGTGGGATGAAGCTCAATATTTTCCTAAAGAAATTTTCGAAAAGGCAGGTGCTCTTGGTTTTATGGGAATGATTATCCCAGAAGCTTATGGAGGTTCGGGAATGGGATATCATGAATACGTAACTTTAATTGAAACTATTTCTATTGTAGACCCATCTATTGGACTTTCAATAGCTGCTCATAATTCATTGTGTAGTAATCATATTTATTCTTTTGGAAATGAAGAGCAGCGTTTACGTTGGTTGCCTAATCTTTGTTCGGGAACTTTGATAGGTGCCTGGGGTTTAACAGAACACAACACAGGTTCTGATGCTAAAGGTATGTCTACAACTGCTCGTAAAGATGGTAATACATGGGTTCTAAATGGAACTAAAAACTTTATTACTCACGGGATTTCTGGAGATATTGCTGTTGTAATTGCAAGAAACGCTGAAAAAGGAGATAGTAGAGGTATGACGGCTTTTGTAGTCGAAAGAGGTACTCCTGGATTTACTGCGGGGAAAAAAGAAAATAAATTAGGAATGCGAGCTTCAGAAACTGCTGAAATGGTTTTTGATAATTGTGTAATACCTGATGAAAATCGTTTAGGCCCTGTAGGTGACGGTTTTATTCAATCGATGAAAATATTAGATGGAGGACGAATATCAATTGCAGCTCTTTCTTTAGGAGTTGCTAAAGGTTCCTTTAATGCTTCTTTGAAGTATTCTAAAGAAAGAAAACAATTCGGTAAAGCCATAAGTAGCTTTCAGGGGATTTCCTTCAAATTAGCAGATATGGCAACTGAAATTGAGGCAGCTGTTTTACTAACACAGAAAGCTTCTGAGTTAAAAAATCAAGGCAAAAATGTAACACAAGCAGGGGCAATGGCTAAGTTATTTTCATCTGAAGTTTGTGTTAAAGTGGCTAATGAGGGCGTTCAGATTCATGGTGGGTACGGCTTTACAAAAGATTTTCCAGTTGAAAAGTTTTTTAGAGATTCAAAGCTGTGTACTATTGGTGAAGGAACTAGCGAAATTCAAAAGCTGGTGATCGCTCGAAAGCTTTTGAGTTAGTAAAAATATTTTTTTATCTAATCTTCTTTAAATATTAATATTTTAATGAACATCCATTTATCATGCAATAATTTAAAAATCAGATTCTTAGGTATTTTTACTTATCTTTTATTCTTTAGAAATTATATTTAAAATTGTTCCAATAATCCTTAGTAGTTTGTAAAATAGTTTTACCTATATTTGCCCTCATTATGAAAGGAGGTGCTATATTATGTTAATAATTCCAATTAAAGACGGAGAAAATATTGATCGCGCATTAAAGCGATTCAAAAGAAAATTCGATAAAACAGGTGGTATGCGTCAATTGCGTGCTAGAAAACAATTTCTGAAGCCATCTGTAAAGAATCGCCAAAAAATTCAAAAAGCTCAGTACATCCAAGGTCTTCGTGACAGCGAAGCTATTTAAGCTTTTTTTAATACATTTTAAACAACGTTATCCTATCATAAGTTTATAACTTTATACGATAACGTTTTTTTATGTCTATACATTCTTTTTTAGAATATATTTCACTGGAGAAAAATTCTTCAGTTCACACCCAAACCGCATATCAAGGTGATCTTGAAGATTTCAAAAGGTTTCTGTCGAAACAAGATCTTCCCAATAAAGATTCCTCTTTAGAAGAGGTTTCTTATGGGGAAATCCGCTCTTGGATAGTTTGTTTAATTCAAAAAGGGAATAGCACTCGGACGGTTAATCGAAAAATATCAGTATTACGATCTTATTATAAATTTTTAATGCGCGTGGGATCTATTAAGCGTTCCCCTCTTAAGGAACACAAGGCACTTAAAATGGCAACTAAAGTTCAACTTCCTTTCTCGCAAGAAGAAGTTGCTAGAGTATTAAATTCTGATTTTTTTCCAAAGAATTATAATGGTGTGCTTCAAAAGACAATACTAAGTTTGTTTTATTACACTGGTATTCGAAGAAGTGAATTAATAGGATTGAAATATGAGGATATTAATCTCTCAAAAGATTTAATTAAAGTACTGGGGAAACAAAATAAAGAACGTCTTATTCCATTATTGCCTGAAATTAAAGTTCAGATAAAAACATTACTTTCACTTCAAAATGAGAGCAGTGCTTCACGTTCAGAAGGATTGTTTTTTCAGACAGAAAATGGAAGAAAAATTACAGAAGCGTTTGTCTATAAAACTGTAAATGATTATTTTGGAAGGGTATCTACTAAAACGAAAAAAAGTCCTCATGTATTACGGCATAGTTTTGCAACTCACTTATTAGATCAGGGAGCCGATTTGAATTCAATAAAGGATTTATTAGGACATAGTAGTATAGCTGCAACACAGCATTATACTCATAGTAGTATGGCTAAGATTCAGGAGGTGTATAAAAAAACGCATCCGAGAGAACAGAATAAATAGTATATTTTTTAGGATCATAATTCACTTCAGAACTACTAATTATGCAGCAAATTTTTTCCTTGAGAAATTTACTACAGAACGATTATGGAAATCAACTAGTAAAATATAAACAGCATTGCTTTCTTTTTAGGAAACTAATATTATATTTGCGCCAGTTTATTGAAATATCGAAAGGGAATATATTTAACTATTATGCGAATTTTTATGTAAATAGTTGATTTTAATAACTATTTTTTTGATCGTAACTTTTTTTTAAGTTTCATGAAGAGTTCAACTGCCGATGTAGCTCAGCTGGCTAGAGCAGCTGATTTGTAATCAGCAGGTCGTGGGTTCGAGTCCCTCCATCGGCTCTTATAAATTCAAGTACTTATACACAAGTTTAAATTGAAGTTTTAAATACGATCATTGAAAATGGGGAGATACTCAAGCGGCCAACGAGGGCAGACTGTAAATCTGCTGACTACGTCTTCGCAGGTTCGAATCCTGCTCTCCCCACTTCATTATTTGCTAGGATATAGAATAGTTTTCCTTATCTTTATTAGATAAGTACCAACACTGAATTAATCAGTACAATGCGAGAGTAGCTCAGTTGGTAGAGCGTCAGCCTTCCAAGCTGAATGTCGCCGGTTCGAACCCGGTCTCTCGCTCTCTTCATTTTTGCCGACGTAGCTCAGGGGTAGAGCGTTTCCTTGGTAAGGAAGAGGTCGGCAGTTCGAATCTGCTCGTTGGCTCACAATAAAACCCCTAAACATCACTAATAACAACACTTTTAGCAGATTAGGGGATTTTTACTAACACAC
>Ga0307995_1001054_pt1 | contig 17701 bp, 16 predicted proteins | sample EllFjometagen262_FD_203132 | JGI IMG/M metagenome (GOLD analysis project Ga0307995, IMG submission 203132) | Marine microbial communities from Ellis Fjord, Antarctic Ocean - #262 | ecosystem: Environmental > Aquatic > Marine > Unclassified | place: Southern Ocean | collected 2014-11-02
CAAGCCCATGTCCAGCATGAATTTCAAGCCCAATTTTCTTTCCTAATATGCAACATTTTTTAATTTTCTTGTATTCATGTGTGTAGTTTTTTTTATTCTTAATCAAATCTGAAATTTTTCCTGTGTGTAACTCTATGCAATCAGCATCAAGCTCTTTAGCAATTTTAATATCTTTTGGATTAGGGTCAATAAATAAACTAGTTCTAATTTTTTTTTTTTTAAATTTTTTAATAATTTTGCTAATTTTACTAATGTTTTTTGACAAATTTAAACCACCTTCCGTAGTCACTTCTTTCCTTTTTTCTGGTACTATGCAAACAAAATTCGGTTTGTTTTTCAAGGCTATCTTCAACACATCATCATTTAATGAAATTTCTAAATTAGTTATAATCTTCTTATTTTTACAAATTTCAATTACGTCCAGATCTCTTATATGTCTTCTATCTTCCCTTAAGTGTATGGTAATCGAGTGTGCTCCACATTCCATAACGTGTTTAGCAATACTGACTGGATCGGGATGTGACGTGCCCCTTGCATTTCTAATAGTTGCTACATGGTCAATATTAACACCTAATCTTCTCATTTGATAAATCTACTTCCAGGTACTGTAATGGGTGTTTTTTTAAGTGTCTCCGGGAGGTTATTTTTCTTAAATGTAGGAACTTCGATTTTCATATGTGAGACAATATTCTTTTTTATCCTTAAAGTTTTTTTAGTTGATCTATCTATAATTGATGCAAATCCTACAAGATGAGCTCCTGCTTTTAAGATCAATTTAGTACACTCTAAACTTGATTTGCCTGTTGTTATTACATCTTCAATAATAATAACATTTGAACCTTTTTTTATATGAAAGCCTCTTCTCAATTTAAATTTACCTTCAACTCTTTCACAGAAAATAGTTTCTTTTTTTAACAACTTTCCAATTTCATATCCAATAATAACACCACCCATTGCAGGAGCTAAAATTAAATCTATGGATTTAAATTTTTTTTTAATTTTTTTAGCAAGAGAAGAGCAAATATCTTTTGCTAAATGTGGAAAGCTTAATAGTTTTGCGCACTGAATATACTTGGGAGAGTGCAAGCCCGAGGAAAGAACAAAATGACCCTCTACAAGTGCATTAGTTTTTTTTAAAATACTTAAAGATTTTTTGTGTGAAAGCATTACGTTCCTTTAACCAGTTGTCTTCATGTCTAATAATTTTAAATTTAATTTCTTTTTGTTTTAACTCACTAATGAAATTTGTAAAGTTTTTCAAATCTCGTATAATTAAATTAAATCGAAAATTAATATATTCTTTAGACTTTTCCTTCATTTCTACACTAGATATGTTTAGACTGTGCTGACCAAGCAAAGTTGTCACCTCACCTAGTTTTCCAGGTTTATCCGGCAAAGACATCCATAGGGTAGTATTATATTTTTTAATTCTTTGAGCTTTTTCTTCACCTTTTTTATACCAGTACTTTCTAATTGCTGATCTTGCTTTTCCTGTTTTGGTGATTGGTATCCAGTGCAAAGAAGGAGATTTATTTTCAGAAGTAATAATATCCACAACATCTCCGTTATGAAGCAAGCTTTGTAATTCACTGTCATTTCCATTAATCTTGCAAGCAACTGTACTATTACCAATTTTTGTGTGAACAGCGTATGCAAAATCAATTGGTGTAGCATCTTTGGGAAGTTTGATTACAGAACCTTTTGGAGTAAAACAAAATACATTTTCTTGAAACATTTGAAGTTTTGTATATTCAAAAAAATGTTCTGGGTTTTCATTTTTATCAATAATCTCAACCAAATCTGCTAACCAATCATACTCTTTCCAGGTTAGAGAATTAAATTTTTCAGAAGATTTGTACTTCCAGTGTGAAGCTATACCTCGTTCAGCAAATTCATGCATTTGCATTGTTCTAATTTGAATTTCTATTGGTCTTCTATTTGGTCCAATTACAGCAGTATGTAAAGACTGATAATCATTAATTTTAGGTGAAGAGATATAATCTTTAAATTTTCCTGGAATACAATTCCACTGTTTATGAAATACACCAAGTGTTTTATAACAATCTCCAACGTTATTGAGAATTACTCTAAAACCTACAATATCTGAAATTTGCTCGAGAGAAATTCTTTTCTTTTGTACTTTACGCCAGATAGAAAAGGGAGTTTTTTCTCTTCCAATTATTGAGGCATTTATTTGATGTTCATTTAATAGTTCACTTAATTGCAATGAAATTGAATTAAAGTTGTTAACCTTGTCATACTTAACTTTATCTAATCTTTTCTTGATTAGTTCTCTTGCATTATTGTTTAATACTTTAAATGATAAATCTTCTAGTTCATCTCTAATACGATGCATTCCCATTCTATCAGCTAATGGTGCATAGATTTCCATAGTTTCTTTTGCTATGCGTTCTCTTTTTTCAACTTTATTAATTGCATCAATTGTTCTCATATTATGAAGACGATCAGCAATCTTGACTAGTAAGACTCTTATATCTTTTGATGTTGCTAAAATTAATTTTCTAAAATTTTCTGCCTTCGAATTTGTTGTAGCTTTATTTTCAAAAACTGAAATTTTTGTTACACCATCTACTAAATCAGCAACTTCTTGACCAAATTCATCTTTAATGGTTTCGTAAGTAGCATGCGTATCCTCTATAGTGTCATGCAATAAACCTGTCGTAATTGTTGCACTGTCTAACTTAAGTTCTGTTAAAATATTAGCTACGGCTATTGGATGATTTGAATATGGATCACCTGAATCTCTTTTTTGATTTTTATGAGCTTTTATTGCAAAATCAAATGCCTTAGTTAATTTCTCTGGATTCAAAAATTTATTATAGGTTTTAACTTTATCTATTAATTGTTCAGAGTTAATCATTGCTTATCATAGCATTAATTCATATTTGTTTAATAGATCTTAAGTCTTTAATTGGTAAAGAATTGATTAAATTTACTATATTAATCTTTAATTTTGGATGTTTCCACGATTTGTCTAACTCAAATAATGGTAATAACACAAAATTTCTTTTGCTCATTCTGGGGTGTGGTAAAATAAGTTTACCATTTTTTTTATCTAATATTTGATTATTATAATCAATAATATCAATATCACATGTTCTTGGTGCATTTATTTTTGTTCTAATTCTTCCCAATTTTAATTCTATCAAATTACAAACTTTTAATAATTTTAGCGGTGATAAATTTGTTTTTACTTTAATGACAATGTTAATATAACTTGGCATCGAATGATCAGGCCAAGACTCAGAAATATAATTAGATGAAAATTTTAAAATCTTAATTTTATATTTCTCTAACTCAATTTTAGTTATTTCAATGTTGTTAATTTTATTTCCTAAATTTGACCCAATGGCCATATAGACTGAATTAACTTGATTTTCTAATATGTCTTGCTTTTTCACGATTCCAATCTCTATTTTTTTTAGTAGCTCTTTTATCAAATTGTTTTTTACCTTTAGCAACTGCTATTTCAATTTTAGCCTTACCTTTTTTGAAATACATCTTTGTTGGAACTAGAGTTAATCCATCTCTCTGCATTTTCCCAATTAATTTATTAATTTCTTTTTTATTTAATAAAAGTTTTCTTTCATCCATTGGATTATGATTAGAATAACTAGCCTGTTTAAAAGCTGCTATATGTGAATTAATCAAAACTATTTCACCATTTTTTTCTACAGCATAGGAATCGGCAATATTAACTTTGCCATCTCTAATCGACTTTATTTCAGATCCTTTTAGTACAATGCCTGCCTCTATTAGATCTTCAAAAAAATAGTTAAAACTTGCTTTTCTATTTAAGCAGATAATTTTTAAACCAGGATTGGTTTTTTTACTCATTAAAGTAAATTTGCTAAACCTAAAGCTTTTCGGACAACTTCTTTTGTGGGTTCTGTAACTTTAACAAGAGGCAGTCTGACGTCATCTTCACACAAACCTAAAAGTTTTGCTGCATATTTGACGGGGCTTGGGTTACTTTCGATAAACATTGAATTATGTAATGGTTGAAGAATTGCATCTAATTTGACTGCTTCTATTTTATCTTTTTCAGATTGCATGGTTGAAGCTTTTTGAAAATTTGAACAAAGTTTGGGTGCAATATTGGCTGTTACGCTAATAGCACCAATCCCACCTCTTCTATTAAATTCTAGAGCATTATCATCATTACCTGTAAGTTGAATAAAGTCTTTACCCATTTTTTTCTTTTGTTGATCCACTCTATTTAAATCTCCTGTTGCATCTTTAACACCAACAATATTTTTTAATTCAAATAGTCTTGCCATTGTGTCAACAGACATATCAATAACTGATCTTCCTGGAATGTTATAAATTAAAATTGGTATTCCACATTTGTCATTGATTGCTTTGTAGTGCTGGTACAATCCTTCTTGTGTAGGCTTATTGTAATATGGGGTTACAATTAAAGCTGCGTTAGCACCTACTTTTTCAGCGTGTGTGGTAAGTGATATAGCCTCTGCAGTTGAATTAGATCCAGTCCCAGCAATAACAGGATTTTTTCCCTTACTTTCTTGGATACATAATTCAATGACCTTTTGATGCTCATCGTGGCTCAAAGTTGGTGATTCACCTGTAGTACCTGCGGGAATTAAGCCATTAGTCCCATTGCTAATTTGAAAATTAATAAGCTTAATATAAGCCTCAACATCTAGCATATTATTTTTAAATGGGGTTATTAAAGCAACATTTGATCCTTTGAACATAAATACTTATAACATAGTTTACCGATTCATTTAGTAAAAATTTATGCTCAAAAATATATCATTTTTTATAAAATTATTATTACTGATATTACTATTTATAGGCAATTCAAATGCTGAAGAGTTAACAATAATTCCATTAAAAAAACCTTTTTTAGATAAAATAACTAAGCAAAAAAAAATAGTTCAAGGCATTCTACGACCTAAATCTAAGCCGCTCCAAAAAATAGCAGATAAAAAGATGTCTGTAGATACTATTAAACCAAAATCTAAACCTACTAAAAATAATGACAAAATAAAGACAGAAATAGTTGAAAAGGTAATAAAAAATATTGAAATATTAGAAAATAAGGAAATTAAAAAAGAAAAACCTAAAATTAGTTTTTTAATCCCAAAAAATAAACCTGTATTTGTCAAAAAATCTACTACTACTAAAAAAACAAAGTCTAAATTTTATAGTCAAAAAGACTTTGATATAGCTAAAAAATCTATTCAAGCTATTGAAAAACGACAATGGACTTCGGCTTTATCTTTGTCAAAAAAAGCTAAGAATAAATCTATATACAACTTCATTCAATGGAGACATTTACTAACGACAGGTAATCAAGCAAGTTTTTATGATTATTTGGCATTTATTAAGCGTAATGAAAATTATCCTAGAATTAATAGAATTCGGTACTTGGCTGAGCACAAACTATCTACTGATAAAATTTCTCCAAAAAAAATAATAAATTGGTTTGACTCAAAAGAACCTTTAAGCGGTTATGGAAAATTAATACTAGGAGAAAGCTATATACAAACAGATGATATTGAAAAAGGCACCACCTTAATTAAAGATGGATGGATTACCGCAGATCTAAATAGATCTGATATGAAATTTTTTAGGAAGAAATATAAAAAATATTTAAATGCAGATGACTATATTAAACGAGCTGATTATCTAGCTTGGGAAGGTAAATCATGGGATTTAAAAAGAATGTTGAGATATTTACCCAAAGACTACGAGTTGCTTTATACCGCAAGACAAATTTTGATGAGCAAATCTTATGGTGTTGATAAAGCTATCAAGAGTGTTCCAGCAAAACTTAAAAATGATGCTGGACTAAATTACGATCGACTTAAATGGAGAAGAAAACGTGGAAGAGTTGACGATTCTTTAGAAATTATATTTAAGGTTAAAAATAATAAAGATTATTTAGTTAGACCTGATAAGTGGTGGACAGAAAGAGCAATTATGGCAAGAGCTCTTATTTATAAGAAAAAATATGAACTTGCTTATAAAATTGCAAGTAAACATTCACTTGATAAAAGTCCAGAATTTGCTGAGGCAGAATGGATGAGTGGCTGGATTGCATTAAGTTTTTTGGATGACCCTATTTTAGCTATAGATCATTTTAATAATTTCTATCAAAATGTTGGCTATCCAATAAGTTTATCTAGAGGGGCGTATTGGCTTGGAAAATCATATGAAAAAATTGGTGATAAAAAAAAATCTCAGCAATGGTACAAAGAAGCAACTAAGTATTTAACAACTTATTATGGTCAGTTAGCTCACTTAAAAATCAAACCTGGTGAAAATTTTGAACTTGAGGAACAACAAAAAATTACAGATGAATACAGAAAAAACTTTTATAAAAATGATTTAGTTAAATTAATTTATCTTTTAGATGAACTAAATAAAGATAAGTATACAAAAAATATTTTAAAACATATTGCTAATGATAATATTGATGATGGCAGTGAAGTTTTAGCTGCAGAACTTGCATCAAAAATATCAAGGTATGATTTTGCAATACAAATTTCAAAATTAGCTTCATATGAAAAAAGATTTCATAATGATTTTAACTACCCAATAATAAGTACACCTAATTATGTCAATGGTCGTAAAATACCTGAGACAGCATTTATACTTTCTTTAATTAGACAAGAAAGTGAATTTGATATGACGGCCAATAGTCATGCTGGTGCACAAGGATTGATGCAATTAATGCCTTACACTGCAAAGCTAGTTTCTAGACAAGCAAAACTTCCTTATTCAAAATCAAGATTAACATCTGATCCTGAATACAATATTAACCTAGGATCTCATTATATAGCTGGTTTGATCCTGCAGTATGATGGTGCATATCCTTTTGCGACAGCAGCATACAATGCTGGCCCCAAAAGAGTTAAGTATTGGAAAAAAATAAATAAAAATCCTCAAAAAAATGAAATTGATTTTGTAGATTGGGTCGAGCTAATAAAATTCAAAGAGACACGAAATTATGTTCAACGTGTTATGGAGAACTATAATGTCTATAGATATATATTGGAAAAAAAACCTATTAAAATGAAAGACTTCTTTAAAGATCATCCCTTATTTTAATGGCGGAAGAGGTGGGATTCGAACCCACGGTAGGGTTACCCCTACGGCAATTTAGCAAACTACTGGTTTAAGCCTCTCACCCACTCTTCCAATATTATATGAAAAAATCTATAACATGATTTTTTTTATTAATCTAATAAAATTTATAATAAAAAAGAAATTAATAACTACGAGATCGAATAACAGATAGTTTTAAATTCATGCGTTCTACAGAAAATAAATTACTTCCTTTAAACTCTTTAAAGCATGACTGAACATTAGCAGGAAGACTATACTTGTCTCCATTTATTAAATTGGTCATAATAATAAAATCATATTTTTTATGATTATGCACTTCTACATAATTTAATTTAACAATCTTATCTAAATAATATCTTGCACTATCCAGTCCTACTCCACAAAATGCAATTTTGTATTTCTTACCTTCTTTAAAATCATATTCCTTATCAAAGGTTTTAATTAGATGTTTTAAGCTAAGACCCCAATAATCATTTTCAAATTTAGTAATATTATTTGAAAATTTACCATTAAATGCATTTATATAAGTATATTGATATGGTGAAATTTTAATGAATATTGTTAAATAAAAAATAAATAAAATTGATAGGAAAACTAAAAAAATTTTAGAAATAATATTTTTTTTTTCAATAAGATAGTAAAAAACTAAAGCTGGTAAAATGCTAAGGAATGGGATTAAAAATAAAAAAAATTTTATACCTACTGTGACCTTAATAGATAAAAGAATAAAAATAATTATTGGTATCAAAATAAATAAAAGCAAATAATAAAAATTTTTTTTAAAGTTTATAAAATTTTTTTCAAAAAACTTAAGATCAAATAATAAAATGAATGGAAGAAAGAAAAGACTTATAATAAAAAATTCTGGCATTTTATAAAAAAAGTTAACAAACAAGTAGTTAAATGGTGTGTTCGATAAATTAATTAACCTACCATTTAATAACCCCCAATATAAACCATAATTACCTTGTTGAAGTTGGTCAAAGTAATCTGCAATAATTACATGTGGTGTTAAAATATTTTTATGCATCTCTGGCCAAAAAATTATAGTTACTAAATAAGATATCAAAAAAACTTTGATAAAATCAAATAAAAAAAGCTTAACGTTAATTGAATTATTTTTTTTATTAAATATTATTTCATAAAATATAATAAATATAATTGGTAGTAATGTTCCTATAAATGTCAATCTAACACCAAGACCAATAAATAAAGTTGTTGCTATTAAATATGTGTATCTAGTTCTTTTATAATCAATGTGCTGGGATTTAAGGTATTTCAAAACTAAAACACACATCCATATTAATGAAAAAGCTATTATTGTATCTTTAGGATTGATCGACATATGACCAAAGTAAATTGGATTAAAAAAAACAAGAATAAAAACTATCATTGAAATTTTTTTATTAAATAAAATTTTAGTTAATTGGGTAATTCCAAAAATTGTAGATATTGAAAATGTTAGATTTATTAAATGATGAATAAAGATATTGAATTTAGCTGGTACAGTTAGGGTTATAAAGTGAGAAAATGCATCATAAAAACCAAAATGAAATGGCAATCCTAAAGATTTATACTCAAGATTACCAAATGATAAAATATATCTAATTAAGTTTCGTCCATTATTTTGATGAATTATTTCATCCCAACTCATACCTATTGTTAAAGATATATAAACTGGATAAAAAAATAATGATAATAAAATCATTTTTTTATATTCAATTTTCACAATAAATAAATTTATTTAATTGAGCTTATTTTTATCAATATCATCAAATTCAGTAATGATCTTTTTATAAAGTTTGTATAAAAGCACTTTATCTTCTTCATAAAAAATGTTTTCTCTCTCTAGACCTTGCTCAAGTTCTTTTCTTAATTTATCTTTAAATTCAATTCTAAAATTACTTTTATTCAAAAGTAAAATTTCATCTAATTGCTCTAGTCTCTCACCAAAAATTATATTAAATAAAATATTTATAGTTATAACAATAGCAATAACTACAGAAACTAGTTTTATAAAAAAAATTTTTAATTCTCCTTTTTTTTTGTGATTTTCGTTAAAAGTATTCATTTTTTTGTTAATATCATTATACTATATTTTTATTTGTAATTAAGTCTTATATATATATATATTTGACTGTATGAACAAATATTCAATATTTTCACTAATTAAAAATTCTTTTTCCTATCATGAAAACTGGCAAAAAGCGTGGAAAGATCCTGCTCCAAAAAAAGAATATGATGCAGTAATAGTTGGTGGTGGTGGCCATGGTTTAGCTACAGCTTACTACTTGGCAAAAAAACATAATATGAAAAATATTGCTGTTGTTGAGAAAGGTTGGATTGGTGGCGGTAATACTGGAAGAAATACTACCATCATAAGATCAAATTATTTATGGGATGCAAGTGCAGGACTTTATGACCATGCTTTAAAATTGTGGGAAGGACTGTCTCAAGAAATTAACTATAATATAATGTTTAGTCAAAGAGGAGTAATGAACCTCGCGCATAATTTGCAAGATATAAGGGACTTAAAAAGAAGAACGCATGCTAATAGACTAAATGGGATTGATGCTGTTTATTTAAGTACAGAAGAAGTTAAAAAATTTTGTCCTATTATCAATACATCACCCAATATTCGTTATCCAGTTTTAGGTGGCACATTGCAAAAAAGAGCTGGCACAGCTAGACATGATGCTGTTGCATGGGGGTACGCAAGAGGTGCTGATGAAATGGGTGTGGATATAATTCAAAATTGTGAGGTTAAAGGTATCAAGCGCAAAGGTGGTGAAGTTGAAGGAATTGAAACAACTAAAGGATTTATTAAAACTAAAAAAATTGGAGTAGTTGCGGCAGGTCACTCAAGTGTCCTAGCTGATATGGCTGGGTTAAGACTACCACTAGAAAGTAAACCTCTTCAAGCCCTAGTCTCCGAACCAGTTAAACCAATTATTGATACAGTTGTTATGTCCAATGCTGTTCATGCATATGTTAGTCAATCAGATAAAGGTGAGCTTGTAATAGGTGCTGGTACTGATGATTACGTTTCTTATTCACAAAAAGGAAGTCACGATATTGTTGAGGGCACTTTAAATGCAATTTTAGAACTCTACCCAATTTTTAGTAGAATGAGAATGTTGAGACAATGGGGTGGAATTGTGGATATCTGTCCAGACGCAAGTCCTATTATTAGTAAAACAACAGTGAAAGGTTTGTACTTCAATTGTGGCTGGGGTACTGGTGGATTTAAAGCAACACCTGGTTCAGGAGATTTATTTGCCCACACAATTGCAAATGATGAACCACATAAACTTAATGCTGCTTTTAATTTAAATAGATTTGTTAGTGGTGACCTTGTTGACGAACATGGTGCAGCAGCGGTTGCACATTAATGTTTTTAATTACCTGTCCTTATTGTGGTGAACGTGAACAAAGTGAATTTAAAGCTGGAGGCGAAGCCCATATAGAAAGACCAAAACAACCTACGGAATTAACTGATGATGAATGGGCAGAATATTTGTTTATGAGAAAAAATATTAAAGGTGTTCAATTAGAAAGATGGAACCACATACATGGTTGTAGAAAATGGTTTAATGTAGTTAGGGACACTACCAATGATGAAATAAAAGCAATTTACAAAATGGGTGAAAAACCACCAAATATCTAATCTTATGTCAAAAAATTTGAGAGTAAAAACTAGTAAGTTTATTGATGAAACAACAAATGTTTCATTTAAGTTTAATGGTAAAGCTTATTACGGTTTTAAAGGTGATACCTTAGCCTCTGCTCTATTATCAAATGATATTCATTTAGTTGGAAGAAGTTTTAAATATCATAGACCAAGAGGAATAATGACAGCTGGCTCTGAAGAACCAAATGCAATAGTTCAAACAAACGCTAATACAGCTTTAACAGAACCAAATGTAAGAGCAACAGAAATTGAAATCTACGAAGGTTTAGAGGCCTCAAGTCAGAACTGTTGGCCTAGTGTAAATTTTGATATTGGAGGAATAAATAATTTTTTATCCCCTCTTTTACCTGCTGGATTTTATTATAAAACATTTATGTGGCCAGCAAGTTTCTGGGAAAAATATGAATATGTCATAAGACATTCTGCTGGTCTTGGAAAGTCACCTACAAAACCAGATCCAGATATTTACGATCATAAATACATTCATTGTGACGTACTTGTGATTGGTGCTGGTGTAACTGGGGTTATGGCAGCGAAGACAGCTGCTAAAAATAATTTAAAAACTTTATTACTTGATGAAAAAACTGAACTTGGAGGCTCTACAATTTATCAAAATTCAGATCATATCAAAATAAATAATCAAAACTCATCCATCTGGTTAGAAAATGAAATAACTGAATTAAAAAAATTAGATAATTTAGTAATTAAAACAAGAACAAGTGTTGCCGCTTATCATGGTTACAATTATTTACTAGCAAGAGAAAATTTAACTGACCATTTATCAATTAATGATAAGCAAAATAAAGTTAGACAAAGATTATTAAAAATTAGAGCTAAAAAAGTTATTGTTGCAACTGGTTCATTGGAAAGACCATTGGTATTTAATAATAATGACAGACCAGGTATTATGCTTTCCTCTGCTATTAAAAGATACGCAGATTATTATGGTGTTGCAACAGGTCAAAAAAATATCTTCTTCACTAACAATGATACGGCTTATGAGAGTGCAATAGCTTTAAATAATAAAGGGATCAAGGTTAAAGCAATTATTGATATTAGAGAAAACCCTAATTCAGAATTCACCAAGGAAGTTGAAAAATTAGATATTAAGATTTATAGAAATCATACCGTTGTTGACACACATGGTTATAAAAAATTAAATAAAATCTCCATAATGGAATTATCTAAAGATGGTCAATCTTTTACTAATACAAGTAAAATCACACTCGATTGTGATTGTTTGGGAATGGCCGGTGGATGGACTCCTGCAGTACACCTATTCACTCAGTCAGGTGGTAAACTAAAATTTAGAGATAAAGACCAAGTGTTTATACCTAATGAATATCCATCAGATCAAATAAGTATTGGTTCATGTAATGGAGATTTTGAATTAGATGAAATAATCAATAATACTTCCAAAAACTTAAAAGAATTTTTAAATATTAATAAAACTGATTATGATGGTTTAAATGTGAAGTGTCCCAAGGATAAAGAAATAAGAAATATTTGGTTGCTTCCTTCTCATAAAATTCCCGGCAAAACAAAACCATTTGTAGATTATCAAAATGATGCAACAGCAAATGATATTAAGCTTGCACTAAGAGAAGGTTTTAGATCTATCGAACATGTTAAACGTTATACAACAACGGGTATGGGAACTGACCAAGGTAAACTTGGTAACATGCATGCCCTTGGAATTATTGCTGATACAGCAGGCGTTAAAGTTGGAGAACTTGGCACAACAACCTTTAGACCTCCTTATACACCACTAACCTTTGGTACAATGGTTGGTAGAAATGTTGGAGAGTATTTTGATGCGTTTAGAAGAACACCTATGAATGATTGGCATATAGAAAATAAAGCTACATTTGAAAATGTGGGACAATGGAAAAGAGCTTGGTACTACCCAAAAAACAATGAGACTATGCATGACGCTGTCCAAAGAGAAAGTAAAGCCGCAAGAGACAGTGCGGGGATACTAGATGCTTCAACACTTGGTAAAATTGACATTCAAGGAACTGATGCTTCAGAATTTTTAAATAGAGTTTATACTAACGCTTGGTCAAAGCTTGCTATTGGAAAATGTCGATATGGCTTGATGCTTAATGAAGATGGCATGGTTTATGACGACGGCGTAACAACATGTCTTGACAAAAATCACTATATTATGACAACAACTACTGGAGGTGCTGCAAATGTGTTAGGTAAACTTGAGGATTACCTTCAAACTGAGTGGCCAGAGCTAGATGTCTACTTAACATCTGTTACCGATCATTATGCTACAGCTAGTATTTGTGGTCCTAATAGTAAAAAAATATTAAATAAAATAATTCCAGATTTAGATTTATCTGACGAAAGTTTTCCTCATATGTCATTTAAAAATGCAAAAATTGGCAACGTTAAATGCAGAGTGATGAGAATAAGTTTTACTGGCGAGCATAGTTATGAAATTAATGTTCAAGCAAACTTTGGGAAGTCTCTTTGGGAAAAATGTATGGATGCTGGTCAAGAATTTAGAATTACCCCTTATGGAACAGAGACTATGCACTTATTAAGAGCTGAAAAAGGGTTTATTATTGTTGGCCAAGATACTGACGCAACAATGACGCCTATTGATTTACAAATGGATTGGATTGTAAGCAAAAAAAAATATGATTTTATTGGGAAGCGATCACTTTATAGATCGGATACTATGAGGGAGGACCGTAAACAACTGGTTGGTTTAGTAACTGATAATCCAAATGAAATTTTAGAGGAAGGAGCACAAATAGTTGCCGACATCAATACAACACCGGTTGAAATGCTTGGTCATGTTACATCAAGTTACTACAGCCCAAATTTAAATAAATCTATTGCTCTTGCAGTTGTTAGGGGTGGAAAAAATATGATGGGTCAAAAATTATTCATTGCAATGGAAAATAAAAATATCAACGTAACTATTGTTGATCCTGTATTTTTAGATAAAGAAAATGTGAGGTTAAATGCTTAATTACAATACATCTATCAAAAAAGATAAAATATACTCAGATTTAGAGATGAAAGAAATTAAACCGATTATGAAGTTAATCATAAGAGGTAAAACAAAGGATTTTATTACTACTATTGGAAAAAATTTAAATATGCTCTTACCAACTGAAGCTAATACATCAACATCTGGTGAAACTTTAACAGCATTATGGTTAAGTCCAGATGAATGGATGCTAGTTTCAAATGAAACTGTAAGTGCAGACATTAATACTTATCAAATTGAAGATGATTTAATTAACAATATCTCAAAAGTTAACTTGGGTGCTGTGACCGATGTCAGTGATCAATTTGTAATGATCAATATAAAGGGAAGTAAAGTTTTTGATTTATTTGCAACAGGATCTCCTTTTAACTTTAATGAATTTAAGAATAAAAAGGGTTCTGTTGTACAAACTATACTTTCTCATATTGATGTAATTATATATCTTACGGAAATAAATGAGGTAAACTTATTAGTAAGACGCTCTTTTTCTGAGCATTTACACTCATGGCTAAATGATAGTGCGTCAAGGTTATAGACTGATATTTACCTAAATCTTTGTTATATGTGGTCTATGAAAAAAATACTTTTAGTGGTGCTATTAGCACTTTTACCCTTCTCTCTTAATGCAGAAACAAAACTTGATCAGATTATATCTTCTGGTGAGTTAAAAGTTGGAACTACAGGTGACTGGGATCCAATGAGTATGAAAGATCCAGCTACAAACAAATATGTTGGTTTTGATATTGATGTCATGCAAGAGTTAGCTAAAGATATGGGCGTAAAGGTTACTTTTGTACCTACAGAATGGAAAACTATTGTTGCAGGAATTACCGCAGGAAGATATGACATTTCTACAAGTGTAACCAAAACTCCAAAAAGAGCTGAGGTTGCTGGTTTTACAAACACATATTATAAATATGGAACTGTTCCATTAGTACTAAAAAAAAATCTTAAAAAATACTCAACATGGGAGTCTTTAAATAATAAAGATGTTACGATTGCCACAACTCTTGGAACATCTCAAGAAGAAAAAGCTAAAGAATTCTTTCCCAAATCTAAACTAAGATCAATTGAATCTCCTGCTAGAGATTTTCAAGAAGTTCTAGCTGGTAGAGCTGATGGAAATATTACAAGCTCAACAGAAGCTAATAAACTTGTTATCAAATATCCACAATTAGCAATAATTCCTGATGGAGAAAAAAATCCTGCATTTTTAGCTATGATGGTTAACAAAGATGATAAAGTTTGGAATGATTATGTTAATGAATGGATTAAAAACAAAAAAACCTCAGGTTTCTTTGATAATCTATTAAGTAAATATAATTTAAAAAGCTTATAAAAAATTAGAAATTAATTTTTAATTCACTATAACTTTAAGAGTGAGAAATTTACTTTTTTTACTTTTAATAATACCTCTATCATCTTGTAGTGGACAGGAGTTAGGTTGGTTTGTTATCTCACCATATAATGTTGAGGGATTAACTAATCTAAAATTTTTAGTAAGTGGCATGGGTGTAACAATTTACATCTCTGTTATTTCAATCATTATTTCAATGATATTAGGCTTCATAGTTGCGATACCCTCTTTAGCTAAAAATAAATTTCTAACCTATATAAACATTGGATATGTTGAAATAGTAAGGGCCATACCATTACTAGTTCTAATATTGTGGATCTATTACGGCCTGCCTATAATGACAGGGCTAAGCTTTAGTCCATTTGTATCAGGTATTATCGCACTAGCTATTAGCGAAAGTGCTTTTCAAGCAGAAATATTTAGAGCTGGAATTAATTCTATTAAGAAATCACAATGGGAAGCTGGCAGTTCATTAGGTTTAACATTTTATAAAAGATTAAGATTGGTAATACTTCCGCAGGCAATAAAAAATATTTTACCAGCGCTAGGAAATCAGTTTGTTTATGTTTTAAAAATGTCTTCGTTAGTATCAATTATAGGTATTGCTGATTTAACTCGAAAAGCAAATGAATTAGTTGTTTCTACCTATAGACCATTGGAAATTTATACATTCTTAATTTTGGAGTATTTAATTTTGATATTAATTGTCTCTTTCTTTGTTAGAAAATTAGAAAAAAAACTTAAGCAAGATGGTAATAATTAATGAATGAATTAAATAACTCTAACTATGATATTTCGTTTAGTGACGGTGTAGTCACATTTAAAAACATCAATACCACACTTGGTTTTGTTAGATATAACGAAGAAGCAGAAGTTGAGTATATTTTTGTTAATCCAATTTTCAGACGTAAAGGACTTGCTAAAAAGTTATTACAAATAGTTGAAGAAAGAACTAATGTAAAACCTAAACCACAAGACCCGATAAGTCCTTTAGGTGAAAAACTCTTTAAAATAGAAAATAAATAATAGCTTAATTTTTATATTTTATACAAATCAAAACATCATCAAATATCATTTTATTAGTATAGGTATCTTTTATTTCTTTAATCCCTTTTCTTATTTGATTTTTATTTAAATTAACAAGACATGAGATATACCTCTGTTTTAACATTTGAATATATGTTTTTTTAGTTATTGAAACTTTAAATTTAAATTTATCAATCTTATTATTTTTTAATATTTTACAAATTAATTTAATCATTTTTGAGTCTCTTTCTAATCCTCTATTAAGCTTCTGTTTCATTAACTTAAAACATGGAATTTCATTATTTAGTGTATTTAAAGAAAATATAATTAACACACCATTTTTTTTTAAGTTTTTTTTACAAATTTTTATTAATTTAGATCTTTTATCTTTATTAAAAAAATGAAGAGTTTGTTTAATCATTATTAAATCAAATTTAATTTGATTAGTTTTTAAAAATTTAAAGACATCTTCATTTCTAAAATCTATCCCTCTATCAACATCTTTATGAACAACTGGATCAATTCCAATGGGTTTATTAACTAACTTTAATTTTCTTGATAGGACACCAAAAATTTTACCTCTACCACAACCGATATCTAATATTTGGGCTTTATTGTTAAGTTTCTTTTTTTTTAACAAAAAATTATTAAATAAATTTATATAACTATTTGAAGATAACCATGTTTTATTGTCCCAATTTTTTAATATTTTCACTATGTTTATCTATAACAAATAATTTCTAAAATAATTCACCTGACATACTATGTTTGTACATCAACCTCATATCATCAACTGTTAATTTTTTAGGATTGCCACTAGTAGATGGGTCTTCCAAAGCCATTTTTGATAACCGTTCTATATCAAAATCATTTTCATCTATAACGTCTGATAATTTATGAGGCATATTTAAATCTTTTCTTAACTTTAGAACCCAATCAATAAAACCATCGAATGTTTGATTTTTCAATTCTAAATATTTACAAATTTTAATAATTTTTTCTTCCACAACATGTTTATTAAAAGTCAGAACGTAAGGCATAAAAATTGCATTTGACAATCCATGGTGAATATTATTAAGAGCATTAACCGGGTGGCTTAATGAGTGGATAGCACCAAGACCTTTTTGGAATGCTGTTGAGCCCATGCTAGCTGCTGTTAACATGTTCATCCTAGCATCTAAATTAGCACCATCTTTAAAAGCTATTAAAAGCCATTTATCAATTAATCTCATGCCCTCCAGGGCAATACCGTCCGCCATTGGGTGGAAGCTAGGTGCACAAAACGCTTCAAGGTTATGAGCTAACGCATCCATACCTGTAGCGGCTGTTATTTTAGCTGGCAAACCAACTGTTAATACTGGGTCTAAAATTACAATTGAAGATAAAAATTTAGGATGAAAAATAATATTTTTTACACCAGTTTTTTCATTAAGAATTACCGATGCTCTGCCCGTTTCTGAACCCGTACCTGCTGTTGTTGGTACTGAAATTATTGGTG